>Ga0181525_10001228_pt1 | contig 22067 bp, 18 predicted proteins | sample PEATcosm2014_Bin_48_FD_121100 | JGI IMG/M metagenome (GOLD analysis project Ga0181525, IMG submission 121100) | Peatland microbial communities from MTU Mesocosm Facility, Houghton, MI, USA - PEATcosm2014_Bin06_10_metaG | ecosystem: Environmental > Terrestrial > Soil > Wetlands > Peat | place... | reverse complement strand
GCTTCGTGTGTGAGATCGTTCCCCCATATTGAGATGGCCAGAGGCAAGGCCGGGGGACACGCGACCATGGCGGCCATCGCTTCGTGAGGAATACGCAGACCATGGACAACGTCCGGCTTCGCCCGTTCTACGGCGCCGCGAATCCGACGGCCCTTGATGAGGGCCATCACTGGCCCCACTACTCGCCGAACCCTTCCGATCACCTTCAATCTTCTCGGCGTGGCCCCCGCGAACGACCGAAGCCGTTGCCTTACGCTCCTTGCCGACCCCTCGCCGTTCGCGCCGGGAGGTCGATGCTCTGGCCAGGGCAGGCCATCACTGGCGAGGACCACCGCTCCAGCCGACCGGACTGCGTCGACCCAGCCCCACGTGGTCGGGCTCCGCATGTCGGCCACAAGGAAGATTCGTACCGGTGGTGCGAGGGAATGGGCCGCGCATACCTCCACGCGCGGCTCATCAAGGTGCTCTGCGCGTTGGCGAGCCGAAATTCGCGGCGGCGCGGCGCGCTGGGCCGATCCGGCCATCAGCTGCCAGTCGGATGAATCATGATCGGTGGCCAACGACGATCCTCGATTCTCTCGCGCGATATTATAAAATCTTATGCGCGGTGTTGTGAGTGAATTAGTAACTCAGGACACTAGAGGATAGCCAGAAAGCTCCCAGTAGTTTGTAACGAAGCTAGCACCAGAAGTGTGGAGCCGCCTAGAATTCGCGCTGACAGCTGTGGCCTGAAATGCCGACCCAGACCGCGTGGAATATTGGCAATTCGAGTTTTCACTTTCCTATTAGGCGCATCGTTAGGGAAGAGAAGTCTGTCGCAGATTATTTCGAAGCCCGCCGTTTCAAGGCTCGCCAGCGCGGTACGGCGCGTAAAATAATGAAGATGGCCAACGGTAGATCGTGCTGCAAGCAGAGGTCTCTCACGTATAACAGACTGGGCTGATACATCGAGAGGAATGTGGAACATGAACCAATCGGCTATCGGCCGCAGAGAGCGAAGGAAGCCGATGTAGTCTTCGACATGTTCGAAGACATCGAGACTAAGGAGCAGATCGTAATGTTCATGAACGTCTTTAGGAGTCCCGACTCTGAGTTCAACGCTACCGGAGCGCTCGACCATCCCTATTGCCTGCGACGACGGATCGTAGCCTACGAGTCGTGTTCCGTTCAGGGCGCCGGCGATCACCTCCAGCACGCCGCCGGTTCCGCAGCCGATGTCCACAATCGATTCAGGCCGGAAATTCCGATCACAAAGCATTGACAAGACTTGCGTTGCTTTCCAAGGGGCGTCGTTTTCATGCCAGCCCGGATTGTTGGATGAGTAGCGGCCGTCCTCGTACATGCTCAGTCCGTTCATAAAGGCACATGGAGGCATTCCCACACTTCAGCTAACGCCCCGACACCGAGTATAGCACCAGCCGTCCGTTATCTCGCGGGCTCGACATCGAAGTGGCGGACGTATCCGCTTATATCGGCACCCTTCGGAAAGTCCTCATGAGCAGATCCTTGGTAGCTGTGCCTGACGCCCGCGGCCCGCCATTTCACCGCGTCAAGGCAAGGACATCGCCTTTGCCCGCTATGACGTGAAACCCCTGGTCCAGCAACAGGTCGCATAGCTTGGCTGCGCTAACGGATCGGGCGGGGCGATTTGCTTCATGCAGTTCGATGATAAGCAGGCGGCACCTCTCGAGCACGGAGCGATCCTGCTCAATCATCTCTAGTTCGGCGCCCTCGATATCGCAGATAAGCTGGAAGCTACCCAGGGAGTACTTTTCACAAATCTCCCGAAGCGTCGTGGTTTGAGCATGAATCGTCCGGAATCCCAAAGCATGCTTATATCCTTTCCACGAGCCGAAGGAGCCGGCCGGGATGACAAATTCCGCATGAATGCAGTGATCGGCACCCAGCGGGTAGGCAATGGCCCTCGGTAGGATACTAAATATATTTCCGCAGGAGTTTAGGGAAAGGTTTCGTTCGAGGATAGGAAGGAGTTCAGGCCGGAATTCAGCGGTTATCAGGCGGGCCGGGGGCGTCAGCTTCCTCAGAATCGCTGAACCAGTGACCCCGAGAGCACCACCCAGTTCGATAGTGTCAAGGTCCGGAATTAGCAGACTCTGCACAAGAGCGAGCTCTGCGTTCTCGTATGTCCGAAAAGCCAGCGCAGCACAGACCTCGGCGGAAACAACATCCCGCGGAGTCGTAACGATGCACGCTCCATGCACCGCGAAGCGATCGTGCTTCACACGTCGAAGTGCACCGCCGACAACTCGATTCAGCAGCATCCAGCTGGCCACGGACTTTATTCTCCTCAAGGCGGGAACCACGGCACCAAACCTCTCGCGGCAGCAGAACGCCGGAAGGCGCGCCACACTTCCCCAGCGACCACCGGAAGTCCTGGCGGATAACAACGCACTGCGCACAGCAATTCGGTGGTAGAGCTGCTCTCACTGCCCAGACCTGCGGCAATAAACTTTGGCGATGTCCGCGGCAGCGATTCTATGAATTCGATCAGCAGCCGTTGTGTCTCAGTGGAATCAGGATCTGCCTGAAGGCGATAGTTATATTTCCTGCTGCTTCCGAATTCCGTACTCACAAATTGTGAAGCGCCATTGACATCTCCACGCGCCATGACCCCGAGTCCTACGAGATCATCACGAAGATTTGCGACGGCCCCCAAAGAGTCCTTCATGAGCTGGTCGTACGAAATTGTGATCATCGGCAATCCGTGCGCGCCGAGCAGGGCGGAACGCGCATAGCGTTCCCATAGGGCTATGCAATGAGCCTTGCCCATCCCGTTCCTCTTTCGCAATGAAAGATAGATCTCCAATGGCTCTCGTGAGACAAAAACCACAACGGGTGCGTCCCGCCATACCGTCCTCCAAAATGGAAGCGTGAGGCAGGCCCGCGGATCTTTCCAAACCCATTCTACATTTGGGTAGGCGCTCCTGAATACGCGTCCGCCCATCCCGCGGAAGGCGGCAATAGAGGGCGCGCTCTCCCAGTTCCTGCTCATGGCCGGCGGGAAGGCCCATGAGCCGCCGAACATCTTCAGGAGCCGGTCATTGAATTTAACCAGCGATCCGCTCTCCCAGTACCCTGTTGGGTTGTCTGGCCCGGAGAGAAGATCGTCGTCACGGCACAGTGGCAAGCCAAGCAAATTTATTATCCTAGCGACAACCGAAGTGCCACTTCGATGCATGCCCAACACGACCACTGGGCGCCCAGGCTCATGGCGGTCTTCCTGATCATATGACCAGCTTTGGTCCACTGCCGCCCCCTCATGGTTGGCAGGCAAGTCGCGCCGCCGTTCGCGTCTTGTGCAGTTCATAAATCGGACCGCAGCGCTCATTTGATACCTCTCGATGGCCACCTCGGACCTGCCGTGTCGCATCACTCATTCCATTTACGACTAGATTCCCCCCCGGGGGCCGGGCCTAAGCGACCGAAACAATTCAGGCAAAATATCAGTGCTCCTGAAGGGGCAACCAGGAGACACGTAGGTAGTTTCCATGTTTCGGGTGTTTTAAACATTCGATGCAAAGGTCGAAACGGACCAGGCTCGGCCAACGCAATGCGGTCGATGACCATATTCGCACCTTTCTTCCATTATCGGATCTCTGGCAGGACAGGACCCAATGCCATGAGATTTAGGCATTTGGGTGTTTTGGGCAAGAGGTGCGGACCCCACGTAAGCAAGCACGCTTGCAGCCACCACCACGTGCCCCGGCCCGCGCTGGCCAGGCGCACTTTCGGATTATGCAACGCTGTAACCCATGGATTGCCGCGTCGCAATTGGCTGACACTGCGCGGTGCTGCTCAAGGATGGATGTGGCCAGGGCGAAGTATCGTCCTTGCCGGAAACCGTGGCTGCCCGGTGTTCGTTCTGGCGCCACCCGATCTGCCGGGGCGGCAAAGCCGCGCTTTGCGCGCTCGGCTACCTGTGGTGATACAACCCGTGCCGCCAGCTCCTTGGGGAGCCACTTTGCACGCTGCCTGCGGACCAATACAGAATCAGGGAGGGTAAGCGACCAGCGCACTAGCTCAAGGTCCAGCCATGGCACGCGGACTTCCACACCGTGTTCCATCGAGGCCCTATCGTTGTAGGCTAGGCCGAGGCCAGGCAGGTACACCGCAAGGTCCAGTGCTACTACCTTCCGCAGGAAGGATGCGCCTGCAGGCAGCGCGTCGAATACTGCGCGGTGGCGCTCCCAGACAGCATCATTGCCCACCTCCGCCTCGGTACAGCCCAGTATCCTCGCGCGGTCCGCCGCAGTGCTGTAGGTACATATCTGCATATACGATGCGAAAAGGTCGCGCTCCGACGCGGCGCGGGCCATCCTTGTCAGGTACTCGGCGCGTAGCCCTCTGCCGTAACGACTCAGTGCGAGCTCTGCCGCCTTAGCGACACCCCCTGACCGAATACACCGCAGAAATGGTGCGATGCGGTGGCGCCGATAGCCTGCGAACAGTTCGTCACCGCCTTGTCCAGACAAGAGCACCTTGAAACCGTCGCCTGATGCCCGCCGCGAAATAGAGCGAGCGAGATCGTGGGCTGGATCGGCGAACAGGTCGCCAGCGCGGGGCAGGCTGTCAGACGCGTCCTCTCCCGCCACGTATGTCACAGGTGTACCGAGCAGATCGCCGAGTGCTCGCACTGTCGCCGTGTCTTCCGACAACCGTTCGGCACCGGTGGAGTCACTCCATTCGATCGTATAGGCACGCTCGATACTCTCACGCGCAGCCCACCAGATGAGGCTGCTATCCACGCCTCCGGATGCCATGAGCGCGATCGGGACATCACTTAGGAGTTGCCGCCGCACCGCATCGGCGAACCGTCCGCGCAGTTCTTCCACCGCGTGCGCCGGGCTAATTTCTGGTGGCGATTCGACGGGATGCAGCGGCTCGCAGTAGCGCGACGTCCTAGAGCCACCTGTTGTCCAACGCACTACGGTTCCCGGCTCGATGCTCCGCACGCCCGCATAGGGCGTGCGCGGATCAGGAATCCACAAGAAGGAAAGGAACTGCGCCAGAGCCACTAGATCGTAGCCACCTGTCGGCGCTCCCATAGCAACCAGAGCACGCAGTTCCGAGGCAAACCATACCTCGTCATTGCGCTCAGCATAGACAAGGGGCTTCACGCCGAGTGGATCGCGGGCCAAGAACAATTCGTTTACCGCTGAGTCGAGCATGGCGACGGAAAAGATCCCGTTGAGGCGGGCCAGGGCAGACGATCCCTCCATCTCCCATAGGTGCAGGATGACTTCGCCATCCATTGACGAACTGAAACGATGGCCGGCGCGCTGACATCTTATCCGGAGTTCCGGAGAATTATATATCTCTCCATTGAACAGCATGATGTATCGGCCGTCTTCGCTGCTCATTGGCTGTTGACCTGCCATGGATAGATCAATGATCGCAAGCCGCGCGAACGCAAAATCCGCGATGGCGCTCTTAGAAGCATAGCGTTCGGCACGCTGCGAGTCAGGTCCGCGATGGCGGAGTGCGTCCAGCACAGTAACGCCAAAGTCTGTCACTTCCCGCGGACCAATGTGCCCAGCGATACCACACATGGGCCGTTCTCCTCGATAAAATCGAATGCGCTTCGTTTCCCGTGCAAGAGGAACCATGACAAGATATTGAACCAGAATAACGTCTTCTTCTTGGCCTCGATCAGTAGCAGCAGTCCGAGCATCGGCAACCGGCGGATAAACGGCCGCGGCCAGAACTGTTTAGCGAGTGTGAGCCCAAGACCAGCGTGCTGTTGTCCCACTTCGCCGAGGAGCAGGTCTCCGAAGCTGACTGCGCTTCGGATCTTGCAGGCACCAAACGGTGCCACAAGCGACCGGGCTTCCGCGATGGTATAGCCCTTGGTGCCAGGAGATTCAAGGTGACGGGCATAGACCTCGGTCAGGCTACGAGTTGGGTGGCCCGTCGCGAGTCCGTAACGAGCCCACAGCATCAGCCCGACTACAGATGGCCGGTGATAGACCATGACGCGGAGCGTGCCGCCCGGCTGAAGCACCCGATGAGCTTCCGAGAAAGCCCGCTGTGTATCGGGTGAGTGATGAAGCACGCCCCATGAGTATACAATACTGAATGAATTATCACGAAAGGGAAGATTCTCGGCGTCCGCCTCTTGCAGATCGGATGCGAACCCGTAAGTCTCGAGTCGCTGGGCAGTCCAGGCCACAGCACGGGGGGTAAGATCGATCCCAGCGAGATGGCGTGGACCACTCCTCGCCCATTCAACGTGATCAGCTCCCATCCCGATGCCGATCTCAAGGATGTCTTGACCGCATCCTTCTCCAAACCGTGCGAAGTCACGAATGTAAGGCTCCAAGCGATAACGCACCTCGGCATGCCGGCGAAATTTCTCCTGCGCGCTGGAACCTTCCGCGTAGATCTCTCCACATGACGCCGCTTCCCAAAAGCGGCGGACGTCTGTCTTGTAAGGACCTAGATTCTGGCTAGCGCACATTGATGCCGCGCACCTCCTTGGTCAGCTCGGAATGCCCGGCACCGTCCGCCGGTCATGACACCCGTGCCCGGCTAGCCGCTGTGATGGTGGCGCGCATGCTGCCGAGCATCGCCTCGGTCGGCATCGGCGGGCCGCCCTGCACCGCCCGCAGGAACGCGACGGCGTGAGCGCGATGCCCCTTGTCCTGGCGCCCCTTCCAGAGCGTGCGCCCGTCGGCGACCGCCGACCGGAAGTCGTTGATGATCACCTGATGCGATCCGGCAAGCACCTCGATCCATTCTTTCCCCGCCACCGGCGGGATGCTGCCGTAGATGATTGACGCAACCGAGCCGTCCGCGAACCGCAGTGCCATCGCCATCCCGTCGTCGCCCGGCGTGGCGCCGCCGCCCAGGACGGCCACCTCGTCGTCGAGGCTGGCACCGATGAGCACCTGGGCGAGGTCGACGAAGTGACACACCTCGCCGAGCAAGCGCCCGCCCTGACGGCGGTCGAGGTACCAGTGGCCGTCGGGTACCCGGCCCGCGGCGATCCGGTAGACCAGCAGCTTGGGCGCCTGTGCCCGCGCCAGTACCTGCTGCGCAGCCAGCACGGCCGGAGCCCAGCGCCGGTTGAAGCCGAGCGCGAGCTGACGCCCTGAGCCCCGCCAGGCTTTCTCCACCTCGTCCAGGCCGTCGCAGGTCAGCGCCAGGGGCTTTTCGCACCACACGTCACGCCCTGCGGCCAGGGCCTGGCTCGCCAGTTCCTCGTGCGTATCATGCGGAGTGGCGATCACGACCACGCTGACGTCGGGATTGCCGATGACGGCGTCGACCCCGGTGACCGCCTGCTCGAACCCGTGCCGTTCAGCCGCCCGCCGCGCTGAAACACCGCTGGCCGTGGCCACTGCTACGAAATGCTCGAAGCCGGCCTCGCGGAAGGCGGGCAGCAGCGTCCCGGAGGAGAACGCGCCCGCCCCGATCCAGCCGACGCCGGGCCGGCCCGGGCCCGTGGGGCCGACGGCACCGCGGGCTGGGCCCGCCCGAGCTGGCCGGAGGCGGATCGCCTGGCGCGGGTCAGCCGCGGGCGGATAGCTAAGGCGGATTGCCAGGCACGGCTCGGAACGCTCCTCGAGCAGCCGGAATGCCTCATCCGCGCGGTCTATGCCGAACGAGTGGGTGACCAGGTCCGTTACCCCGATCCGCCCGGCGGCGAGCAGGTCGAGCACCGCCTCCTGGTTCCGGCCCTCAGTCCAGCGAACCTGGCCGGCCGGGTAGTCGACCCCCCACGCCTCGTAGGACGGCTCATACCGGCCCGGGCCGTAGGAGCGGGCGAACACCAACGAGATCTCCCGTTCGTAGAACGGGGTGCGCCGGGGTGGCATACCTACGTCGCCGACCATGACCACAGGTGCCCGGTCCCGGCACAGCTCCGGCGCCCGCGACATCGGCCGGGGCGACTTGTCCGCGGCGCATACGAGCACGGCATCGGCACCTCGGCCGCGGGACCAGCGCAGGATCTGGTCCGTGGTCGCGTCGCCGCACTCGTCCAGGGCGAGAACACCGGTGCGAGCCGCCGTCTCCCTGGCCAACCCGCTGAGGTCGATCCCGGCGACATCGCAGCCCGAGGCCATCGCCAGCCGCGCCGCCAGCTGGCCGACCAGCCCGAGCCCGAGCACCACTACCTTGGCCCCGGGACCCACCTCGGACAGGCGCAGCCCGTGCAGCGGGATGGACGCGAGGGTGGCAAACGCCGCGTCCTCTGGCGGGACTCCTTCCGGCACGACCGCGCAGAGCAGGCCGGGCACCGCCTGGAACTCGGCGTGGTTGGCCATGCCAGCCCCCCCAGTGGCCACGAGCTGGCCGACCGCGATCCCGTCGACGGCGTCGCCGACCTCGATGACCAGCCCCGCCGCGGAGTAACCGAGCGGCACGTCGGACGCCAGCCGGCTCCGGACCGTCCGCGCCGTGGCGGAGATGCCCTCGGCCCGGACCTTGGTCACCACCTGGCGGACCAGGTCCGGGCGGGCCCGTGCCTTGGCGAGCAGGCTCGACCTGGCCAGCGCGATGACCGCTCGTTCGGTGCCCGAGGAAATCACCGAGGCCACGGTGCGGACCAGGACCTCGGTCGAGCCGATCGAGGGCCGGGGAACATCGAGCACCTCGACCGGCCCGCCGCTGACCGGCTGTACGACTTGCTTCATGACATCCTTTTTCCGTCCGCACCGCCAGGGGCGCGGCTCCAGGTGGTAGTGACGACGACCGGCAGGTGCGTGTCCACCAGGCAGGTCAGCACGGGCGCGTCGATGGTGCTCCCGAACCCCACCGCGACGGGTCTCGCCTGAACCGCAAGGCGCGCCGGGCAACTCGCGGCGACGGTCGCGGCGAACGTGCCTTCCGGGCCGCTGATCAGCGCCGTATCCCTGGCGACCTGCACGGCCCAGTCGGCCGCGAGCTGCCAGCGGACGATGACCTCGTGTCGGCCGCGCCCGGTGATCATGTCCTCGACCCGCAGTTCGTCGCCGGTCAGCGACCAGCGACGCCGGTGCACGGGGCGGCCGGGCAGGTGCCGGAACCCGTCGTGGGCCGCCTCGCAGGTGATGCCGGAGACATCGGCGCGAGCGACCAGCCCGCTGACCCGGGCCCGCCGACCGGCCCGGAACACACCCCACACCTCCGTGGAATCGGCTCCGTCCACCTCCACCGTGCTATGGGCGGCGGTCGACCGCTCATGGCGGCGTACCGGCCCGGGCTCATACGTGGACGTGCCGGTATCGATCAGCAGCGGGGTGGTGCCCGCGTGCACCAGGCAGCCGAGGGTGTCGGCGTGGGCATGACCAGGCAGCGAACGCGGACACGGTGGCCCGACATCGGCCAGCAGGTGCCAGCCCCCGGCCGCAGCCCGGACCAGACCGGTTTCCGGCAGCACGAGGAGCGGCCTGGCCGGGGTGACCGGGTCCGGGCCCGGCCGCAGCGCGGCGAGCATCTCGGGGTCGACCGGGTAGCCGTCGTTGAGCAACGGCACCTGGCCGTCGGGGGTAAGCACCGCCCCCAGCCAGTGCTGCATGCGATCGACGGCCGCGGTAATCTCCCCGGCCGGCTCGCGGCCCGCCGCCCGGAGCAGCCCGGCCACGTCGATGAGATCGGCAAGCACCTGGCAGTGATACGGCGGCGACCGCTCGTAGTGGCCGCCATCGGCCAGGACCTGCGTTTTCATCTGGCCCGCCAGCCGCCGGAGGGCACGGCGGAGCAATCGTTCGTCGGCGAAGAAGACAGCCAGGCCGACCAGGGCCTTAAGGTCCTTGATCAGATGGTTTCCGCCGACGTCGTACTCCAGGTGACGGCGCAGGAATCCGGCGTGGTCGGAGAGCCCGGCGAGGAATGCCGGTTCGATGTCGCTGCCCACGATGAGGTCGTGGTGCAGCCCGCACCAGGACCAGGCACGCAGGGCGGTCGGGTAGGGATGCCAGCAATCGCCGCGGCCGAACCGAGCGGACGCCTGCCAGGATCGCCACAGCCGGGCGAAAACGGCCCCGGCGGCCAGCCGGTCGGGCTCCGCGGCCAGGCCCCAGGCCCAGTCCCAGTAATGCAGGTGAAAGCGCCACAGCCGGGGCTCGTCGGCGTGCTCCCAGCCGCGATCCTCGTCGAGGATCCTGACCACCCCGAGCAGCCGTATCTTGCCCGCACGCAGGTCGGACAGGGACGGCCAGCGGCCCGGGGCCAGCGCGTCCACCGGGCAGAACTCATCCGGCCACCCGACGGCGGCCGCCGGATCCGGCCCCGACAGGACCCAGTGTGCCGCTTCGGGGAACCGACGCAAGCCAGCCTGCTGGGCGCGGAGCCGCACCCGGTGGAGCGGCTGGCTAGGCCGCAGGTACGCGACGGTGCGGCCGAACCGGGCGAGATCGCCGGGGAAACTGCAGCCGCCGACCGCCGGGGCCCTCACCGCCGGCCCCCGAGCGAATCGAAGAGCTTGCGGTACTGCCGGGCCAGCGTGTCGCGGTCGAAGTACTTCTGGACGTAGCAGCGGCCCTGCGGTCCCATCGCCGCCCGGCGGAGGGGATCGGCCGCCAGCGCGTCGATCGCGCGGGCCAGGGCGGCGCCGTCTCCGGGCGGCACCACCTGCGCGCCGGCCTCCCGCAGGATCTGCGCCGCCTCGCCGACCACCGCCCCCACCACGGGCCGACCGGCCGCGAGGTACTCGAACAGCTTCGACGGGATGAACGAGGAGAACAGCGGCACGTCGCGCAGCGGGACCAGACAGACGTCGGCCGCCGCCAGCAGCGCGGGGACCTGCTCGTGCGGGATACCGGGGAGCAGCGTGACGTTGCGCAGCCCGAGTTCGGCCACCCGGTCCGAGAGCCGCTGCTTGTCCGCCCCCTCCCCCACGAACGCGAACCGGATCGGCTGGCCCCTGAGCGTGGCGGCGGCGTCGACCACCGACGTAAGCCCCTGCGAGATGCCGTGCGTCCCGGCGTAGAGCACCAGGCAGTCTGCGGGGCCGGCACCGAGCCTGGCGCGCAGCCTCGCGTCCGCCGGGGCGCCGGGATCGAACTCGCCGGGGCATGCGCCGTTTCGGATGGTGTGCACCTTGCCGGCCGGCACGCCGCGCCCGATCAGGTTGGCGCGGAACCCGTCGCTCACAACGATGACGGTGTCGGCCGCCGCGTAGGCGGCGAGTTCCAGCCGCTCGAGCAGGCGGATCACCCGGCGGCTGGTCAGCACGCCGAGCTCGGAGAAGATCGCCGGCCACAGGTCCCGGACCTCCACCACCAGCCGCGCGCGCTTGAGCCGCGCGAGCAGCCAGCCGGCGCCGATGGCGAAGAAGGTGGGCGAGGAGACGACCACCACGTCCGCCGGCCCGCTGGCGCGACCGCCAAGCAGCACGCTGGTGATCATGAAACTCAGGTGGCCGATGGTCTTGCGGGCCATCCCCTCGTTGGGCGTGGCATAGAGCCAGGTGCGCAGCACCCGGTAGCCGTCTCGCCACTCGCGGCGCCGGATCGCGCCACGGTACTGGGGCGGTATCACTCCGGTCGGGTGGTTGGGCATGCCGGTGAGGACGGTGACGCCGTCCCCGTTCGCGGCCCAGGCCGCCGCCAGTGCAGATAGCCGGGCCTGCGGGGCTCCGGTCTCCGGTGGGAAGTAATGGGTGACGATGATGATCCGCATGCCGCTACGACTCCACTCTGGCAGCAGGGCGGGAGAGCCGGCCGGCGCGGCGGGCGAGCACCGCGGGGGATCGCAGGTACGCAAGCACGACGCCCGCGCCCGCCAGGTCGGCGGCGGCACGCAGGGCGGGATTACCGGTCAGACTCGTCGCGCCGAGCAGGCTGAGCAGCACCGTGGTGGCGGCGGCCGTCACAGTCACCCGCTGATGCGACCACCCGGCGTCGCACCATCGCTGGTAGATGTGCATACGATGCGGCTCGAGCCAGCGCTCGCCGAGCCGGATGCGCCGCTGCAGGGTCCAGGCGGTATCCGCGATGTAGAGTGCGAGGGGACCGAGCGCGGCCTCTGCGGGCATCCCGTGCAGGACGGCGTAGGCGGCTAGCACCGCCAGGGCGGCTCCCAGCGCATAGCTTCCCACGTCGCCCAGGAACACCCGGGCGTGGCCGGCGTTCCACGGCAGGAAGGCGAGTGCGCCGACGGCGACGGCCGCACCCGCCGGAACCAGGAACCCGATGTGCCGCCACTCCCCTAGGCATGCGTAGACGACGCCTGCGATCAGGGCGTGCGCCCCGGAGATGCCGTTGACGCCGTCCATGAAGTTGAACGCGTTCACGAACCCGGTAATCCACACCGCACAAAGCGCGGCCATCAGGACATGCACGACCCCGGGGTCCGCCCTACCGCAGGCGAGCGCCACCGCGACCATGGCGCCGCCGGCCAGCTGCATGATCAGCCGGTAGCCGACCGGCAGCCCGCGCACGTCCTCGGCGAGCCCGAGCAAACCGAACGAGACCACGGCAAACGCGAAGACCATCGCGGTCGCACCGCCGATCAGTCCCGCCGCGACAAGCAACCCAGCGGCGATCGCGATCCCGCCGCCGCGCGGGGTCGGGATGGTATGCGAAGACCGCTGACCCGGAATGTCGATGATGGCCGCCCGGCGCAACAGCGGAATGGTCACGGCTTCCGCTACGGTGACCACTGCTCCGCACGCAGTCACCGCAAGCAGGTCAGTAAGTTCCCCCGACACGAGTCCGTCGATGCCTCCCCCTGGCACGAACCTGTCAGCAATTCCCCGTATTTACTGCTTGTCAGGAAGATGGCCAGCGCGCCATTCCACCACGTACCTTGCCGCTCCCATTCAGGTGCGCGTGCTTTCCTGCGGCCGCTGACCCCGTCGGGTAGGCCATGTAGGAGTACGTGTATCCGTAATAGCGCCCGGTCTGCCTGGTTGCCTTGTTGAGCACAATGCCGAGGATCGTGCCGCCGACCTGGTTGAGCCTCTCGGCGGTCCGGTGCAGGTCAGCTCTCCGGGTCTGACCCGCTGCCACGAGCATCAGCGTGGCATCGGCGTACCGGGACAGGATCGAGGCGTCGGTGACCGGCAGGACCGGCGGACTGTCGATGAGGACGAGGTCGAAGTGGTCCCGCAGCTGCGCGAACGTGCTTTCGGCGTCGGCGCTGCTGAGCATTTCGGTGGGGTTAGACGGGAGCGGGCCGGCTGGGAGCAGGCTGAGCCGGTCGAAGCCCGGTACGGGCAGCACGGCCTGCATGATCGTCCGCTGACCGAGCAGGGCGGAAGTCAGGCCGACCTCTTCGGACAGCCCGAAAAACTCTGCGATCATGGGCCGGCGCAGATCGCCCGAGACGAGCACCACTTGCTCGCCAGCCTGCGCGAAGACGACGCCCAGGTTGGCCAGCACGGACGTCTTGCCCTCACCGGTACCTGGGCTCGTCACCAGCACGCTGCGAAGCTGCTGCCCCTGCCGGGCGAACTGGAGAGAAGTCCGCAGCGACCGGTACGACTCGGCGGCTGCGGAAGTGGGCTCGGCGACCGATATCACGAGCGGCTGCTGCCGTCCCCGGGAGCTCACCAGCGGGGTCATGGCCAGCACCGGGGCGCCCCCGGCGTGCTCGGTCGCCTCCTTGGACGTCAGCCGGTCATCAAGGCTGTCGCGCAGGAAGGCCGCGCAGAGGCCGAGCGCGAGCCCGGCGACCAGGCCAAGCAAGCTGTCTTGCACGGGCTTGGGCGAACTCGGCGACGCCGGAGTCTGCGCGGGCGTGACCAGCACCACGGCGCTCATGTCGACCGCACCGCTGACCTGCGTCTGGGCCAGCTGCTCCTTCAGGACCGCTTCCTGACTCAACAGCGCCGAGGCCTCAGGCGAGGTGTAATTCCCGCGAAAAGACTTGAGCTGCCGGCCAAGCGCGGAGATCTGCGAGAGCAGCTGGGCCTCGGCGGTGGCCAGGCTGCGGCTCTCCGCCGCCTGGCAGTACTGCACAAAGGCGTTCGCGTAGAGGTTCGCTATGAGCGACGCCCGGGATGGCGTCCGGCTGGTGGCCGTGATGGCTATCACGTTCGTCTGGCCTACCTGTGAGGCCGACACGGCCGGCGTGCTGTTCAGCTTCTGCCGGACGGCTTGCTGAACCGGAGCGCTCGTGACCAGCTGCAACTCGGTCTCTACGTCGGTCTGGGTGACCGGCTGCTGCACCACGCCAAGCCCGGTGGCGTTGACGGACGACTGTATCAGCAGCTGGGCGGTGGCCGAGTACTGTTTGTGCGCGGTCAGCGAGAATGCCAGGCTCACCACTAGGCCGAGCACGGTTATCGAGCCAACCCACCATCTTCGGTGCCGCAGAATCTGCAGATATGTGCGGAATGAAGGCTCGGTACCGAATTGGGTCATATTTACTTTCTCTCCGATTGCCAACGGCAGCTGCGTTGAAATGAGTGTACGTCAATCATCGCTCTGGTAAAATCTCTACCAGCATTAGGAAAACCCATCATTGCGGGCAACCCACCGGTAATATCGCCATGTGTGATATGGAGGGCATTTCGCATATTATGGCGGCGCATGCGCGGCCGGGCAGACCGGACAACCCAGATGGGGTCGGTATCGTCGTGCTGTGCACGGCGAATATCTGCCGGTCGCCGATAGCGGCCGCACTACTTCGTCGGCGGCTGGCCGCACTGGGTGTCGCCGTACCGGTGCGCTCGGCCGGGATGACCTCCTGCGGAGACCCGCCATGCCCGGAAACTATCTCGGTCATGAACCGGTACGGGATCGAGATCGCCTCGCACCGCAGCCGCATCGTCCGCACCGCCGCGCTGGCAAACGCCAGCCTGGTGCTGGCGATGACCCGGCGCCATCTCCGGTATGCCGTGACCACCGAGCCCAGGGCGTGGACGTATGCGTTCACCCTCAAGGAACTCCTCCGGCGAGGTGAACGGATCGGGCCCAGGCCGCCCGGCGAGCCACTCTCTCTGTGGCTGTCGCGTGTTCATGCGGGACGCGAGCGCATATCGCTGCTTGGCGACTGCGCCGAGGACGACGTGGCCGACCCGGCCGGCGGGCCGCTCCAGGCCTATGCTGAGACCGCGGACCTGCTGGACCGGCTGGTGGCGAGGCTGGCCGAGCTTGGCTGGGCGCATGCCAGACCAGATCCCTAGCCGACGCCGCACGCCGGGCCCAGCACGCCGGCCAGCTTCGCCTTAGCCTCCCCGGCGGCCCGCACGCCGGCCTGATCCTGGCGCGGAATGGTCACGGTGCCCTCAGCTGAAGGCCCGCACGCATGCCTGGCCAGGGCCAGGCGCAGTGAACTGGCATCGGCCTGGGCATCCAGGGTGGTGACCTCATCGGGGCACAGCTCAGGCACCGCAACCTGACAGATCAGCGGGTGACGTGGGCGGTAGTCGGTTTCTTCCGACCCCAGCCTGTCTTCGGTCAGCTTCTCGCCGGGACGCAGCCCGGTGAAGACGATCTCCACCTCCCGGTCGCTGCTGGCGGTCAGCCTCCGCGCCATGTCGGCGATCCGCACGGGTTCGCCCATGTCGAGGACGAGAACCTCACCGCCGCGGCCGATCGCGGCCGCCTGCAGCACAAGATGGACCGCCTCATCGGCGAGCATGAAATAGCGGCTGACATCGGGATGGGTCACCGTGACCGGGCCGCCGGCGGCTACCTGCGCGGACAGCGTGGTGAGGACAGATCCACGGCTGCCGAGCACGTTACCGAAGCGCACGCTCAGATAGGTGCCGCCGGTCCGGACAGACATGTACGCGGTGAGACGTTCGGTGATCCGCTTGGAGTAGCCGAGCACGCTCACCGGGTTTGCGGCCTTGTCGGTCGAAATATTGACGAACGACCGGACGCCGTGATCGGCAGCAGCCTCCAGGACGGTGAGAGTTCCCCAGACGTTGCTCTTGAGCGCCTCCGCCGGGCAGCGTTCCAGCAGCGGCAGGTGCTTGAGCGCCGCGGCGTGGAACACGATGTCGGGCCGGAACCTGCCGAATACGTCCTTGATCCGGCGCTGGTCGCGGATGTCCGCAAGCACCGTGTCCTCGGAATCGAGCAGGGCACGCCCGCGCAGCGCGAGCTCGACCGCGTGCAGGGCCGACTCGTCGCGGTCCAGCATGATCAGCTCGGCGGGGCTGAGCTGATGCAGCTGGCGGCAGAGCTCAGCACCGATGGATCCACCGGCGCCTGTCACCAGGACTCGCTTGCCCGCGATGTGTTCGCGCACCGAGGCCGCATCGGTCGTGACCGCCCGGCGTCCGAGCAGGTCGGTGATGCGGGGATCACGGACCCCTTCGATCTGAGCCCCGCCGGTGAGCAGCTCCCTGACCGACGGGATTACCTTCGGCACAAGCCCGCAGCGCTCGGCCGTCTCCACCAGATCATGGATGATCTTGCCGCTTCCCCCCGCAATCGCGATGACCAGGACCCCGGCGCCCGTGTGGGCGGCGACCTCCGCCATCTGTTCCCGGCCTCCTAGCACGGGAACACCATGAATCCGCAGCCGCCGCTTCGCGGGATCGTCATCGAGGATTGCTACCGGCCGGTATGCCGCGCCGGACTGCGTGGCTAGCCGGTCGATCAACTGGGCGCCCGCGTCTCCCGCTCCGAAGACGACGATCTTGGTGGCCGTCGGGGCTGGCGGGCGGGACCGCAGCCTCGCCGCGAAGACCACGTACCGTGCGCCGAGCATCGCTACAACGGCGAGCATCGCGCCGCCGACGACGGTCTCCGGCAAGGCAGGATGCCTTGTCGCCAGGGCCAGGCCGGTTACCGTCAGACACCCCGCGATCAGGGAACTTGCCAGGGCCACCGCCATCACCTCGTCACGGCTCCCCCGCATGTAGCGGCCGCGGTAGAGTCCGGCGGCGAGCCCGCACCCGGCCACTATCGCGCAAATGGTCGCCGCCGCGTACCACAGGACGGGCATCTTCATCTGGCCTAGGGTCGGATCGCCGGTCACCCTGGCCGCCGCGAACAGGCCCCCGATCCACACAACGGTGTCGTATCCGGCTTCGGTAACGAGCCGTGCCTGTCTGCGCTTGCTCAGGCTACGAATTAGCTGTCCCCGATCCCTCTCAGTTAGTGCCACCTGGCTCACGCAGCTCCCCCCTCCAGGCAATGGATGGAAATGCCGGAATCATTGCCATTTACCCGCAGTCCTCGGCTAATTACTCTGTGTAATGTATATACAACACATCGAGGCGACAACCAAGCTCAGGGGATTAGGGAGTAGCTGCAGCTCCCGGCACGAACAATCCAGCTGCCGGGAGGAAGCATTTCGGCTGAATGCTGTCGCAAGCGGAAATAAGCCACCGGAAGAGTCAAAATCTACCGGGCAATATCAAAGCGCCCGGGATAAGGGGGAAAGTGAAATGTCCGATACATACGACATAAACGTTGGTGACCGTTCCGGCTCCGCCGGCGGAACCTCCGGCAGCACGGAGCCTCCCCGGCGGAAGCGCCGACGCATGCGCATCGTGCTGATTTCGGCCGGATCGTTTCTCGTCCTGGTGATCGCGGCCGTGGTCGGCACCCTCCTGTACATCAACAACGAGGTGGGCAGCATCCCGCGCATCAAGGTCAACCACCTCGCCCCCGGGTCGCAGACCTTCCTGATCACCGGGGCGGCCAACGCGTCGTCGCCGAGCCTGAGCAACCTCGTCATGCTTCTGCATATCGATGCCGGCGGGACGGCTGGCGGAGTGGTGACGATCCCGGGCAACGTCAGCGTCGATGTGCCGGGCCAGGGCGTCAAGCCGCTCTGGGACGCGTTCGAGACGGGCGGCGCCAGTCTGCTGGTGGAGACGATCGAGCACGCCACAGGAATCGCCATCAACCATTACGCACGGATCGACTTCAGCGAGGTATCCGGCCTGGTGAACGCCATCGGCGGGGTAGACGTCACGGTTCCCGCGGCCAACTCCTCCGATGGGTATCAGTTCGTTCAGGGCGTGAACCACCTCAACGGCACCACCGTGATCTACTACGCCCACGACACCACGATCAGCGCTGAGGACCGGCTGTGGCGCCAGGAGATCCTGGTACGCGCGATTCTGAGCAAGATCGCCAACGACCACCTGATCACCAGCCCTCTCACGGCGGCGCGCGTGCTCAGCTCGCTCAAGAGCATGCTGACCCTGGATAGCAACTTGACAAACACCGATGTGATATCGCTGGCCGGAAAGTTCGGCCACGCAAGCATCGGCGGCGCGGTCTACGTGACGGCGGCCACGCGGACTGTTAAGCACGGCCAGATCGTGCTGAACGCTCCGATTGACGATCAGCTCTGGACCGCGGTCAAGCGCGGCTCGATCGCGACCTTCGCCAAGGAGCACTCCTCGACCGTGACGCCCGCCTCCGCGCAGTGATCCAGCGCGGCACTTGACCCCGGGCCCGCAATGGCGGGAACAAGCCGCCGCAGATGTATCGGCAGGGCCAGCCCATGCGCGGCTAGGAGTGCTGATCGCGTTCGTGGGTCATGTCGACGATGCAGAACCGGTTTCCTTCGGGATCCGCCAGCACGATGAAGTCCGGTCGGCCGGGTAACTGTCCCAGTCCACCCGGCTGGCGCCGAGTGACACCAGGCGCGCTGCCTCCGCCTCCTGCTCGGCGGCGTCGGCCACGTGCAGGTCGATGTGGATGCGCGGGTGTGCCTTGGCCGGCGTCTGGCTCGTCTGCAGCGCGATCGGGGCCCCGCCCGCGCCTCCCTGCGGCATGAGCACCATGGCCCAGCCGCCGAACCAGAACTACTACACCGAACGCGAGCACAGGCAGTCACTCCTATCATTTCCTCAACGTCCTGGCCTGGCTGGACGCGCTGCGCGGCATCGCCGCGCTGTGCGTGGTGGGTACCCGTCGACGGTGACACCGGAGGCCGCGCCTTGACGTAACGGTCAGCCCGCCCCGGTCACGTTGTCGCGGTCACGTTGTCGCGCAGCCTGGTTAGCAGGGTTTCGAGCAGGACGATGTCCTGCTCTGACAGGCCTGTGCGCAGTTGCTCGTCGAAGGCGGCGGCCGCGTCCCTGAGGCGGAAGAAGAGCGCGTGGCCGCCCGCGGTCAGCTCCACCACGTGCAGCCGCCGGTTGCCGGGGTCCCGGCGGCGGGTGACCAGCCCGGCCGACTCCATCGCGTTCAGGTGATGGGTGAGCGTGGCCCCCTGGATGCCGACGGCCTCGGCGAGCTCGCGCTGGCTGGAGGGCTGTCCGCGCTTCAGTGAGATCATCACCAGCCAGACCGGCAGCGACCCGCCCGCCTCGGCGAGCGAATCGTCGAACGCCCGGCTGATGGCCCGGGATACCCGGGTCAGGTGCAGTCCGAGGGGCTGGCGGGCGGGACGGGGCATGCGGGAAGCTTAACACTGGTGCGTAGCTCTCTAACCATTTGATATCTTACGCTTAGATATCGAATCTTTGGGAGCCGTTATGGATGACCAGTCACAAGACCAGCCCATGCGCGGCCGGGTGGCACTCGTGGCCGGCGCGAGCAGGGGCATCGGGGCGGCCACGGCCGAGGCCCTTGCCGCGGCCGGGGCCGCGGTGGTCCTTGGCGCCCGCGACACCGCCGCCCTGAAGTCCGTGGCCGATGGCATCGAGGCGCGCGGCGGCCGGGCACTTGCCGTCGGCACCGATGTCACGGACGTCGACTCGGTCCGCCATCTGGTCGAAGCGGCGATGGCCAGCTACGGCCGGCTCGACGCGGCGTTCAACAACGCCGCCGCCGGGCCGTTGCCCGCGCCGCTTGCCGAGATCGATCCGGACGAGTTCGACCTCGGCATCGCCACCCACATCCGCGGTACCTTCCTCGGCATGAAGTTCCAGATCCCGGCCATGCTCGCCAGTGGCGGCGGCGCGATCGTCAACATGGCCTCCATCGCGGGCCTGAACGGCACCGCCAACCTCGCGGCGTACGTGGCCGGCAAGGCCGGGATCATCGGGCTGACCAAGGTCGCCGCGCTCGACTACGCCGATCAGGGCATCCGGGTGAACGTCGTGGCGCCGGGTCCGATCCTGACCTATCACCTTGAGGAGGCGGGACCGCAGGCGCAGCGCGGGGCGGCGCTTTCGACGCCGATGCGGCGCGTGGGCACCGTGGCGGAGGTGGCGCAGGCAGTGCTCTGGCTGTGCTCGGATCAGTCCTCGTTCATCACCGGGACCGTCATGCCCATCGACGGCGGCCAGGCCGCAGGGAACAAGCCGCCGCACATGTACCGGCAGGGCCAGCCGATGCGCGACTAGGAGTGCTGGTCGGGTACGTGGGCGAGGTCAACGATGCAGAACCTGTTGCCTTCGGTGTCGGCGAGCACGATGAAGTCCGGGTCGGCCGGGTAACTGTCCCAGTCCACCGCGCCGATGGAACTCGGGCTTGTCGCGGCCTTCGTGCTGGCCCTGCTGATCTGCTCCGCCCTCACCCACCGCTTCATCGAAGCTCCCATGCAGCGCCTGGGCCTGCGGGTCGCACGGCGGCTGGACGTCCGGTTCGGGGAGGACCTGTCAGGGCGCCGATGCCCCGCACTGGCCGGCGGGTACGCGGACCGCTCCGGCGTGCCCGCGGTCGAGGGCGCGGGCCGCGCCTAGCCTCCCAGGGCGCACGGCAGCGCTCTCCGCCGGGCCGATGGTGACGCCGCTTTCGCCGCTGTCAATGACCTTGCCCCGCGCCCCCGGGCGCCCTCCCGTGCCTTCCCGCGCGGACGGGAACCGGCTCCGTTTCCACCACTCCAGGCATGGCTCGAATGGTCGGCATGCTTTCCTCGTCTCCCATACCGGGCCGGGATAGTCCCCAATGATTCCGTCTTAACTACGGCACGCATCGGCTAACTGAAAAGCTTCGCGAAGCTCCTTCCGCGATCCTGCCCGACAACTTGTTTCCATCGACCGGATGAAATACCCATGTAATTACTGAGGGTCATCGCATGGTCACGACGTCCGCGACAGCGGGCGGGTACGGATCCAGGCGTCTAACGCGGCCGCGAAGATGGTTACTAAACGTTAGATTAAAGATACTTTAAGTTAGAAGTCAGTTTGGCGTACCGTCCCCGGCGCGGCGGCTGGAGACTCGCAAGCGGGCCGCTGACGTGGGCTTTTACCCTCCACCGGACGATCACGGCGCCATATTGACACTCTTGATATACCTTCGAGATAACTGTGTTATCTCCTGTTAAACCTGATACGTATGTTTATCAAAATGTTCCATAACTTGGAACAATCTCCTGATTTGGCCCATTTCCTGGTAATGAAGATGCATGCTGTTTGAGCGCAAGGGGCGTTATAATCGCAGCGTGAATAAGCGCTTTCCCTGCGTTAGGTGGGTACACGGGACCGGTCGCGCCTGAGCCGCGACTAGGCAGGCCCGCCACGCCGGCCGGTATAGGCCGCGTTCAGTCAACCGGGACGCACGTAGGAGGATGCACGATGTCGGTTCGACATAAGGCAGGCACCATCGCCGGAACGATGGCAGTAACTCTGGCGTTTTCAGCAGGAACGGCTAGCGCACACACGGAGTCGTTCAATCAAAGGGCAGCCTCATATGTTAAGTCGTTCATTGGGGCAGTTCCTTACACCTACGGCGGTACCTCTCCGGCTACGGGCTTCGACTGCAGCGGGCTGGCCCAGTACGTGTACCGCCACTACGGCAAGTCGATCCCCCGGACCGCCGAGGGACAGTTCGAGTACTTCCGCCGCGAGAGCAAGCGCGCGGCATGGGGCGGGGACCTAGTGTTCTTCCACGAGACGTCCGATCCCAACAGCTACGTCTACCACGTGGCCATCTACGAGGGCGGCGACCACATCGTCTCTGCCATCGATTACGGGCAAGGGATCGGCTGGCAGACCATCTGGAACAGCGATGTGACGTTCGGCACGATCACCCACTGAGGCCTGACGCGAGGGGGCGCTTCATCGGCGGCCAGCTGCCAACGGCCGCCGATGCCACCGGACCAGCCTCAGCCCACCGTCAGCGTGATGCTCCACGAACATTCCGAGTTGACCTCGAGATGGTCATCAGCATCCCAGAGGGCGGCGGGCTGGACGTGGCCGCAGCAGGGTCTGGCGTCAGGCGACGTTGATGTTGGAGGCGTGCAGGGCGGCGTACCAGGCGGTGTAGTCCTGGGCGGTGGTGCCGTAGCCGGGGCCGGGCTGGAGCAGGTTG
>Ga0181525_10001227_pt1 | contig 22078 bp, 14 predicted proteins | sample PEATcosm2014_Bin_48_FD_121100 | JGI IMG/M metagenome (GOLD analysis project Ga0181525, IMG submission 121100) | Peatland microbial communities from MTU Mesocosm Facility, Houghton, MI, USA - PEATcosm2014_Bin06_10_metaG | ecosystem: Environmental > Terrestrial > Soil > Wetlands > Peat | place... | reverse complement strand
TCCAATGTAGATGTGGTTGGCTGGATACGCCGCGTAAAGTCTGAGCGTGGGCTGGAGTGCATCTGCGTAGCGCCCCTGATCGACCGTTGACTTACTCAATTCCGCCAAGCGCCGCGACTCCTCCTGGCTGAGGTTAACTTTGGATTCCCGGCCGGCGCCGAACGAGCCCCTCCGGTACAGGAATACCCCACCCGCCAGCGCCAGAAAGAGCACGGGCAGCAATACGATCGGCCAGCGTTTTAACGCCGGATGGCTCGAAGACTTCTCGCCGGGATTTTCAATGTTGGTCATCAGAAGGCGTAATACGCCGTCCCTTCCACGGTATAACGGTTCACCTTGCCGCCGAACTGCTGATCTTCACTGCCCGCGCCCAGCTTGACGTCTGCGTGCCAATTGCCGATTCGCTTGTCGTACTCCACTGTGTAGCGCGTGGATTTCAGGGATAGGAGATCGAGGGTGGTGGTCGCCAGCGCCTTCGAGGCACCATAGCTGAAGCGGAATTCCAGGTAATCGTGGACACCCTCCTCACCAAACAAGCGGCGCGCTGCGAATGCGCCGGTCTTACCCACGCCGACATCATCCGGGGTGAGGTACAGCCGTGCGGAATAGAGCCAGTTGCCGAGGTACTTATAAATCGCGGGGGTGAATATATTCACGTCGTCGGTGAACTGAAGCCGGCGATATCCGGCACTGGCCTCGAAGCCGTGTGTCAGGCTCTGGAACAGATCAGCGCCCACAAAGTACTCGGGATATAGGTTCGCATCCGGCGAACCACCCACGGTCAGGAAGGCATAGGTCCCGGGCCGGATGTGGGGATAGAACTCGGCGCTCAATTCGTCGCTGTGCTCGCCGAAACGATCGGCGCGGCTCACTCGCCCGATGGCCGATCCCCAAGGTGTCGGCCCACGCAAACTCAAGGTCGACTCCTGCTGCGAATCAAACACGCTGCTGAACCAGTCATCTTCAAACGTGAAGGAGGCTTCCCACTTACGGGCCTGTGACACCATGCGTCGACGCATATCGCGGGCCTCTTGGTTGGAAGGCTCCAGTTGCAGAACTTCGTCGAGAGTCCGCGCAGCATCGTTTTCGTGACCCTGATTGCGCTGGGCGCGTGCCAGGAACATGAGCATGGCGGGGTTATGGGGATGACGCTGCAGGGAGGCCAACGCGAGATGTTCCGCCGTACGCGGATGTCCGGACCATAATTCCAGATTCAACATCGCCGGCAGGGCATCAGCGTGATCCGGAGTTCTGTCCAGTACTCGCTGGAGCGCCGCTCGGCCCTCGTCATAGCGTCCTTCCCAGGTAAGGATCGAGCCATACAGAGTGAGAGCATCGCCGTCGTCTGGATCGGTGGCCAGCCGGGACTGCAAAAGAGAGAGCGCCTCGGCACGATGCTGCGCCCCGCTGAAAGCCAATGCGTGAGCCCGGCTGACTTCATCATCGGCAGCGGCCGGCAGGGCACACATCAGGCCAGCCAGCAGCAAGAGTGAAGCTGCTATCCCCTTCAGCATCGTCTTCGAAGTCCTGATCAAGTTCACCGCATGCCCTCGCCACGCGCGGAAGGTGCCCGAGGTGAAGAAGTTGCCCCTTGGCAGCCGGTATAGCGCGACGCTAAGCCGGTGAATCGGAAGCCGAAGACGCAGAAGTTCAGCGAGAAAGAAAGAGTTCGACCGGCAATTCCCCAACCCTGCGATCCGTTTCGACCGACTCAAGAGTTACCTCTATCTAGATGGAATCTCCCGGGGGGAAATGCAATCGCGTGACCAAACATCACCGCGGGGTGAGCCGGCCGTCGTGGCTTGCGATTTCTGCGGTCATCATGCGCGCCCGACTGCTGGAAAATCTTCTATGCATCCTCCACGCCCTGAACAACTTGGTCCCATGCCCTCTACCTCATGGTGTCCACGGGCTAGGGGATTTCCGCCAGACAAATTGAGCGTGGAAATGACTATCACTTGCAAGACGGCATGACGCAGGTGCAAACGGATTCGTTCCATGCTGGGAGAGAACAGTCCCATTGAGGGAAAAGGTCGCGTCGTGGAAACCCGCGAAATGGACGAGGGAAGGCGTTGAGGTCCGCCGTCTTGTGGAGATCATAGGGAACGGTACAAGACCGTCGGGGCGGGGATGGCGGAGCTGAGACCGGATACGCCATCAGGCGCGTCGATCGTCACCACTTGCCGCAGTATCGCAACGATTGCAACTCCCGAGACAACCGAGGTTGTGACCGGCAAACGATGTCACGAGCTTTCTTGGGCGAGCGCGGCCTCGACCTCATCCTGAACAAAACCGTCGGCGGGGCCGGTACCTTCGTGCTCGCGCGAAGTCCAGCGCCGTTCCCTTTATTCTCGGCACGCATTCCGGCAATTGTCTTGCTCACAAGCTGAGTGATTTCTCCCGGTGGAATGATCTCTCTGATTTTGTGCGCTGGCACAAAACTGGCTCCGAGACCCATGTTTACGGGCTTTCGCAGCGCCGGCTGCTGAATCTCTTGGCGACTGCCAAGGCCCAGAAAAAAGTTTTCCAATATTGGCACACACGTTGTTATTCCCTGGCAACAGCGACAGAGGGCAAACACTGAAGTTTTCTATTGCAACGAGGACTGTGCAATTGTGGACAGACAGAAAACCAATTCAAGTCAGATAGTGGGATCACTTCTCAAGTCAGAAATACAAATGCTACCGGTTCTGGTCTCGTTGGGGCCGATCGGGATTCGGGATGGACGGGTACGCGAGCAGTGCGAGCCTGTCAGTTTCAGGTTTGCGGCAAACATGGCCGCGGTGCGGATACTGCCGTCTTCGTTCAGATGTGCGCAAATGGATATTCCAGAACTATTGCACAATCGAGATCCTCTCCCCCCCCCGGAGAGTGTTGGCCATGTCGCAGAGCAGTTGCTGCTGCTCGATGGCCACCCGCGGGTTCAGGCTGCAAGCAACTCGTTGGTTGCAGCGGCGCTGGCCAGCATCGCGCACGCCGTCATCGTCACCGACCCGGAAGGCCATATTACGTTCCTGAACTCCGCCGCTGAAAAACTCACGGGATGGCAACAGAGCGATGCGTTCGGAGCCCAACTGACGGACGTCTTCCATATCGTAGACGAACGATCCTCTCAATCGGTGGAGGATCCTGTCACAAAAGTGATCCGCGAGGGCGCGGTCGTCGGTCTGGCGAACCATACGGTCCTGATCGCCCGGGACGGCAGCGAGTGGCCCGTCGATGACAGCGCAGCTCCAATCCTGGACGACGCCGGGCGCTTGCTCGGGGTGGTGGTGGCTTTCCGTGACATCAGCAATCGAAGGAAGGCGGAACAGGATTTGCAGATTTCCGAAGTCCGATACAGACGGCTGTTTGAGGCGGCGCACGACGGCATCCTCATTCTTGATGCCGTCACCACCAAGGTGCTGGAAGCCAATCCCTTTATGGTCGATCTGCTTGGCTATCCCAGGGAACACTTCTTGGGAAAGGAGTTGTGGGAGATCGGCGTCTTTAAGGATGCCGAAATATCCAAGCGGGAGATGACAAAGCTCCAAAAGCTCGGCCACATCCGCTATGAGGATCTTCCACTGCAACACAAAGACGGCCGGCATATTCCCGTCGAGTTCGTCAGCAACGTCTATCGGGAGGGCAGGCAGAACGTAATTCAATGCAATATTCGCGACATCACCGAGCGCAAGCACCTCGCCGATGAACTGGCGAGAGCCAGGATCGACGCCGAGACCGCCAACCGTTCCAAGAGCGAGTTCCTGGCGAATATGAGTCACGAGATTCGCACGCCCATGGGCGCCATCCTGGGATTCGCGGAGATGCTGCTGGTCAAGAGTCCCGAAGAGTGCGCCCAAATCGGCTGCGTCCATATTATCCAGCGCAATGCCTTGCACCTGCTTGAACTCATCAACGAAATCCTCGACCTCTCCAAGGTAGAGGCAGGGCAGATGAAGGTGGAGCGCATCTCCTGCGACCTGCCGACGCTGCTGTCAGAGATCATCTCCCTCATGCGTCCCAGGGCGGCGGAGAAGGGACTGGGATTTGGAGTCACGTTCCAGGGCCCGATTCCCCAACTGATCAAGAGCGACCCGTTGCGGCTCAGGCAGATCCTCGTCAATCTGCTTGGCAATGCCGTGAAGTTCACCGAATCTGGAAGGATTGATATGCGCATCACGGACGAAGGCGCCGGGCCGAATATTATGCTGCGCGTTGACGTGATCGATACCGGGATCGGAATTACCTCGGAACAATTCGAACGGCTGTTCCTGCCATTCGCCCAGGCCGACGCATCGATCACCCGCAAGTTCAAAGGGACGGGATTGGGCCTGACGATTAGCCGGCAGTTGGCCAAGCTTCTGAACGGCGACGTCACCGCCACCTCCCAACCGGGCGTTGGAAGTACGTTCACTTTGAGAATCGACGGCGGGCCTTCTGCCGGGGTGGAGCTCCTTCGAGGTTTGACCGAAGCAACCTTGCCCTTGAAGTTGGATCAGACCTTGCATGCCGATATTCGTCTTCGCGGGCGCATTCTTCTGGTGGAGGACGGCGCCGACAATCAGCGCCTGCTGCGGATGCAACTGAGCGAGGCCGGAGCATCGGTGAGCAGCGCCCTGGATGGGCAGGTGGCCGTGAATCTCGCGGCCAAGCAGCAGTTCGATCTGATCCTGATGGATATGCAGATGCCTGTCATGGACGGCTATGCCGCCACCGTCGAGCTGCGCCGCAGGGGGCTGACGATTCCGATCGTCGCACTCACGGCGTATGCCATGGCGGAAGACCGCGAAAAATGCCTGGCCGCCGGATGCACCGCTTACTTGAGTAAACCCGTCAGCGAGGAGAAGCTCTTGAGGACCGTCCATGAGTGTCTCGGAAATGATCCTTTCCCTATGCCCGACGACGGTCCCAGAGCAAGCAGCGCCGCATCACCGCCTCCGGCCGGTGACGCCGGCGCTTCCGACCGCATCAAGAGCAGCTTTGCCAGCGATTCGCGGATCATGCGGATTGTGCCGGAATTCGTCGCCGGGCTCGCCGTCCACGTGCGCGAGATGATCGATCTTCTGGAGCGCGGCGATCTGGCCGGGCTGGAAAAGGTCGCCCATCAGCTTCTCGGAGCATCCGGCGGGTATGGCTTTGACGCCGTTTCCCAACCCGCCGGCAGGGTCGAACAATCGATCCGAGCGGGCAAGGACCTTAAGTCCATCACCGCCGAGACCAAATCGCTGATCGACGTCATCCGTCGGATCGATGGATATGCGGAATCGAAAGCCGCTGTCGTTGGCGGGGAATCCGTGAAATGACGGTCCGGCGGAGCAAACCAGAGCCTTACGATTCAGTCAAATTCAGTTCGACTATTTGCCGGTCTAAAAACTATGGAAAATAAATCTATCCTGCTCGTCGAAGACAACCAAATGAACGTGCAACTCGTGCGGGTGCTGCTGGAGGGCGAGGGGTACGACTTGCGGTCGGCATTCACTGCCGACGAGGCTTTGGATATCCTGGCTACCTTCAGACCGGGACTGGTTCTCATGGATATTCAATTGCCAGGCAAGAACGGCCTGGAATTGACACGTCAGCTTCGCTCGAACCGCGCCATGAACGACACCAAGATTGTCGCGCTCACGGCCTATGGAAGCAACGACGATGAGCAGATGTGCCTGAATGCCGGCTGTGATGGATACATCGTAAAACCCATCAACACTTCCACGTTCGCCGCGACCATCCGTTCTTTCATCACCAACAGCTTTCGCGGGGTTCCGAAATCGCAGGGCGATGTTCGGGACCTTTTGCGCGATCTGCGCAATCAGTTCATCACGGAAACGTTGGCGGAAGTGGTGGAACTGTTGTCGGCGGAGACCCAACCGGATAAGAGCCGGCTGCTTCGCAGTCTCCATCACTGTGCTGGCATCGCCAGTACTCTGGGAATGCCGGATGTGACAGAACAGGCCAGAAAAACCCAAGCCTCTGTGGAGTCTATGGAGGAAGTGGATGTTCCGGCGGTCAAGGAAGCCCTCGAGGAGCTTAAGAGGCTGATCACCGCGGCAGCAACGGCTCCGGCCTTCGAACTCGCTATGCCGGCTGAAATCGTGAAAACCTTGTCGGGAAAGCGCATTGGGGTCGCAGGCTTCAGCGAATCGGAAGCCAAGCGGATTGTTCAATTATTGGATCGCACACAATGTCTCACCCACTGTATCGACTCGCCTCCCGAAGGTCTCTCGAAAGCAGTGGCTGAGCGGTTCGATATCATCCTACTTAATCTCAACGGTACGGCGGGTTCCGCTTGCCAAACGAACAGCAGCGCCGGGCTCGACAAGCCGGTCCTGCTCGTCGGTTCGCGTGCCTGTCTAACCGACGAGGTCATTGAGATCGAGACCCCCGGTCGCGACTTTCTGATGACGCCGTGGGATTCTGAAGAACTTCTGGTGCGCTGCTGCAAACTGCTTTCCGGGGATTCGAGAAAAACCGTCCCTTCGGAAAGGAAGGGTCCTGCGCAGGTCGTAATCGCCGACGACGATCCCGCCATCGGGGCACTGCTGACCGCCGTGCTGCGTCGAACCGGGGCCGAATGTCGTCTCGCGCGCAGCGGTGCGGAAGCGCTCACCCTGGTTCGTGAGGTTCTACCTGACGTGGTGATTCTCGACGTGAACATGCCTGGAATGGATGGATTCGAAGTGCTGACCAATCTGCGAGCCGATGACCGGGCGGCGCGCATTCCGGTCGTGCTCCTGACCGCCAGACAACAGGAAGCAGATGTTCTGAAAGGTTTTTCTTGCGGAGCTAGCGATTACATTACGAAGCCGTTCAATCCGCTGGAGGTCACGGCTCGGATCGCGCGGTACCTGCCCCGGAAGAACCTGGCACAGGTGCAAGCCCAGTGAAGACCTCTGAATCGTCGAGAATCCGGGTCTGGGCCAGCATCACCTTGATGGTTGGCGTCTATGTCGGTGCGGTCTACTGGGTCTATCGGGAATCGCCGGGGGCTTCTGAGTCAATGGCGCGACTATTGCCCCTCGCCACAGCTTTGGCGGTCGTTCCCTTGGTGCTCATGACGATACTCGCCGTGCTTTCGATGATCGCGAAGTCGATTCGCTACGTCGCGCGCGTGGCGGCGGTTCGCATTTCTCCTGAAATCAGAGAAACGTTGGCGGGCGTGGTGGTTGGCGATGGCGATCGGGAACGCTTACGGTGGCTCGCCGGTCATTATCCCCGGCCATTCGAAGTGATCTTTACGGAATTCTTGTCCTCGTTCGGAGGCCAGATCAATTCGGAACTCAGCGTTCTGGCGAAAGAACTCGGACTAGTGGAACGCTGGCGACGCGCAACCCACTCTCGCAACTTCTTGGTCCAGAAAACGGCGCTGGCGAATCTAGGGCGCATCGGGCATCCCATTGACCTTGGCTTTCTGAGGCATCCTTTGGAACAAACCCGGATTGAAGCCGCGTGTGCGGCTCTGGCATCCGGATCGGCGGATGCCCCCGCGTTGGTGTTCAAAATGCTGCCGGAGCAGAGTCTGCTGGGGCGAATTCTTTTGGCCGACAGCTTGCGTCCCTTCGCCCCCGAAATTTGTGCGCGGTACTTGGCGGATGGAATACGCTCGCCCGACATTCGCCGCGCGAAAGCGAGCGTCGATCTGCTTCGCGCGTGGGAGCGCTGGATTCCGATCACCGGTTTCTCCCAGTTGGTGGCCCAGCGAGATATAAATCTTCGCCTGGCAGCGCTCCCGGCGCTGCGCTTTGCAGCTGCCACGGAGCAAGAGGCCGCGCAAGAGATCATCGACTTGCTAAATCTTCCGGATGAACGCGTCCATGCTCCTGCTGCCAAGGCCGCGGCGGATTTGGGCATTTCGGCATCGATCCCATTGCTCATGAAACAACTGCGTCAAGGAGGACCGGTTTCCGCATTGGCGGCCGCCCAGGCTCTAGCCGGCTTGGGACCGGAAGGAATGGATTTGCTCGAAAAAGAGATCGTCTCCGGGGCGCGCCCGCAATACGCCCTTCAGGCTTTAGAACAATCCCTGGTGGCCGAAAGAGGATAACCCGTGTCTGGTTTTTTCCACGTCATCAACATCGTTTTGGCGGTCATCACGGTTTACGCATTTGTCAGCAATCTCAACTATTTCGTGCTCATGTCGCTCGGCTTTTTCGTCCTACGCACGCAGCGCACCACGGAGGGATCGGTCGAGCGCGATCCTCTATTTAAGTCGAGACTGATGCCAGCCATTTCCATCATTGCCCCGGCTCATAACGAAGAGCTCAGCATCGCGCAAAGTACGCGATCTATGCTGCAGTTGGAATATCCGGAGCACGAGGTCATCATCGTCAACGATGGCTCGAACGACCGGACGCTGCAACTCTTGGTCGACGAGTTTCACCTGTACAAGTCCGCCCGGCAGCCGCTTCACGATTTTGCCACGGCCCCGGTGAATGCCGTGTATGAGTCTCAAAATCTCAAGCTCCTGGTCATCGACAAGGAAAATGGCGGGAAATCCGACAGCCTCAACGCAGCGATCAACTATGCCAGGACGCCGCTCGTCGCCGCGGTGGATTCGGACTCTCTTCTCGAAAGCAATTCGTTGCTCCTGGTGGTGAGGCCGTTTCTCGAAGAGGAGAGCACCATCGCGGTCGGCGGGATCATTCGAGTGGTGAACGGCTGCAAGGTGGAGAATGGGGAGGTAACCAAGGTCGGAGCTCCTCGCACCCTGCTGGCAAAGTTTCAGGTGGTCGAATATTTGCGGGCCTTTCTTGGAGGCCGTGTCGCTCTCAGCTATATGAATTCCATGCTGCTCATTTCCGGCGCGTTCGGGCTTTTCCGTCGAGAGAGCGTCATCGAAGCCGGCGGATTCCAGGCAGGCAGTCTTGCAGAAGATCTGGAACTTGTCATCCGGCTTCATCGGATCAGCCGCGAGAAAAAGCGCGACTACAAGATTGTCTTCGTACCGACCCCAGTGTGCTGGACCGAAGTGCCGGATTCTCGGCAAAATCTGAAGGTCCAGCGCATACGCTGGCAGCGCGGCGGGGTCGAAACCATGTGGAAGCATCGCGGCATGCTGTTCAATCCGAAATTCGGAATTGTCGGCTGCTTTGGAATGCCTTATCTTCTTCTGCTCGAAATACTTGGCCCGTGTACGGAGGTCACCGGCATTCTCATCACAATCCTGGGCTTGTTGTTCGGTTTCATCTCACTTACCAGCGCTCTGTTGTTTTTCATTGGCTCGGTGCTGTTTGGAACTGTGATCTCCATCAGCGCCGTTCTCCTAGAGGAATTCACCACCAGGCGCTATGCTCATCCCATGGATCTCGCCTCATTGATTGTGGCTGCCTTCATTGAAAACTTCGGCTATCGCCAGATTAACGCGCTTTGGAGATTCAAAGGCATATTCGACGCATTACGCAGAAAGAAGAAACGGGTCTGGGGCACAATGACGCGCAGGGGATTTGCGCCGGCAGCCGATCTACAATCGACCCACTGAGTTTTCTTCGTCATTTCCCGACGCGCGCTCGAAGCATAGAAAAATCGAATCCCAGGGTGGTTGCGAACCAGGGTCTCGGCGGGCTGGGTAGGCATCCTCGGAACCGGCTGGGAGCGCCTGGGTCGCCGCGGCAGGGTAAGAGGCGGCGGGTGGCGCCCGAGAGATTCGGATGACTTCTTCCCAAGTTCGGGCCGTAGTCATTGCCGTTCCGGCGATACCGCGCCGTCAGGACGGAGCATGGGCGGGAGCTTGCGCCGGCGAATTGGTTCCCCGATTTTTTGCGAAGAATGCGGCTATCCTGCCCTGCGCGCGGCGGTCAGCGACGCAATCAACGCGGCTTCTCCGCTTTTGGTGCAGCTGGGGGCGGCGCTTGACGCTGCTCCATCTGTTTCTGCTGAGCAGCATGCTTCTGCTCAACCTGCTGCGTTTGCTGAGTGTGGCGTTGCTCCATCTGCTGTTTTTGCGCGTCGTTGTAGTTTTTCGTGGTGGCTTGCTTATGTTCTTTGTCCTGCTGCTGTTGGAGTTTCTGATGATCCTGCGTTTGCTTGGCAGCTAGCTTGTCCTGTTGCTGCTGATATTTCTTGTCGGTTGCAGCGTTGCCGGTGTTTGGCGGCGTGAACTTGTGCGGCTGCAATTCGCTGGCGTGATTGTTGGTGTTGGGGCGAGCTTCCGTGGTATTTTCGGGACGATTTTCCGTGCCGGGTCGAGCTTCATCTCCTGCACGCGTTTCATTGCCGCGTGCAGCATTGGCGGGAGGAGCCTTGTATTCGCCTCCTGCTTCTCTGGTGGCTACAACGCCGGTTTTGAAATCACCGGCTCTGGCCGTAGCCGCGATGGGCGGCTTGCCATGGTTGGCGGAGGCACGCAGTTCCGGATTACTGCGGGCTTCCTGAACGTGCTGGGTTTGCGCGGCGACGGGACCGACGTGGTGCTCGTTGGCGTAGGACTCTTCCTGTGGTGTGGGACGCGCTTCGACCCCGCCGGAGCCACCGTTGAAGCTGACGTGAGTTTCGGAGACATTCGTCACCCGAGTGTTGTAGGTGTTGTGAATGATGGTGGTGTTTACGTGATTCACGTAAGTATTGTAGGAGAAGTGACCACCTTCCCACCGGCCGCCCTCATACCCAACACCGCCGTAGCCGAAGCCGTAGTTGATGCCCCCATAGAAGCCGACCTGCGGGCCCCAATATCCCTCATGAAAAAGAAACGCGCTGCCGCCCCAGCCCCAGTAACCTGGGGTCCATAGGAAGCCGACCTGGGGTCCCTCGACCCACGTGCCGGGCACCCAGTAGTAGCCACCGTCGTCGTCATAGCCCCAGTAACCGGGCGTCCACAGGTAGCCGTCGAAGGGACAGATTGGCTGCTCGTAGACGGGAAGCGCCGGGGGACCGAAGTTCACGGAAATGCCGATACCGATTTGAGCGAATGCACCGTGGGAGAGAATCAGCAAGACAAACGAAAACAGCAACGAGCGAATAGCAACTGTAGTACGCATTGTGCTTCCTTCCGCCTGCTCATCCTTAGTTTCATTCATTGCCCGATACGGCGAGAGGCTCGGGGCGCGGATTTGAGCGGCGTGGCGTCGACCGAAGGATTCCACGGAAGGGCTGGCGGAGTCTGCTCACTACTGCTCACTTTTCTATCTGCCCAAAAATGGACCGTTCCTCGGGCCATAACGAAACCATAAACTGGCCAAGAGGCCTGGATATCTTCTCGTCGCGCGACCAGAGTGCAGCCGCGAATCGGTTATTTCCCGGCAGGCGAACCGTGCCCATGTCGCAGTCATCCCCGCGATTTTCGATTGGTTGATACAACATCGTGTTGATACGACATCGTTTCGTCTCGTCGCATCCGCTCGAAAGAACGGAAGAACTCGACTACTGTGGGTGGGTGTCATTCTCCGCTTGAAGTGTCTTCTCACGGGATCCCCGGCCGCTTTCAGGATCTGCACCTGCCTTGACCGATTTCCGGAGTGGCTTGTTTGTTCCCCCCGAACCTTTAGCCCATTTTATGCCTGCCGAAGGCTTACCTTTTGCGCTCTCATCGTCAGTTTCCTCGAGACCGTCTGGCCTGACTCCGAGTTTGGCGGCCGTCTGAGCATCAAGCTGCCCTGTGACCGGCAGATTCTGAGCCTTCTGAAATGCGAGAATGCTCGCCCGGGTTCGGAGACCGAAGACGCCATCGACCTCCCCGCGGTAGTGTCCTTTGCCCTGCAGAGTTTGCTGCATCTTCCTCACATCGTTCCGATTCCTGCCCGCTGGGACTAGCTTGCTAAGGTCGGCGGCGCCCAAAGCGAGTGGCCTTTGACGTGGTCCCGAAACCCCAGTCGCCAGCAATAGGAAGACAATCCCAGACCACGCGGCTTTGCCGGCGAATAGCATTTCTTCTCCTCGACAAGTTCTTGTTTGACGTCAGATATGGTTCGAACAGTGATCGCGATAAGGGCCGGGTTGCTCTAGCTTTTCCGTATGAAGCAACGACTGTCCGCAACAACCATCGCTCGGTTGAGTGTGTCCGCAGTCTGCCGAAGAGTCAGATCATCGGATACTCGGTGGAAATCCCGATTTTCCTTCTTCACACATCAACCTTCACACGTCAACCTGGCCTCCCTTGTTCAAGCGTCCCGCGAGACCCAATCCGAATTTCACCGTCGGTGTGAGACAACCATGAAAGCCAGCCAGTCGCTCCGGTTTGCAGTCGATCCACATCTCGCCTTCCGTGCCGTGGAAAACGCGGGCCCCGAAGGGTGCCAAGCCGACTGTCTCTGAGTCTGTCGATTACGGAGCCAGAACGGTCGCGCTTCAGTCGTCGCCAACCGAGCAACCGGCTACGGATTAGAGCGCCTGATTTAGTTCTCGAAAACTTTTTCGATCTGCCCGACCTTTTTCTCAACTTTGCCGATGTTTTTTTCGGCGTTGCCTTCGGCCTGTAAGTTTGGATTGTTCGTGATTTTGCCGGCCGTCTCTTTGACTTTGCCTTTCACTTCATGAACGGTGCCTTTTATCTCATTGTTTGTGCTGGGGTTCATCTGTTTTCTCCTTTTCGTTGAGTAACATCGGTCCGTACATCCTCAATGTCGAGGTCTCGTTCCTGCGTCCGAACGCGGTCGCGCGGCTTCTCCAAATCCCGATCGCTCGTTTGAGAAACTCTCCGCCAGTCGCTGCATCACGCAGCCACCGCCTTGTCTGCCTCTCCAACCGTCCGGCGTGGTCAGTCCACGAAACCAGTCTGTCCCTTGCGCCGCTGCGATCGGAACTCTCCCGTCTCCGATCCAGAAAGCAAGGGCATGGGCTCTAGCGACTGCAGCCCCATATCCAGAGTCTTCGGCTCTTGGCCTTTCACTAGCTTGGGTCCTTTGGGCTGCTTTGACGGCGTGCCCTATCCCTCGCCCGTTCGGCCGCCGGAAATTCCTCCGCTATTCTCTTCAGTTCAGCCCTTACGCCACCTCTTTGCTTTCCACAATGGTTGGTACCTGCACCAGTTCCTCAAACAGAGAGCGATAGTGAATCATCGCCGCTCTCAGATCTTCTGTGCTCGCTCCATGGTCCCCGACCCGGAGCGCAATCTCATGTGCGGACCGGTAGTTTTCGACCACTCGGGGATGGTCGACAGAAATGTCGGCCGCGCGTTGATCGAAATTGGATACCGGATAGCCACGAGTTTTCATCAGAGAGGACACCAGGTCATCGGCTTCTGCGACTGCCCCTTTAGGAGAATCGACAAAACGAAACTGTACGGACTCCCACTGTTTCGAAAAGCGTTCGTGTTCCATCTGGTCAAGATCTCGAATGTTGAGCTTTTCAGCCCGCTCCTGGCGATCCGCCAGTGTCGCCTCTGCTTTTCGCTGGGACCCCTGCTGATGCACCGCTCGCTCGTACTCGGGCCCAAATCGTTGCCGCAGGCGGGCCGTCGTACTCCTGCGTTTGTGCACGTACAGCCACGCCAACACCGCGATAACCAGAATCACTACGCCGGCGAGCATCACATACTTCGGATCGAGTAGATATGGATTCATCGAAACCTCCCTGCAGCAAGAATGTTCACACCACCAATATGGTCACCAGTCCCTCTGCGGCTAGAACTCGGTGAACCGCCAGTATCAAATATTGAGATTCGGAAAGCTGATCAGAATTGATCGTTTTGTAAAGTCAGTCCTGATTGTCATCGAACCGAAATTGTGGCTGATGAAGGATGATCAACGTGCTCGCACCTGCACTGGATCGAGTTTTGCCTGCGGCCAGTACACGTCAAGGCAAGAAGGAAATGCGCCGGTTCGTGGCAGACGGGGTGAAATCGGAAAGCCGGTCACCAGAGTTGGACATGCCGTCCGTTCACGTGATCGTTGACATGAACCATTTCTCCTCATGAATTTGAATTGCCGATTTGAACCGCAGAGTTGGCCGCCACTGCCCGTCCACCATTCCGCTGCTGATTGAATGAAAGGCAACGTGCGTCCGGTGCGAGAAGTTTTGGAGCGACCGTCCGAACTCCTGAGATTTATCCACCGGTAGCCGCGCCCGCAACATTGCCGAGGTTCGGGAGCACAATCCCACCCCGGGATCACGGTCCGATTGTGTCCTCTGACCACGAGCGAAGTGCAAAAGGTGCTTGCCGCGATGTGGCGCCGTCGCAGATCCGCCGAGATAGTTTCAATTATCGCGTCGTGACAGCCGGTCGCCTCTCCTCGATGGCATCGTAGGCGCTTTTCACTACGGTTGACAGCTCTGCATCGCTGTCCAGAATGACATCGGCGTAGCGCTTGCTGGGAAGCACGTACTGCCGCATCGCTGGCAACACGTTCGTCTTGTATTGCCACAAGATGAACTCCAGGGTGCGCTGACGCTCGGTGATGTCTCTCACCTTTCGGCGATGAAAACAAGCCTCGTCGGAAGCTTCCAGGTAGATAGACAGGTCAAAGAGGGGGCGTAGTTGCGAAAAATGCAGAGCCAGGAGACCTTCGACGATCAGCATTGACGTGGCAGGAATCTGTTCCCGCCGGTCGTTCACCCGCAAGTGCTTCGCAAAGTCGTAAATGGGAGGTTCGATGGCCTTGCCTGAGGCATAATCACGGATGTGGCGCTCCAGCAGCCTCACGTCGGTTGCATTGGGCGCGTCGTAATCCAGCTTCTCTCGTTCCTTCAGCGGGAGATGGTTCATCTCCAGGGCGTAGGTCTCCATCGAGATCACATGCCCGTTGAGACGAGAGGCCAAACTGTTGGCGACGGTCGACTTGCCGCTGCCGGATGGCCCCGCCAGTCCAACGATGAAGATGTCTTGCGGAACTGGAACTGGAGGCTGTCGATTCAGTTTTTTACCAGCCATGCCATAGCCTCCTGGCGGGTCTCGAAGACGGGAAAGTCGCGGCGGGAGAAGCTGCCAATGCTCTCGGCGAACCCCTGAGGAAAGTTCTCCGCTCCCGTCCATGCGGATTTCTTGACGTAGGGTTTGTCAAAGACGGCGGTTTCTCTCATCAACCGAACCGCCTCGAGGTCAAAGCATGCCCCCGTGAAATCGGAAAGGATCAGAACTGAACCCCGCGGACGACTCGTCACAAATTCGGGAACTGCCCGAAAAATCTTTCCGACCTCGGGAGCCGAACAGTTTGATAGGTCGATCAGAAGAACCTGCTTACCCTGATGGTTCAGGAAATGAATATGGTCCCGCAGGTATTGCTGTTGACTGGTGGCAGCGTGCAACTTAGCCGACGGCTCATTCACTCGATTCACCGCAAACCCTTTGTCATCGTCCGATAGTGTTGTGGGTAGTATCACAAGTCGATGCTACGCTCTTGAACGACCCTCGCGGCGCACTACAGGTCAATGACCCGAACCGAGGCAATGGCTGTGCGGGCGGTGACCTAATGCGTCCAGCAACCGTTTTCCAGGAATTTCCTCAAAACCAACGCGCTCAGACCCCAACCATGATTCGGGTCGGTTGACGGACCAGGACGAAGCCGCTGGCGCGGCGGGTCCGCGGCGCACCCTGAGGTTCATCCCGAGCACATCGGCTGGGATCGCGCCACGAGGATTCGAACTTCAACCCGGCAGCGCGCCTATCCTGTCTTCACCGCCCGCCTGCCTGGGTGGAGGACGATGAAGGATGGGAACAATGCGCCTCCCGCTCCTGATGGTGCATATCCTCGCTGGAAGCATCGGCTGGCTCACCGGGACGGTCGCGAGTTTTTCCGGGCCGGATACGCCCGGAAGTAAAGCTGATAACGAGAGCCCCGGTACACGACAGTAACTCCCAAAGTGACTTTTGCGCGGACAGCCCCCGTCCGCCTGAGAAAGAATGGAGTTTACTCCATGGGAATGGCTCGTCAATTCTGGGCTCGCGTTTTCATCACCGCGATGAACGCCGCGGCCTGCCTGATTCTCGGGTTTGCGATCTACCATCCTGCCAGCAGCAACCCGGTCAAGTTTGCTTGCTACCTGGCGATCGCCCTGTTGGCGGCTTCGTTCAAGGTGGGGTTGCCCGGAATTGAAGCGACCTTGTCGGTGAACTTTCTATTCACCCTGCTGGGGATTCTGGAATTATCGCTCGCCCAGACGCTGTTGATCGGAGCCGGTTGCACGCTGGTGCAGTGCTGCTGGCGGCCGGCGCACAGGTTGAAACCGGTACAGGTGGTGTTCAATGTTTCGCAGGTCATGGTTTCAAGTGCAGTGGCATACTCCACCTACTACCTGGTAAGCACGCGAGTTCTGCACGGCCCCGGCCCCCTTGCCCTGCTGGCGGCGGCCATCGCGCACTTCGCGTGCAACACCGGCGCCATGTCCGCCATCATCGGTCTTACCGAGGACAAGCCGGTCGCCAAAGTGTGGAACGACTCTTATCTGTGGTCGTTTCCTTATTACCTCGTAGGTGCCGCGGTCGCCGGGCTGGTCAGTTTGTTGAATCGACAAATCGGATGGCAGGCGTCCCTCCTGGTCTTACCTCCGATTTATCTGCTGTACCGGTCTTATCGCCTTTACCTGGGCAAACTGGAGGACGAGAAACGCCACGCCGAGCGAGTCTCCAATCTCCATCTGCGAACCATCGAAGCCTTGGCCCTGGCCATCGGGGCCAAGGACAATACCACCGGCAAGCATTTGCAGCGGGTGCGGGTGTACGCCATGGAAGTGGGCCGCGAACTGGGCTTGAGCGACGACGAAAAAGAAGCCTTGCGGGCGGCCTCGGTTCTGCATGACATTGGCAAACTGGCCGTGCCCGAGCAGATCATCTCCAAGCCGGGCAAGCTCACGCCCTACGAGTTCGAGAAGATGAAAATCCATCCCGTGGTCGGGGCGGAGATTCTGCAGCAGGTCGAGTTTCCCTACCCAGTCGTGCCCATCGTTCTTGCTCATCACGAGAAGTGGGATGGCAGCGGCTATCCCTACGGATTGAAGGGCGAGGAGATTCCCATCGGAGCCCGCATTCTGGCCGCGGTCGATTGCCTCGATGCACTGGCTACGGATCGGCAATACCGCAAGGCGTTGCCGCTCGAGGCTGCCCTGGCCAAGGTTGTGCAGGAGGCGGGCGCCAGTTTCGATCCGCGCGTGGTCGGCGTTCTCGAGAGACGCTACGTGGAACTGGAAAAGATGGCCAAGCAAACCCCGCTCTCGGTTCCTCCCAAGTTATCCACCGACATTAAAATTGTGCGCGGTTCAGCGCCGGGCGCTGGATTTGCCGAAGCGGACACCACGAACGCGCCCGAGACGTCGCAGGATTCGTCGATTGCCATCGCCAATGCGCGCCGCGAAGAAAGCTCTTTTTTCGAACTCTGCGGGAACCTGGGCGCGGCTCTCGCCATGAACGATGTGTTTGCGCTGCTCTCCGTCCGGCTGAAACGTCTTGTGCCCCATGAATCGATGGCCGTCTATATTCTGAAACAGGGAGCGTTGCTTCCTGAATGGGTGAGCGGCGATCATCTTCGTCTTTTCTCTACGCTGAAAATTCCCCTGGGCGAAGGTCTCTGCGGCTGGGTCGCACGAAATCGCGAGCCGATTCTAAATGGCAACCCCACGGTCGAGCCGGGATTCGTGACCGGTCCCGACTCGAGCGCCCCTGCTTCGGCGCTGGCCGTGCCGGTCGAAGGCTCCACCGGAGTTTGTGCGGTCGTAGCCCTCTATCGCACGCCCCAGGGGGTTTTCTCTCAGACTGACTTGACCGTGCTGGAAACGGTGGTGTCTCGGTTGGGGCTCACAATCGAGTCTCTCAGCGCTCAATCCCAAGCCACCGCCGCCGGCCAATAGTCCCTTCGAGGGATTCGCACCGCCAAGCCGCTTCCACCCAAGGCATGCTCTCAGAAAAAATGAGAGACGCTCGAGTCGAGCGTCACTCATGTTCCTTGAAGCTCTCTTATTTTCTTTACTGGTCGCCGCCTCCTAAAATGCTCAACGCGGTCTGAGTGGTTGTGTCGCTGTCGGATGCAGAATCTCCCCACCCGCTACCGCTGCCCCACACCACGTTGAAACCCGCGTCGCTGGCGCTGCCCCACACCACGTTGCTGCCCCAAACCACGTTGCTGCCCCAAACCACGTTCGTGCCATCCGGCGCCGATTGCGAGGTGAAGGCGCTGGCGCCCCATACGGCGGCGCTTCCCCACACGACATTGGTGCCCCAGACCGCGGAGGGTGATGTATTTACCAGGGAAACGGTCTGCGTAGCGGGGTCATAGACCGCGGTCGGAGAGATGGCGCTAAGAGGTGCCAGAGTGCTGTCCGATAGTGCCGCCTGAATATCGAGGTAGCCCGCGCCCACGGTGAAGATATCGGCCTCCTCCACGAAGGTCTGGCCGCCGCTCGCGATCGTAACGGTTGTGGGAAGATTCTTGTAAGCGGTCTTCATCAACCGCGCCTTCACCTGGTCCGGATTCATCTTCGGATTCTGTTGGATCACCAACGCTGCCGCCGCACTCACCACTGGCGCTGCCATACTGGTGCCGTTCAGAGTGAAATAATCCGGCGACTCCTGGCTGAAGATGGTGAATTCATAGCTCGCCGTCATGGGCCGATTGCCGGGGAAAGACGTAGCCAAGGTTGCGCCGGTCGAAGCCAGCAGAGAGGTCACATGATTGCCGGGCGCCATCAAGTCGGGCTTGACGATGTGATCAATCGCCGTCGGCCCTTTGGAACTGTAGCTGGTCATCACGTCATCGGCGCGGGTCGGGGTTCCCTTCGCGTTCATGGCGCCCACCGTGATCACGTAAGGATCGTTGCCCGGAGCGGTGATCGTGCCATAACCGTTGGTCCCTAAAGAATTATCGCGGCCATCGTTTCCCGCCGCGACCACGACCACGATGCCCGCCTGCCACGCGGCTTCCACCGCCTGGCACAACGGATCCTGAGTGTAACTCTCAAAGACAGGGCGCCCCAGCGAAAGATTAATCACGCGAATGTTGTAGGTCGCCTTCGAAGCAATCGCCTGATTGATGGCGGCGATCACGGTCGCATCCGAGCCCACCCCGTTCTTATCCAGGGCGCGGAGGTTGACCAGGCTCACTCCCGGTGCGATTCCACGAAACTGAGTGGTGCAGGTAAGACACGAAGACTGTGTGGCGTTGCCTCCGACGATGCCGGCCACGTGCGTGCCATGTCCAAATGCATCGCTGCCATTGCCGCCAACAAAGTCGAAGTTGGCGACCACGCGTGTCCCCAGTCCGGGCAAACCGGCAAGCAGAGAACTTGTGCTCAGGTCGTTGATCCTTTGGATGCCGCTGTCGATCACGCCCACAGCAATTCCCGAACCGTTGAGTCCCAAAGAGGCAGCGTAACCGGCATTCACCGCACCCGCTGAATTATTAAGCAGAGAGGCGGTTCTGCGGTTAGGCGAAATGTAGACCACTTCGCCGTCCTTCTCCAACTCGGCTAAACGCGACGCCGGCATTGACGCGTGCATGGCATGGATGAAGGAGAAGTCGTGCTCCAGCCGCGCGCGGTGAGCCGCAATCTTCTGCCGCATCACGCGGCTTTGGTTGTGTGGGGCATTGCGGAATTGCACAATGACGTCCACGCTGGCTTCGTCGTCGAGCCCCCTCAACTCCGGTGCCAGCTTCGGATGTTCCTGCGCCTGCAGCAGCGTGGCCAGCAGGAGCAGCAAACTCATACAGCTAATTCGCTTCAAAGTTAGCCTCCGGTACGACACAGCTATTGCACGGCACCCTCCAAAAGCGCTCGGAGCTATCTTGCTGATAATTAGAGGAAACGGGCTGGCGGTTCGGACATCGAGGCGGGACAAGATGGCCGCGGCATCACCACCCCAAGCCATTTTGTCCCAGTGTCGGGGTTGGTGGGTCCTGAGAAAACTTGCTCGGATGGGCCTCGGATGGCGAAGAAGCCCGAACCGCTCGAGCGGATCATTGGTGTAGCCGAGCAGAATCTCGTCCGGCGATTCCGACATAATCGGTTTTCAGTGGCATCGGTGGAGCTGCGACGGCAAGACCAAGATATAATCGCCAATCTGTTGCCCAGGAGATCGTCGATGCCGCAAGCGATTCGCTCGCCGAAGATCTATGACGTCTGCATCATCGGATCAGGCGCTGCCGGCGGCGTTGCGGCCAAGGTGCTCACCGAGGGCGGGGTCAGCGTCGTGATGCTGGAAGCGGGGCCGCCGCTGGCGCCGGCGAAGGACTTCAAGGAGCACCTTTGGCCTTACGATCTCCCGCATCGCGGTGGGGGCGTAGGCGGTAAGCTGCGGGGCGAGGAGGCCGACGAGTTCATGGCGCCAAACGGCGCGTGGGAAATTGACGGCGAACCCTATGTGTTGGCGCCGGGGTCCACGTTTCGCTGGTTCCGTTCACGCGTCGTCGGCGGGCGCACCAATCACTGGGGCAGAGTGGCGTTGCGTTTCTCTCCGATGGATTTCAAGCCCCGTTCGAGAGATGGCATGGGCGACGACTGGCCGATCACGTATGAAGAACTTGCTCCTTACTACGACAAGGTCGAGTCCTACATCGGGGTTTTCGGAACCAAGGAGAACATTCCGAGTTCTCCCGACGGTATTTTTCAGCCGCCGCCCAAGCCCCGCTGCACAGAAACGATCCTCAAGAATGCCTGCGACAAGGTGAACGTTCTTTGCGTCGCGGCGCGCATGGCGATCCTCACGCAGCCGCTGAACGGACGCCCGGCGTGCCACTACTGTGGTCAATGCAGCCGGGGATGCAAGTCGGCATCGAACTTCAGCTCCAGTCAGGTATTGATTCCACCGGCGCTAGCCACGGGCCGTCTGACGGTGATCACCAACGCCATGGCGCGGGAAATCGTTGTGGGCAAGGACGGCCAGGCCGAAGCCGTCTCCTACATCGACCGGACCACAAAACAGGAAAAGCGGGTCCGTGCCCGAAGTTTTGTGGTCGCGGCCAGCGCCTGCGAGTCTGCGCGTCTGCTGCTGAATTCGCGCTCCACGCTCTTCCCCCAGGGATTGGCCAACTCGTCGGGAGTGGTGGGGAGAAACCTGATGGATAGCGTGGGGAGTTGGGGTTCGGGTTACTTTCCCCAGTTGGAGAAAATGCCGCCACACAACCACGATGGCAGCGGCGGAAATTATCTGCCTCACGTCTACATGCCGTGGTGGAAGTTCGATCGCAAGAACGAATTCCTGCGCGGCTATCATATCGAACCAGGTGGCGGCCGCTTCATGCCAGTCGTCGAACAATTCGACGACGTGTGTGACCGTGTCGAAGGCTATGGCGCCTCGCTGAAGCAAAGCTGCCGCCGTTCGTATGGAGCCACGATCGGCATGGAAGCGCTGGGAGAGATGATTCCCAACGAAAACACCTACTGCGAAATCGATTCGAAGGTGGTGGATGAGTGGGGCATTCCGGTGCTGCGTTTCCATTGGCGTGCCGGCGAGAACGAAATGAAAATGGCGAAAGATATGCAGCAGACCTTTCGCGCCATCGTCGAGGCAGCGGGCGGCACCTACTCGACCGACGTCACTACCGACGGCCCAACCCCCTACGGCCTCTATGACGGTGGCACGGCGATTCACGAATCAGGCACGGTACGCATGGGTGACAATCCCAAACGCTCGGCCTTGAACAAGCATTGCCAGGCCCATGATGTGAAAAATCTCTTCGTCACCGATGCCGGCGCGTTTGTAACCAGCCCGGACAAGAACCCGACGCTTTCCATCCTAGCGCTATCCTGGAGGGCGTCGGAAAATCTCCTGGAGCAAGCGAAACGAGGCAATCTGTAGCAGCAGGAATTCACGGGGAGCCCGAGGAGCGCCACTCATGTCCATTTCGCGCCGTGACCTTATCAAATCGCTCAGCCTTACGGTAGCGACCGGGTCCGTGCTGCGGGTGGTTCCGCTCGCAGCCGCAGAAACGGCTCACCGCATGGTGAGCGCGCATAAAGCGGCGCCCTCCTCCGGAGAGTACGCGCCCAAATTTTTCCCCGAGCATCAGTACAAAACCCTGCGAGCCTTGTGCCATGCGATCATTCCTCCCGACCAGGAGAGCGCGGGCGCGGTAGAAGCGGGCGCGCCCGAATTCCTTGATTTGCTTAGCAGCGAGAACAAAGACCTCCAGCTTCAACTCGGGGGCGGGATCATGTGGCTTGACGCGACCTGCATGGAGCGCTACGGGCAGACCTACCTGCAATGTGCTCCGGGGCAGCAAACAGAAATGCTGGATCTCATCGCGTT
>Ga0181525_10001226_pt1 | contig 22105 bp, 19 predicted proteins | sample PEATcosm2014_Bin_48_FD_121100 | JGI IMG/M metagenome (GOLD analysis project Ga0181525, IMG submission 121100) | Peatland microbial communities from MTU Mesocosm Facility, Houghton, MI, USA - PEATcosm2014_Bin06_10_metaG | ecosystem: Environmental > Terrestrial > Soil > Wetlands > Peat | place... | reverse complement strand
CACGATGACCAGGACGATGTCGCTGAAGATGTAGACGATCGCCTGCGTGATCGTGTTCGGCAGCACGTGCCTGAGCATGACACGCAGGTCGCTCAGGCCCCCGGTCCTGGCGGCGGCCACGTAGTCCGACTCGCGGACAACCAGCGTCGTGCTGCGCACGATCCGCGCATACACCACCCAGTCGGCCACCGCGAACGCGATGAAGATGCCGGTGACCCCCGTTCCGGCCACGAACACCAGGGCGATGACCAGGACGTAGAACGGGAACGCGATCAGCACGTCCACGACGCGCATGATCACGGTGTCCACCCAGCCGCCGTAAAAGCCCGCCAGGGTGCCCATCATGGTGCCGAAGCAGAACGGGAACAGCACCGCGAGCACCCCCACCAGCAGGTCGGTACGGCCCGCGAACAGCAGCCGGGACAGCTCGTCCCGGCCGAGCTCGTCGGTGCCGAGCAGGTGACGGGCCGAGGGTCCCTGCAGGATCCCGTACAGGTCCTGGTGGTCGGGCGAGTACGGGCTGATGACCGGGGCCAGCAGGAACGCCAGGACCAGCAGTCCCGTCAAGACCCCTCCGGCGATCAGCGTCGGGCTGCGCAGCACCCGGGCGCCCCCGGTCACCGGAGCCTGATCCTCGGATCGAGCCGCGCAGCGAGCAGGTCCGTTAGCAGGTTGATGACCACCACGCTGGCGGCGAGCACCAGCGTGACGGCCTGCACCACCGGGAAATCGCGGTTGATGATCGAGTCGAGCAGCAGCGAGCCGAGGCCGTTCAGCGCGAATACCTGCTCCACCACGACCGTGCTGCCGACCAGGAAGGCGATGTTGAGGCCGAGCAGCGTGACTGTGGGGATCACCGCGTTCCTCGCCACGTGCCAGGTCAGCACGCGCAGCTCGGACAGTCCCTTGGCCCGGGCCGTCGCAACGTAATCGGAGTCGAGCACCTCGATCATTCCCACCCTCAGGCTGCGCACCAGCAGCGGGACGATGGCCAGCGACGCGGTCAGGCCCGGGAGGATCAGCGAGCGCAGCCCGCCGACCAGTGACGTGCCCGCCCCGCCGACCGGCAACAGGTGCAGCCGGAGCGCGAAGATCTCGATCAGGACGATGCCGAACCAGAACGACGGCATGCCCAGGCCCACCACCGTGCCCGCCCGGACGATATGATCCGCGATCCGGTCTTGCTGTGCCGCGGCCAGCGTCGCGAGCGGCACCGTGATCACGACCGCGAACAGGGTCGCCAGCGCCACCAGGGCCGCGGTCAGCCCGATCCGGCTGGCAATCAGGGAATCTACCGGGGTCTTGTAGATGTAGGAGTCGCCCAGCCGCAGGGTCAGCAGGTCGACGACGAAGTGCCAGAACTGCTGCGGCAGCGCCTGGCTGAGCCCCCACTGACGGCGCAGCGCCGCAACCGCCGCCGGCGTCGCGTGCTCGCCGAGTACCGCGGCGGCCGGGTCGCCGGGCACCGCGTGCATGAGCAGGAAGGTCGTCACGGTTACGCCGAACACGACAAGCAGCGCGAACGCCAGGCGGCGGCCGAGGTAGGAACTTGCGATCACCTCAGCCAGACATTCTCCAGGCGATAGGCGCCGCCCGGGTTGACGGCGAAGCCCTGCACGTTGTCGGAGTAGGCGTAGATATATGGCGGGTAGTCGAGCGGCACGAACGGCGCGTCCTGCGCCACGATCGACTGGATCTGCGCGTACAGGCTGGCCCGCTTGGCGGAGTCGAACTCCGCCTCGGCCTGGTGCACCAGGCTGATGGCCTGCGGGTTGTCGTAGTTGGACCAGTACGACTGCGAGCCGCCGGCCTTGACGTCGACCTCGAACGAGGCCATCTCGTCCGGGTCGCTGATGTCGTTGATCGCATAGTCGATGAACATGTCGTAGTCGAGCTTCTGGAACGTCGTCTCGAACGCGGCGTGGTCGAGTTGCTTGATCTGCACCGTGATGTCGATCGCCGCCAGCTGCTGCTGGATGATCTGGGCGAGCTCGGTCCACTTCTGCACCCCGCCGGAAATCAGCAGCGAGGTGGTGAAGCCCTTCGGGTAGGCCGACTTGGCCAGCTCGGCCTTGGCATCGGCCAGGCTGTAGGCGAGCAGGGGCGTATCGGCCGAGTAATACTGCAGGCTCGGCGGGAAGAACGACCCGCCCGGCTTGGCGGTCCCGAACGAGGTCGCGGCCACCAGCGCGGGCCGGTTGATCGCGTAGGTGATGGCCCGCCGGACATGCCGGTCGGCGAACTGCGGCAGCTTCTCGTTGAGCACCAGCAGGTCGACCTGCCACGCCGGGTACTGGCTGACCGTGAAGCCGGGCTTGGCCTTCAGCGATGCGACGTTCGACGGCGGCACCGAGTCGACCAGGTCGGCCTGCCCGCCGGACAGCTGCAGCAGCCGCTGGTTGTCGTCGGAGACGTAATTGAGCTGGACCGCATCCAGGTACGGCTTGCCTGCCTGCCAGTACTTCGGATTGCGGCGCAACGTGAGGTTGCTGTCCGGCACCAGCGTGTCCAGCAGGAACGGCCCCGTGCCGACCGGGTGGGCGAAGAAGTCGGACTCGGACTTGCCGCCGAAGTTCTTCGGCAGGATCGCGTTGGCGAACACCGAGATGTCCGACAGGAACGGCGCCCATGGCTGGCTGAGCGTGACGACCACGGTGGACGTGCCCTGCGCGGTCACCTTCTTGATCGCGAAGTCGAGGAAGCCGAGCGGCCCGTTGACATTGGCCGCCTCCCGCTCGATGGAGAAGACCACGTCGTCGGCCTCCAGCGGGGTGCCGTCGGAGAAGGTGACGCCCGGCCGGAGCTGGAACGTCCACGTCAGGTGGTCCGCGCTGGTGGTATAGCTCTGCGCCAGCCAGGGCGTCAGCTGGCCGGCCGGGCTGGTGATGAAGAGCGGCTCGAAGATCTTGTCCAGGGTGTACACGTCACCGGCGATGATCGAGTTCGCCGGGTCGAGCTGGGTGGGCGCCACGCTGCGGGCGAAGGCCAGCGTGCCGCCGCGCTTGGGTGCGCCGGAACTGGCGGCGCTTGTGCTGGCCGACCCGCTGGGCGAGCTTCCGGATGAGCCGCAGGCCGCCAGCGCGCTGCCCAGGATGATCGCGACTGAGCCCTGACCGCCGTACCGGAGCAAGTCGCGTCTGCTCAGACTGCCCGCGAAAGTTCTGCCCATCAACATCCTTTCTCGATTTTTCCGACTTAGATTATAGGATCAGCCAGGTTACAGCATGGTTTCCAGGCATGACTGCGCGCGGTAGTGATGACGAGCACCGTGGCCACGGCCGTAGCCAGGGACCTGCCCTGCAAGCCCCCTCGGCACGCACCGGCTCAGGCCGTGGTGCCACGGCCCGTTCTGATTAAATTGAATTTTTTCCAGAACGGGCCGTGGTGCTTCTCCAGCGTTCAGCGGATGGTCGGTCTGGATCTGCTCGCATAGCTCGGGAAATTCCTAGTTTTCCAGCAGGATTAGTAGTAATATGTTACGGGGGCCATCGTGACGGCCGGGGTCGGGAGGACATATGGACGCCTTGGGTACCGGCCAGGAAGGCGGCGGCTCCGCCGTGAAGGAAGCCACCGCGTCGCTGGACATCTCCGAGCGCGCCGACGTTCACAAGCTGCGCAAGGCCGCCATCGGTCTCGGCGGCGTCCTGTTCATCTCATTCGCGGCCATGTCGCCCCTGACCGGACAGCTCGGCAACGTGCCGATCGCGGTCGGCCTCGGCAACGGCATCGGGGCGCCCGCCGGGTTCGAGATCGGCATCGTCATGCTGGTCTTGTTCTCGGTGGGCTACGTGAAGATGATACGGAGCGTCCCGTCCTCTGGCGGTTTCTACTCCTTCATCAGCCACGGGCTCGGCCGCCCGCTGGGGATGGCGGCCGGATGGTCGTCGATCTTCGCGTACGCGTTCGTAGTGGGCTCGCTGATGGGCGCGTTCGGCTACTTCGGCAACATCACCATCCAGCAGTTCTTCCACTTCGGCGTGCCGTGGCCCTACCTTGGCTTCGGCGCACTTGTCGTCATCCTGCTGCTGGGGCATTTCGACGTTCGGCTCAGCTCCAACGTGCTGGGGATCGCGCTCATCGGGGAGATCATCGTCCTCACCGTCATGGTCGTGGCGGTGTTCGCCCACGGCGGCGGACCGAGCGGCGTGCCGCTCGCCCCGATCAATCCGGTCAACGCGTTCAAGGGCCTCGCCCCGGGGGTCGGCATCTTCTTCGCCGTGTGGTCGTGGGTGGGGTTCGAGACCATCCCGAACTACGCCGAGGAGTCGCGCAACCCGCGGCGGATCGGGGCGCAGGCACTGTTCATCTGCGTCATCGGGGGCGGCCTGTTCTTCGCCGTCTGTGCCTGGGCGGTCGTGACCGGGTGGGGCCTGCATGGCGCTGTGCACCAGGCGGCGACCAACGGCGGCAGCTTTTACTACGGCGTCACCACGAGGTTCGCCGCCCAGTGGGTGACCGACGTCATGGAGTGGCTGATCCTCACCTCCTCGTTCGCCTGCGCGCTGTCTTTCCACAACACCCACTCGCGGTATCTGTACGTGATCGGGCGGGAGAAGGTCTTTAACCACCGTCTCGGCCGGACCCACCCCAACTGGAAGAGCCCGCACGTGGCGAACGCCACGGCCGTGGTCATCGAGGCCGCGCTGGTCGGGCTGTTCCTTGTCGTCTGGTACTCAAGCAAGTCCGCCCAGAAGTTCGCCAACTTCGCCGACGCCCCGTACTACGAGCTGTTCGGCTGGTTCGCCATCGTCGCGACGTTCACCGTGCTGGTGAACATGACCCTGTCCTCGCTGGCGACGATCCTGCACTTCCGCCGGCCCGAGAACCGGCACGAGCGGAACCTCTGGACCACGGAGGTCATCCCGGCCCTCGCGATTGTGGCCATGGGCCTGGTGCTGTGGCTGCTGTGGTCGAACCTCGCCCAGATCGGCGGCTCGATCATCTGGGTGAACATCATCCCGTGGCTGTGCCTGGGCTGGCTTGCCCTCGGCATCGTGCTGGCGCTGGTACTGCGTAAGCGGAGCCCGGAGAAGTACGAGGTCCTCGGCCGGATGGTGAACATCGGCGTCGGCTGAATTAGTAGCTATGCAGGGAGAGCGGGTGCCTTTCTTCGACGGGTCAACTGGGAGGGTCTACTTCAGGGCCTGGCACGCAGCCGTGCCGCGATCAGCGGCGGTGATATTCCTGCACGGGTTCGGCGAGCACTCGGGGCTGTATCACCGGCTCGGTGACGCGCTGACCGCTCAGGGCATTGACCTGTGGGCCCTCGACGAGATCGGCCATGGACTGACTGAAGGCGATCGGGCCGTCATCCGATCGATGACCTGGTGCACAACGTGCGCCTGCTCACAGTCCTAGCCGACCAGGCCGGGCCGGGCGGCCCGCTGCTGCTCGCCGGTCATTCGCTGGGCGCGGCGGCCGCCGCCGTCACCGTGTCCCGGAGGTGGCGACCGGATCGCCAACGCCTATTACACCAGCGCGCTCGCTGGCCGCGGCGTCCGCTCCTCGGTCGTGCGGCTGCCGCCGTCCATGCACGGTGACGGCGACAACGGGTTCATTCCGACCGCGATCGGCTTCGCGCGCCAGAAGGGCGCCGCAGCCTACGTCGGCGACGGCGCCAACCGCTGGCCGGCGGTCCACCGCGACGATGCCGCGCGCCTGTTCCGCCTCGCGCTTGAGTCCGCGCCGGCCGGGTCGGTACTGCACGCGGTCGGCGACGAGGGCGTCCCGATCCGCAAGGTCGCCGAGATCTTCGCCGCGCACCTCAACGTCCCGCGGTCTCCGTCACCCCCGAGCAGGCCGAAGAATATGTCGGCTTCCTCGGCCGCTTCTGGGGATACCACGGTCCCGCCTCGGCGCAGATCACGCGCGAGCTGCTCGGCTGGCGGCCGACCCGCCCGGGGCTGATCGCCGACCTCGAGGAGGGCCACTACTTCGCCTAAGTGCCCGTGGCCGATGACGGCGGCGCCCGCACCCCTCCTGCAACGCCAACGAACGCCTGGCGTGGATGGATGCCGTCGGCGTAGACCTGCAGGTCCTGTCCATCACGACACCCGCCACCTCGAATGGGCCCGGCGGCCGTGGGCAATGCGCGGGACCTGGGGGCTCAAGTGAGTGTCGTCTCTCGGGCGTGACGACGCCGGACATCGACGACGGGATCAGGTCAGTCTGGGTCGGGAATGGTCCGGCGCAGCACGGGAGCGACCTCGGCCTGGAACAGTTCGAGGCTGTCGGCGAACTGGTCGTAGCTCAGGTTTCCTGGGTGGCCGCCGATCGCGATGAGCCGGTTGCCGAACGCGTCGTGGTAGCGGCCGACCTTGTCGATCACCTGCTGCGGGCTGCCCACGAGCGCCGAGCCCCGTTCGAGGAAGTCGTCGTAGTCGTCGTAGACGGTGAATGTGCCGGGCAGCTGGCCGGATCTGGCTACCATGGCCGCGAATCGCTCGTACACGGGCTGGTAGGCGGCGACGGCGTCCTGGGAGTCGCGGGTCACGTAGGTCTGCCCGTGGCCCGCGCCTACCAGGGCGTCGGCCGGGTCGCGGCCGGCCGAGGCCCAGCGGGAACGGTAGTGCCGGATGAGCTCGGCGTAGCGGGTGACCGGGTTCATGCCGTTGGCGGAGAACACCGGGTCGCCGAACTCGGCGGCGAGCTCGACTGACCGTTCCGCCGTGGCCGAGCCGTGCCAGATCCTGATCTTGGGCTGCAAGGGCTGGGGGTAGATCTCGGCGTCGGTCAGCGGGGTCGTCCTGATCGAGGGCACGCCCTCCGGCGGCGTCCAGGTGACCTTGTGCCCGGACCATAGCTGGCGCAGCAGCCTGTAGTTCTCCGCGATCGTGTCCCACGCCTCGAGCCGGCCGATGCCGAACAGCTCGGCCTGCTCGGGCCCGTTGCCCTTGCCGATGATGAGCTCGACCCGACCGCCGGACAGGTGGTCGAGCGTGGCGTAGTCCTCCGCCACCCGGACCGGGTCCAGCACCGACAGCAGCGTGACCCCGGTGAACAGCCGGATTCTCGAGGTCACCGCGGCGATGTGGCTGAGCACCACCGGCGGCGCGCTGGACAGGAACGGGACATGATGGCGCTCCCCGACCGCGAAGCCGTCGAAGCCAAGCTCCTCGAACAGGACGGCGTTCTCCACCACCTCCGACAGCCGCCGGGTCGGATCACCGGGCCGTCCCGCGGCATCCGGGGCGTTGGCAACCAGGTCCAGGCCGATGAACTTCATACCGCCGCCGCCTTGTCCCGCTTGGCGACCTCTTCCCTGACGATGGGGATGACGTGACGGCCGATGTCGACGGCGTCGGTGAGCAGGTCGTAGCCGCGCATCGAGATGATGTCGACGCCGAGGTCGATGTAGTCCAGGATGGCCTGAGCCACTGTGTCGGGCGTGCCGACTAGGGCGTTGGAGTTGCCCGCGCCGCCGGTGACCGCCGCGGTGCGGGTCCACAGGGCGCGGTCGAATCGCTCGCCTTCGGCCGCGATGGCCAGCAGCCGCTGGGAACCGGTGTTCTCCGGGTCCCTCAGCGGGCGGCGCCGGGACAGCGTACCGCCGCCCGCCGCGACCCGGCCGGAGATCCGGCGGACGATGTCGTGGGCCTTCGCCCACGCTTTCTCCTCGGTCGGGGCGATGATCGGCCGGAACGCGACCTGGATCTTCGGGATATCGGGGCGCCCGGCCGCCCTGGCGGCGGTCTTGACCGACTCGATCTGCTCCGCGGTGCTGGCGAGTGGCTCGCCCCACAGGCAGTAGATGTCGGCCTCGGCGCCGCCGACCTTGTACGCGGCCGGGGACGAGCCGCCGAACGACAGCCGGGGCCGCGGGGCCTGGACCGGGAAGACGTCGCTGACGAAGTCGGCGAACGTGTAGTGCCGCCCGTCGTGGTCGAAGGGCTCGCGGGCGGTCCAGGCCTGCTTGACGATGGCCATGTACTCCCCGGTGCGGGAGTACCGCTCGTCGTGGGTCAGGTAGTCGCCCTCGCGCTGCTGCTCGTGGTCGGTGCCGCCGGTGATGAAGTGCACGGTCACCCGGCCGTCGCTGATCTGGTCGATGGTGGCGAAGGTCTTGGCCGCGCCGGAGCGTGTAGTCCTTGTCGAAGCTGGCACCGGATCTGGCAGTGATCTCGCTGCCGTCGTTGGTCGCGGCAATGCCGAGGAACTCTACGGGCATGACGGTTCTCCTCCGGTAGCGGGCTCAGTGAGTGCCAGCCCTCATGAACCTGCTCGGCTCAGTCGAACGAGGGTTTGCGGTCCCGGCTTCGCTTGAGCTCGAAGAATCCGTCCGCCTCGGTGACGAGCACCAGGCCGTCCCACAGCCGCCCGGCAGCCTCGCCGCGGGGCGCGGGCGTGATGACCGGGCCGAACAGTGCCTTGCCGCGGATGCGGATCACCGGGGTTCCGACATCCAGGCCGACGTCATCGAATGCCTCGTGGTGCGAGCTCTTGACCAGATCGTCGAATTCCGTGCTCCCGGCAGCGGCGGCCAAGGAGGCGGGCAATCCTGTTTCAGCCAGGGCCTCGGGAATCACCCCGAGGTCCTCCCGGCGGCCCTGGACATGCAGCCGGGTGCCGATGGCGGTATACAGCGGCCCGAGGATGCCAGGGCCGCTGTCCTGGGCGGCCGCGGCGCAGACCCGCACCGGTCCCCAGGCCCGGCTCATCCGTTCCAGATATTCCTCGGTCAGTCCGCTGCCCTCGTGCTGGACCAGGTTCAGGTAGGCCAGCGACATGATCCGCCAGTCCGCCCAAACCGGCCGGACCTTCTCCACCTCCAGCATCCAGCGGGAAGTGATCCAGGCCCAGGGACACAGCGGATCGAACCAGAACTGCACGTCTTCGCGCGACTGCGACTCTACTGTCACGCTCACGGCAACGGTGCCCCTCACTCCGGAATTCCCGTTATTCCCGATTTTCTTAGTGGGTTCACTAGACTTTAACCCAGCCGCCGACGCCCGATCACGGTCCTCGTCGTGCCAGCGGCCGGTTGCCTAGCTGGGGACCTGCCCGGCTCGGCACGCACCGGCTCAGGCCGTGGTACCACGGCCCGTTCTGATTAAATTAAATTTTTTTCCAGAACGGACCGTGCTGCTTCTCCAGCGCTCAGCGGACGCGGAGCTGGCCGAAGTGGCGGCAGGGCGAGGTGCTCGCGGAGCGTGGTGCCCTCGTAGTGCGTGCGGTAGACGCCGCGGTCCTGGAGTTCGGGGACGACCTTGTCGACGATGTCGGCCAGCGCGGACGGGAGCAGGTGCGGCGTGATGTTGAAGCCGTCCACGGCTCGGGTGCGGACGTAGTGGGCCCACGTGTCGGCGATCTGGCCGGGCGTGCCGGTGAACGTCGCGTGGCCGCACGACACCTCAAGGACCAGCTGGCGGATCGACAGGCCGCGCTCGGCTGCCAGATCGCGCCAGCTCTGGATCAGCTGGAGCTTGCCGGTGCGCCGCTCGATCGCGATCGTGCCGCGCGACGGGTCGATCTCGTCTGGGCTGGGTTCGATGTCAGGCAGCGGGCCGTCCGGGTCGTAGGCCGACAGGTCGGTGCCCCAGTACTGCTCCAGGTACGCGATCGCGCGCGGGCCGTTGATCTGCTCGCTCCGCACCCAGCGCGCCTTTTCTGCCGCTTCTTCTGGGGTGTCGCCGACGACCACGGACGCGCTAGGCAAGATCCGCACCTCGTCAGGCTGCCGTCCGTATTTCGCCAGCCGGGCACGCAAGTCGCCGGCGGAATCCCCGGCCTGGAACAGCACCGGGCGGCCCTGCAGGCTCGGCGGCACCGTCGGCGCGGCCCGGAAGCTCACCAGGTCGGTGTGGACGTCCACCGGTGCGCCGGCCTCCCACAGTTGCTTGGCGGCCTCGGCGAACTGGGTCGCGCGCTTGTATCGGCGCTCGTGCGGCAGCCAGCCGCCGTGCCGGAAGTTCCCGCCCGTCCATGCGTTGTCCGTGGTCACGATGTTCCAGCCGGCTCGGCCGCCAGAGATGAGGTCCAGGCTCGCGAGACGGCGGGCGAGGTCGGCCGGGTAGTTGTACGTCGCGTTCTGCGTGGCGACCAGCCCGATCCTGCCGGTGACCGCGGCCAGCTCCGCCAGCTGCGTGATCGCGTCGGGGCGGCCGGACACGTCGAGATCGAAGACCTTCCCGCGGTTCTCCCGCACGCGCAGGCCCTCGCCGAGGAAGAACGCGTCGAACAGGCCCAGTTCCAGCAGCTGGGCCACCTCGACGAACGTCTCGATCTCGTGGTGGGAGGCGCATGACGGGTCGGCCCAGATCAGCTGCGGGCCGACACCGGTGAAGAACACCCCGAGGTGCACCTGGGGGCGGCGCTCGCCGCGGCTGTCGCGGTGGTCAGGCACTGGCGGCGCTCCTTGCCGGGTCGGTGGCGTGCGTCCGGTCGGCGGCTCGGGCCGGGCCGGCGAAGCGGCTGGCGGGTCTTGGCAGGCCGAGTACGTCCCTGAGCGTCGTGTTGTCCGGGCCTGGCACTCGGCCCCGGCCGCTCGCGGTCAGCGCAGGCAGCACGTCAGCCGCGAGGATCGGGAAGTCGACCGCGGCTTCGGCCGGGTGGAAGAGCACGCCGTCCACGTGGGCGGCGAGCCCGGCAAGGAACTCGGTCAGGGCGCCCGCGGATCCGACGAAGCGCCCGCGGTCGGTGACGTGCCAGAAATCCATGGAGTTGAGCCGTGCCAGCCGGCTCGCCGCCCGCTCGCCCGGCCGGTTCAGCGCCACTTCGAGTTCGGCGAAGACGAGCTTGCCGCCCGCTTTCCGCGCACGTTCGGCCCGTTCGGCGAAAGTCTGCTGGCGGTGGCCGGTGGCCGGGGGAGAAACCGCCGACGAGCGTGATGTCGGCGCAGTCCGCGACGCCGAGTTCGTCGGCGGCGATGACCACCACCTGGCCTTGCGGCGGCCGCGGCGTGATCAGCGGACCGACGACGCTGAACGACGCGCCTTCGAACCTTATGTGTGGTGCACCTTGTCGCTATCGAGGAACCGGCCGGTCGCCTTGTCCTTGATGAGCGCGTCGTCCTCCCAGGAGTCCCATAGGGCGCGCGCGACGTCGATGACATCCCTGACCTCCTGCCTGGCGTCGTCGAGCGGCGCCGCACCGATCGTCGCCCGTGCGGGGCCGTCGTTGGCGGCGCCGACCACCCAGGCGGCGCGGCCGTGGCTCGCGTGATCCAGGCTTGCCAGCTGCGTTGCCAGGTGAAACGGCTCGGTGGTGGTCACGTGCAGCATGGGGGCCAGGCCGATGCGCCTGGTGAGCTGCGACAGGTACGCGGCGCGGACGCCCGCCTCGATCCGGGCCCGGGTGACTGAGCTGCTATCCCGGGTCGGCATCACCGATCCCGCCCTGCGCGCGCGGCAGTTCCCGCACGAGATCTCCGGCGGCATGTGCCAGCGCGTCCTGATCGCCATCGCGCTGGCCGGGAACCCCGCCCTGCTCATCGCCGACGAGCCGACGACCGCGCTGGACGTCACCATTCAGGCTCAGGTGCTCGACCTGCTCGCCGGGCTGCGCCGCGAACAGGGCATGTCCGTCCTGCTGATCACGCACGACATGGGGGTCGCCGCGCAGGTGGCGGACCGGATCCTGGTCATGTACGCGGGCTCGCTCGTCGAGGTGGCCCCGACCGCCGAGTTCTTCGCCCAGCCGGGCCACCCGTACAGCCTGGGCCTGATCCAGGCGGTGCCGCGGGTGGACGAGGCGCGCGCCAAGCGGCTGGCCGCCATCCCCGGTGCCGTCCCGGAGGCCCGGGACCGCCCGGCCGGCTGCCCGTTCCATCCCCGCTGCCCGCTCCGGCTCGACCTGTGCGAGGCACAGGAGCCGGAACTCTCCCCGGCCGGATCCGGGCTCGTCGCCTGCCACCGTTCGGACCAGGTGCGTAGTGACGGAGCCGTCATCTGGGCCGGCCGCACGGCACGAGCGGGACAGTCATGACCGGCCGGGCCGAGGCCGTCGTGGACGCCAGGGACCTGGTCAAGCACTACCGGCTCCGGGGCGGATGGCGGCCCGGCCGGGCCGCAGACGTGGTCCGGGCGGTCGACGGCGTGACCCTCGAGATCGGCCGCCAGATGACGTTCGGGCTGGTGGGGGAGTCCGGGTGCGGCAAGACCACCCTGGGCCGGCTGCTGCTCCGGCTGGAAGAGCCGACCTCTGGCCGGGTGAGTTTCGACGGCCAGGACTGGCTCGGCCTCAGGGGTGAGCGCCTGCGGGCCAGGCGCCGGGACATCCAGGCGGTCTTCCAGGATCCGCTCGGCTCGCTCGATCCGCGGCGGACCGCGGGCCAGGCGATCGGGGAGGCGCTCGGCGCACACGGGCTGAACCCCGGTGCTCGTGAGCGCGCCGACCGGATCGCCGAGTTGCTTGGCCTGGTCGGGCTCGGTCCTGACGTGGCCCGCCGCCATCCCGCCGAGCTTTCCGGCGGGCAACGGCAGCGGGTGACGATCGCCCGCGCGATCGCGCCCGGACCCAAGTTCATCGTCTGCGACGAGGCAGTGTCGGCCCTGGACGTGTCGGTCCAGGCGCAGATCATCAACCTCCTGTCCGACCTGAGGGAATCACTCGGCGTCAGCTACCTGTTCATCTCCCATAACCTCGCCACCGTCCGTCACATCGCCGACCGGGTCGGGGTGATGTACCTCGGCAAGGTGGTGGAGCAGGCCCCCGCCGACCGGATCTTCGCCGTGCCCGCGCAGGAAAGCAAGCCCTGATATTGCCAGCCTGCGCTGCAGGTCCGGGCGCGGGGCCCGGGGGTGGTTACCCGGGCCGGGGTGGTGGTCCGTGGCTGTGCAGGATCTTGCTGCGGTCCGGACTCCAGGCGGTGGTGGTCCCGTCCGGGTTCACGATCAGCTTCCATCCCCACCGGTGCACTGCCACCAGGTGATGGAACGAGCATAGAAGGGCGCAGTCTTTGACGCTGGTCTTGCCGCCGTCGGCCTTGCGTGTGACATGGTGCACGTGGCACGCCGCTGCGGGCCGCCAGCACCCGCCGGCCCATTCGCAGTGCCCCCCGGCCCGTAGCGTCACGGCTTGCCGGATCCAGGCCGGGACGGTCTCGGCGCACCCCACGTCGAGTGGCAGGCTGGGCCCGGCGAGCCGGGCGCCCAGCAGCCCGGTGCGCAGCACCGAGGCCAGCCCGCCCGGCCCGGACACCAGGTCGACAGCTGCGCCGATAATGGCGCGTTGGAGCATTGCCCGGGCGTGCTCGGTCAAGCCGCCGCCTGCCCCGGACTCCGGCAAGCCCGCTCCCGGTGTCCCGGCCTGCGGCGCGGCGGTTCCCGGCGCCCCGTTCCCGTCCGACGTGCCGGGCTGGCAGCGGCCGTGGCCGGCCAGTTGCAGGCACAGGCCGAGGAGGCGGTCCAGGATGGCGGGGTTGACGGTGCCGGTGACGACCGGGACGGTGAGGGCGTCGCAGGCGGCACCGCGGGCCGCGCCGCCGTTGAGCCAGGCGCCGCCGTCCCCGCCGGCGATCGCGGTGGCGGCGCGGTGCCCGGCCCAGTCCTGCTGCGCCCGCGCCACCCAGGCCTGCTCGAGCTTGGAGGCGCCCCGCAGGGAGCGGAGTTCGGCGAACGCGATGTGGACCAGCGCCCTGGTGGCGGCGCCGTGCCGGTCGGGCAGCAGCCCGGCGGCGACCAGGCGGCTCATCGCGTCGGCGAGCGCGTCGTGCCAGCGCTGCGCCTTGGAGCGGGTGTCCTCCGGCCCGGCAGGCGCGGACAGGGCGTCCAGCACGGTCTTGACCAGCGCCGCGCAATCAGAGCTGAGATCCCCGTACAGGACCCCGGCGCCGTCCAGCGTGGTGTCCAGCCGCACCAGCCGGTCATCGAACCCGTCATCGGAATCCTCGCCAGGGCCATCGGGCGCACCGGAACCGCCCGGGTCGGCGTGGCCGTCACGGTCACCGTCCGGGCCGCCCGGGCCGTCCGGATTACGGTCAGGACCGCCGGGCGCGTCGGGGTCGCCGGGCGCGTCAGGGTCGCCGCCAGGAATATCAGAGCCGCCGGAGTCGCCGTGGCCGCCGCAGCCGTCCGGGTCGGGGTCGCCGGGGTCTTCGCCGGGGTCGCCGGACCGGGACCTCTCGTACATCTGCGCGGCGAGCCGGGCGATGTCATCCTGCCGGGCACCCGCCCGGGCGACACCCAGCAAGATCGCATCGGCCGCGTCCCGGTCCGCAGCCGGGAGCTTGCCGGTGTAGTCCGCGATCACCTTGCCCATCGACTCCGAGATCCGGCCGCCCTCCGCCAGCGCGGCGGCGACCAGGGGGTGGGCCCGGACCCGGCGGGACCAGCCGACCCGCCCGGCCGCGCAGCCCGGGGTGACGCCGGTCTTGCGGAGCACCCAGACCCGCCCCGACCCGTCCCCGTCGGCGGCGGGCCCCTGCGCGGAGATGAACGCGTCCAGGAACCAGGCCTGGGCGACCGTGGCGATCGCGTTGCCTTGTTCCATCTGGATCAGGGTCTCGGCCTGCTCGGCGGCGGTGAAATCGGTGGGGTCGGCGGCGGCCAGGTAGCTGTCGGCGGCCCGGCGCATCGCCACGGCGTCGGCCAGGCTGACGGGCGAGTACTCACCTGCCGGGACGGGTGCGGGAGCGGCGATGCTCATCGGGGTTGTTCACCTCCTGCCTGGGTGCGGAGCTGAGGTATGGGCCAGGAACTCGAGGCCGGGCGGGTGCGGCGTTGCTGCGGGCCGGTGCCGGTGCAGGGACGCGACGGGATGCGGATACGCGCGACGGGGGTGTGCTGGCGCGCAGACTGCGTGGCTATGGGATTCGCTGGGGCGGACCTGCGGCTGGGGGTGGTGCGAGCGTTCGGGGGCGGTCCTGATGCCGCTTGGGCGGCGCGGCTGTGCGCGCCCGTGATAACACTTCTCGTTCTGCTGAATGATCTTTTTTGATCTTCTGTTCGAAGCCTATCAGAGCCCGCCGACATTCCTGGGGCGAGACACGCCGATCGTGTCCGGCGCTCGCCGGAATGCCGAGGCGGTATCTGGCCCCGCAAGGATCGACCCGACCCGACCCGCTACTTGACCGAAGGTGCCCTAGGCCCGGTGCTTATCCGCGGCCATGCCCGTTGGCTGACACCGGTGCATGGGTCTGAGAGTCCATGCCGGCCTCGCAAAAGAAGCTGAACAAACGGCGAAGGTCCGCTAAACTCTGCATTGCCTATTAATCCGATAGATAATATCTGGTTTTTGCATCCTGCTCGGCCGACAGGAGTCCCGCATGTCCAGGATCCGCGCTTCGCTAGGTACTCTCCGCCGGCCTGGGCCGCTGGTGGCGGTGGCTCTTGTCTACCTGGTCCTGGTGTCCGGGGTAATGATCTGGCGCGGGATCTCGGTATCGCCGGACTACCTGCTGCTGATCTTGGTCCCGGTGGCGATGCTGAGCGGGCGGTTCCTGCCGTTCCTGCGCGACTGGGTGCCGTTCGTCGCGCTGTTCCTCGGCTACGAGGCGGTACGCGGGATCGCGCCCAAGAGCGGCATCCCGGTCCACTACGGGTACGTGATCCGGGTGGACCGTGCCCTGTTCGGCGGCACGGACCCCACCCAGTGGCTGCAGGCGCACCTGGGCTCGCTGCGCTGGCTGGCAATCGCGTGCACGGTGGTGTACTTCTGTCACTTCATCATCCCGATCGCGGTCGGCATGGTGCTGTGGCTGGTCGACCGGGTTCAGTTCCTGCGGTTCGCCGTCGCGCTGCTCGCGATGTCGTTCGCGGCCTTCGTCGTCTTCCTCCTCGTGCCGGTGGCGCCGCCGTGGCTGGCCAACCACCATCACCTGCTGCCGCACGTGCGCTCGCTGATCGCGCTGCCGAGCGCGGTGAGCCCGTACTACAACTGGCTGGATCCCGATAACGCGGCCGCGTTTCCCTCGCTGCACGCGGCCTTCCCGCTGCTGGCGGGGCTGGCGCTGTGGCCGGTGACGCGGCGCGGCGCGGCGGTGGCCTTCGCGTGGTCGGCGGCGGTCTGGTTCAGTATCGTCTACCTCGGACAGCATTACGTCACGGACGTCATCGGCGGCATCGTTTTTGCCGTGGGTACATGGCTGATCATGACGCAGGTCGTGACGCCGCTGGTGCCGGCGTTGCAGCACCGGCCCATCCCCGGTTACCAGCCCGCTGCTAGCGAGCCGAACTCCAGTGTCCAGGGCACATCGGAGCCGGACGCGCCGGAGGTCGCCGGGCAGGCGTCAACACCGGGGGCGCGCTGAAGTGGTAGACGAGGATCGTCCCGTCCAGAACGCCGACCGGGCACCAGGCCCGGAGCCAGGCAATCCAGGAGCGGTTCGCGCTGTTGAGCGCGGTCACCGAGGCGGCGACCCAGCCATCGAGGTGCGCCGGTGCGGTGCCGAGCAGTGACCGCGCACCGGGAATGTCCGCGATCGTGATGCCGCGGGGCCCGAAATAGGCCACCCACGGGTCCCGGCTCGCGCTCCACGAGCGCAAGGCATAAAAGCCCTGGCCCCAGTCCACGTCGGAATCGGTCACCAGCGCGTAACCCGGCCGGAACGGCCAGGCAGTCCAGGCGATCGAGCCGGGGTAGGATCCGGCGGTGCCGACGACGGCGAGGCCGAGCAGCACGGCCACGACCGCTACGGCCAGGTGTTTCCGGGTGGCGGCCAGCAGCGCGACCAGCCCGCAGGCCGCGGCGGCCGCCCATAGCGCGAGGACCGGGAGCAGGTAACGCAGCCCGATGTCCTTGGGCGCGGCGAGCGTGACCGCGGTGAGCAGGACCGCTGGCAGGCCGACCGCGAGCCCGGCCCGCCGCCGCGGCCCCGGCGGCAGCCACCGGCAGCCGATGGCGCCGGCCGACAACAGCAGCAGGCCCGCCATAGGCCACTTGATCAGCAGGCTGAGCGGCCAGTACCACCACCGCCCGCCGGTGTAGGCGATGCCCGCGACATACCCGGCCGAGCCGGTGGTGTCGTAGCTGGCGAGATGACCGATGCCGTCGAGGTAAGGCCGGGGCACCAGCAGCGGAACCTGGGTCAGCATCGCCGGATCGAGGGCGAGGTAGACCGCCCAGATGGCCGCCCAGACGATCAGGGCCGCCAGCCCGGCGTGCCTAAGCGCCGCTACGACGCCGGACCGCCACTCCACCACGATGATGACGCCAAGGCCCGAGGCGACCACCAGCAGGCCGGTGACCTGCGTCTCCGCCGCGGCCGCCAGGCCGAGCCCCAGCCACGCCAGTGACCTGGCATCGCGAAGCCGCAGCCAGCGCAGCAGCGCCCACGAGCCCAGCGCCGTCCCGAGCGCGAACGGGACGTCGGTGCCGTCGAGATGGCCGATGCCGAGGACCAGAGGCGAGGCGAGCCACAGCATCCCGGCCAGCAGCCCGGCGGCCGGGCCGGACAGCTCGCCGGCGATGCCGAACAGCACGAACGCCACGCCCGCCGTCTCGGCCAGCGGGACCAGCCGGGAGGTGAACGTCACTTCGCGTATCTTCCCGGTTGCCAGTTGGGCCGCGGTGAAGCGGGCGCCGTAGCTGTACTCGTCGTTGCCGGACCATCGGCCGTTGGAAGGCACCACGGGCTGCGCGAACAGGACCGGGAGCACGGCGAGCACCTTCGGCAGCGGCGGGTGCTCGTCGTTGAGCGTCACGTCGTGATGCAGGACCGCGGCCAGGCCCGCCGACACGTAGACGGGCTCGTCAAACGTCGGGGCGTCGGACCACGCCTCGGCCAGGCCGAGCGCGAGGAAGCCGGCGGCCAGGACGGCGAGCACCGCAAGCGGAATCCTGGTGGCCCAGGCTCGCGTGGCCTCGTTCATAAGGCGTCCTGGCGGATCCCGGTGTCCGACGCCCGCTGGATGTTCGCCAGCAGTTGGTGGTACCGGACGGCGGCGGCGAAGTCTGGCGAGGCCGGCTGCCCGTAGTTGATCGCCCGGGCGAACTCGCGGTACAGCGCGGCGACGTTCCTCGGCGGCCCGGCGGGCACCGCCTCGGGTACCGTGCTGAACCGCGCGGGCACCGGCAGGTCCGCAGCCGAGCCGTCGGGCCTGCAGATGGAGATGGCCCAGTCGGCGATGTGGATGCCGCCGGGCGCGGCCGGCCGGACCACCACGGTGGCTTCGGTACCCACAATGCGCACCTCGAAGCCGGGGGTGACTGGCGCCGACCCGCCTTGCACCGCGACGGACGCCACCGCGCCGCCCTCCAGCCGGCCGCCCAGGACGACCTGATCTGGAGCGGTCACCGGCACGGTCTGCCCGGTCTCGATGACCGTGGTCTCCTTGTTGACCAAGGCCACGACGGCCGACACCTGGCGGAACTCCCCGACCGCCCGGGCCAGGGTAGCCAGGATGTGGCCGGTGGAAATGCTGAGCACCGTGGCAGCGCACCGGGCGCCTGGTAGCCCTGCAGCCCCACGATGTGACGCACGCCGCTCGCCCGGGCCGCCTCGGCCAGGTCGACCGCCTGGCCGAGGTCCACCCCGAGCGGCCATTCCGAGAAGACGTGCTTGCCGGCCGCCAGGGCGGCGCGGATCAGCCGGTCGTGCTCGGGAACCTTGACCGTGATCGCCACGGCGTCGACCTCGGGGCTGGACACCAGTTCGTCGTCGTCGGCGAAGGCGAGCGGGACCCCGAAGACTTCCGCGGTGGCCCTGGCCGTGGTCAGCCGCGTGGTGGCCACGGCGGTGAGCTCGAACTCCTCGAGTGCTTGAAGCGCGGGGAGATGGGCGGCGGTTCCCCATCCCCTGGCCGGGGTGGCTCCGATGACGCCGATCCGGATCGGCGGCAGGCTCTGCGGTCCGATTGCGCTCACGGCCTGATCTTACGCTTTTACGACTAATCAGATTGAGAAAATAGACAATCGGCGGTTCAACCATGGTTACCGAACGCCGGGCCGTCGTCCTACCTGGGCATCCGCCGCTAGCTCACGCCCCGCGATACCGCGCCGTTGTTGTCTGGCAGGCTGGGCTTCGTGACTGACTCCTACCATGGCCTCGCGGCTGACTACGATTGGATATTCGACGACGGCGCGCTGGCCGGCGGAGCCGCGATCAACCGGCCCGCCGTCGCGCGCCTGCTGCAGCGGATCCGCCCGGACAGCGCCGTGCTCGACGCGGCCTGCGGCACCGGCATCGACGCGGCGGTGCTGGCCCGCCGGGGCTTCCGCGTGCGGGCGGCCGACGGGAGCGAGGCGATGGTCCGGGTCGCGGCGGCGCGGTTCCGCCGGGAAGGGCTGGCGATCGGGGTCCAGCGCTGCCTGTGGGCGGACCTGCCCGCCGCCATCGAGGAGCGGTTCGACGTGGTGCTGTGCACCGGCAACGCGCTGGTGCACGCGGCCGGCCGCGACGCGATGGTCCAGGCGCTCATCGGGCTGCGGCGGATGGCCCGTCCCGGAGGGCACGTGGTGATCGATTCCCGCAACTGGGACAAGCTCCACGCCGAACGCCGGATCGTCCAGGTCATGGACGGGGTGAGGGTGCGCGCCGGGCACAGGTGCGTCGTGCTCTACGCCTGGGAGGTTCCGGATCACCTCGATGAGGAGCACATCGCTCACCTGGTGTTCGTGTTCGAGGATGGCGACCGGGTCGAGCCGCACGAATACCGGCTCTCGTTCCGCCCCTTCACGCTCGGGGAACTGCGTGAACGGCTCGAGCTGGCGGGATTGCGGGAAATCGACACCGACTTCGGCGAGGCCGCCGACCGTTACGCCGTGATCGCGGTGGCTGCCTTAGTCGCGGGCGGCCTCGACGAGCTTGCGGGCCAGTTCGGCCGGGCGCGTGAACATTACCTCGTGGCTGCCCGCCATCTCGACGATCTTGCAGCAGGCACCACGCGGTCGGCTCCCAGGCCCATCCGCCGTGCCATGATCCGTGGCAGAGCACGAACGTCTTATTCATCGTCGCTCCGGGTGGTGGCACGAGCCCGCGGGTCATCGGCTCGTGGCGGCAGCGGCGGCCGGCGCTTGGAGGGCCTGGTGCGCGGGTCGGGAGGCCGCACTGCGGGCCGCTGGCGGAGGGCTTCAAGCGCGAGGCTGACCGCGGTCTCCAGCTGGGTGTCCCGCCCTGCGGCCCAGTCGTCGGGCGACATGATGACCTCGACATCGGGGTCGACGCCATGGTTTTCCACGCCCCAGCCATAGTCCTCGAACCAGAAGGCCAGCCGCGGCACGGTGATCTGGGTTCCGTCGATCAGCTCGTGCTCGAAGTCGTAACCGATGACGCCGCCCCAGGTCCTGGCGCCGACGACCGGGCCAAGCCGGAGTAGGCGGATGGCGCCGGTAACGATGTCGCCGTCGGACGCCGAGCATTCGTCGGCGATGGCGACGACCGGCCCCCGCGGCGCGTCCTCGGGATAGGTAGCCGGGATCAGGCCGCTCGGCACGTCCCAGGCGATCACCCGGCGGGCCAGCTTCTCCACCACCAGCTCCGAGATCTCTCCGCCGGTATTGCCGCGTACGTCCACGATCAGCGCATCGCGCACCATCTCGGTGCGCAGGTCCCGGTGGAAGTCCGCCCAGCCCTGGCTCACCATGTCCGGCACGTGCAGGTAGCCGATCCGGCCCTCGCTGACCTGGTGGACCTGCGCCCGCTTGGCGCGGACCCAGTCCAGGTAGCGCAGCCTGCTATCGCTGTCCAGCGGGACAACCGGCACGCTGCGCGGACCGCTCCCATCGGCCGGCCCGACGGTGAGCTCGACCGGCTTGCCCGCCGCGCCCACCAGCAGCGGCCCGGGCCCCTCCGGCCCGACCGGCCGGCCGTCCACGGCGAGCAGCACGTCCCCGACGGAGATCCCGATGCCGGGCGCCGCCAGCGGTGCGCGGGCGCGGGGATCGGAGGTATCCCCGCGTACCACCCTGGTCAGCCGCCAGGCGTCGCCGCTGCGCTCGATGTCCGCGCCGAGCAGGCCGGGCACCGCCTTTCCGGCCTGTTCGCCCGATGGCGTGCCGTCATGCGGCGGGCGGGCGTAGGCATGCGAGGTGCCGAGCTCGCCGAAAATCTCCCAGAGCACGTCGACGAACTCGGACCCGGTGGTGATCCGGTCGAGCAGCGGCCGGTATTCGTCAAGCACGGCGTCCCAGTCCACGTCCGCCATGTCGGGCACCCAGAAGTCGTGCCGCATGATGCGGCCCGCCTCCGCGTAGGCCTGACGCCACATTGCCGGCGGATCGAGCAGGAACCTGGCCCGGGTCCGGTCGATCTCGATCTTGTCGCCGGGATCGTCGCCATCGGCCTTGCGCTCGGCGGGAATCACGGTGAGCTTGCCGTGATCGCTGGTGACGAGCCTGGTGCCGTCTCCGCTGGCCTCGAACCAGTCCACCTCGGTGGCGAGCTCGCACGCCTCGCGCCTGGCGAAGTCGAACCGCTCGAGCACCGGGCGCGGCGGGTCGTCGGCCGGCTGCGCGCCGCCGATACCGAGGTCGCCCGTCACCGGCTTGCGAAGCCAGGCCAGCCCGTCCTGCACCGCGCGCAGACCCGAGTACCACGCCGCGGGCACCGGGAGCGCGACGATACGGTCTGCCATCCCGGTGGTCTCCACCAGCACGGGCGGAACATGCGGCCCGCCGTCGGCAGTCGGCGATTCGCCGGCTGCCGCCGGGCCGCCCGCGCCTTTGCCCGCGGGCGCGCCGATGGGCCGCCCGCCAAGTTCGGGCGCGAAGGGTGACGGAGTCGTCCCGTCGAGGGGCAGCAGGTAAGGCCTGCCCCCGTTGACGAACGTGAGATCGAAGAAGTGCGCGTCGTAGGTTGGATCGAAGTCGCGCATCGACAGGAACGCCAGGTACTTGCCGTCGAGGGTGAAGACCGGCTCGGTGTCGGCGAACCGCCCGTCGGTGACGTCGAACACCTGGCCATCCGCGATCCGCGCCAGCCGCAGCCGGCGGAGCGGGTTGCGCGCCAGGCTGATCGGATGCTCGGCCGGGTCTGACCACGCTAGCCAGGCAGAATCCGGCGACCAGGCGAGTCCGGTCACCACCCCGTTGTCCGACGCGGCGATCTGGCGCACCTGGCCGGACTCGACGTCGACGAGCCGCAGCCGCCCGTCCTGCGCCGCGACCGCGACCGCCTTGCCGTCCGGCGCCGCCGCCAGCCCGGTGACGCGCCCGACCTGGCCGGTCGCCATCCGCCGCGGGCCGGCGGCCGGATCGGCGGGACCTGCCGGATCGGCGGGACCTGCCGGAT
>Ga0181525_10001225_pt1 | contig 22108 bp, 23 predicted proteins | sample PEATcosm2014_Bin_48_FD_121100 | JGI IMG/M metagenome (GOLD analysis project Ga0181525, IMG submission 121100) | Peatland microbial communities from MTU Mesocosm Facility, Houghton, MI, USA - PEATcosm2014_Bin06_10_metaG | ecosystem: Environmental > Terrestrial > Soil > Wetlands > Peat | place... | reverse complement strand
GACTCGAGCATCGTGATCGACGTCCGGCGGAAATCATGGGCGATGCTGTGCGGGGTGTGGTCGTAGTAGCCGCCGGTGTCGATCGGCTCCGGCCTCTCCCCCGGCCCCGGCTTCCCCTTCAGCAGGAAGAACTCGATCTCCGGGTGCGCGTAGAAGGTGAACCCGAGCTCGGAGGCGCGGTGCAGGTTGCGCTTGAGCACCCAGCGCGGATCCGCGTACGACGGCGACCCGTCGGGCAGCAGGATGTCGCAGAACATCCTGGCCACACCCAGGTTCTCGCCGCGCCATGGCAGCAGCTGGAATGTGCCCGGGTCCGGGCGCAGGATCATGTCCGCCTCGTAGACGCGGGCGAACCCCTCGATCGCGGACCCGTCGAAGCCGATCCCGTCGGCGAAGGCGCCCTCGAGCTCGGCCGGCGCGACGGCGATCGACTTCAGCGTGCCGAGCACATCGGTGAACCAGAGCCGGACGAACCTGATGTCCCGCTCCTCCAGCGTGCGCAGCACGAATTCTTCCTGCCTGTCCACGGTTATCACCTTAGACGTTCCCCTCGTCAAGCAGAGCCCCGTGCGTCTGTAGACAGAGTGTGCCCGGTTAGTGTTTCCATGTGGTTACACGAGGGCCGATGATGATCATCCCGGACTAGGTCGTCACCGGTGCCGTGGTCAACGCGATCGCGGCGGCGGGACGGCGGATCAGCGCGGCGCTCCAGGAACTGCTGGCGGCGCGGCTGACCGACGCGTCAGAAGCGGATGCGGCACGGGCGCGCGAGGTGATCGCCCTGGCGCTGACCGTCGGCGCGCCCGAGGCGAGACCGGCCGCTTACCTCGTGGCCGGTTACTACGACGACCAGATCTGCGCACTCGTGGCCCGCCTCGGCGTCTACGAGCCAGCGGTACTCGCCCAGATCCGCGCCGAGGCGTTCGCCACCCGGATGATCGCGATCCTGGGCGCGATCGAGCGCCACACCGCCGCGCTACGTGCGCGGCCCGTCCACCGCACCGAGGCGAGCTTCCTGGACAGCTACCGCCGCCACGTGATCGACCAGCACGGAAAGCTGGAGCCTCCTGATTTCGAGCGCCGCCGCCGCGTCCCCATCCGGGATATCTACGTGCCGACCGTAATTACAGAGGATTTTTATCCCGAACGAGAGGTGGTTCCTCACCCGGTTTCCCGTTTCTCTCCCGATCCCCTGTATGACCTGGCCGTCCGACTCGACAGGTCAGTTCTTCTCGGCGATCCCGGCGGCGGCAAGAGCGCTGCGGCGAACGTGCTGATGAACCACTTCGCCAGAGACCCGGATGACCAGGTTCCGTTCTTCGTCACGTTGCGGGATTACGCGGCTCAGGACCCGCCTGAGCGCTCGGTTGTCGGACACATCGAATACACCCTGGAGACCTTTTACCAGTGCCCGGCGCCGCCCGGCCTGGTAGACCTGCTACTGCTGACCGGCCGCGCCGTGGTGATCTTCGACGGCCTGGACGAGCTCCTCGACACATCCCGCCGCGTCGACGTGACGGCCAGGGTCGAGCACTTCCTGCACGGCCGTGGCTTCGAATCTGCCGACGACGCACGAGCCGCCGCCCTTGAGTTCGTGGAGTTCTGCCGCGGCAGGATATGGGTGTTCAGCGACGCGGGCACCACCGCGTCCGGGGAACGGCTGTACGCGTTCACCCATCGGACGTTCCAGGGCCGTGGGCGCCTTCGGCCGGGGCCTGACCATCTTCAGCCTGGTCGTGGCCGTGCTTACCGTGTTCGCCTTCGAGTTCTTCCCGGTGCTCGCGCCGCTGATCTGGGTAGTCACCATCAGCATCGTCCTGATCCGTCGGCCCGCGCTCGCCCGCCAGGCATAGGGAGCGGAGATGGATGCTGCCCTTACGATCCTCGACTGCCCGGCATACATGGACGCGCACGGCACTGTGCGGTGCGGTCTCCCTGCCGTGGTGGAGTATCGCTACACGATGGAATCAACCGACGGACCGCTGGAGAGCGCGAAGATCCGGTGCGCGGGTGGTCATGTATTCAACGGGCCGATAGGGTCGCTGACCTGGGATAAACACCAGGTAACCGCCGCCCCCGCCGTAACGATTGGCCGACCGGAATACTGATGTCCCGGCCATCGCCGAACGGGGAGCAGAAATGTCCCGGGGGATGCGATGCGGATGCCGCGTTCATGCAACTGATTGAACGCGGCATCCAAGTCCCTTTTTTGGGGCTGATAAGCGGCGTTCCGGTTTCCGCGGCGGTGCCCGTCGTCCCTACTGGCCCATGCGTCCGTCGATCCGCTCGCGCAGCAGGTCAACGTGGCCCATGTGGCGGGCGTACTCCTCGATCATCCCGACCAGTACCTCGCGCAGCGACATCTGCCCGCCGCCGCTGCCATGGCGATTGAGGGGGTCGTCGCCGGTGACGTCGAGACTGGGCGCCGCAGCCACGAACCGGGCGGCGAAGTCCGCCTCCGCCCGCCATGCGTCCCACGCCTCCGCGACCACTAGGGGGTCGGGAACAGCGCCGTCGAAATCACCGTCGCGGTCGGTCTCGGAACAGTACAGCCGAGGCACGTCCTATCCGGCCATCATCACCCGGAACGTGTCACGTTCCACCTCGGCCAGGTGCCGTATCAGCCCAAGCAGCGACATCGTCGACGGCTCGACCGCCCGCCGCGCCATGGCCTCTGCATCAAGGCCCGCGCACTTCATCTCCAATGTGAGGCGCAGGCAGCGCAGGGACTCGGCCAGCGTGGTGCGCTCGTCGCCCAGCCTCTGCCGGTGTTCCCGTGGGTCGTCGTCAGATGGCTTGCCGTCCGCGGTGAACATGTCGGCGCGCCGGGTCGCTTCGTTCATGACTGTCATCCTCGGCGATCGGCCGCCGCCCTGGCGAGGCGATAAGTGCCAGCAGCCCTCGCCAGGTGAACAGGCACGGCCTCCTAAGGGATGGGATTAGGGCTTGCCGCCATCAGTCGCGGCGGACGCAGTGCCTTGTGCACCTGACCGCCCGTTGGGCGTCGCACCGGCCTCGGACGAGGCCGGGAACGGCTGGCCGACTACCAGCTTGGCCAGCCGGGACAGCGAGCGCTCTAGGTCCTGCGTGGTGACCACGTCGGCCAGCGCAAGGCGGACGGCGGCGACCTCGCGGGCGAGGAACTCGGTGTCGGCTTGGGTCCGTGCCGCCACATCCCTGTCGCGCTCGATGCTGGCCCGGTCCCGGTCATCCTGCCGGTTCTGCGCGAGCAGGATGAGCGGCGCCGCGTAGGCCGCCTGGGTCGAGAAGGCCAGGTTGAGCAGGATGAACGGGTACGGATCCCAATGCTGGACGAAGCCGATACTGTTCAGCACGATCCACGCGATCACTAGCATGGTCTGCCAGAAGAGGAAGCGTCCGGTGCCGAGGAACCGCGCAATCGCCTCCGAGAAACGACCGAAAGCGTCGGCGTCATATCGGGCGCCCATACGCGGAGTACCACGCGGAACTGATAGATCAGCACGCTCGATGGGAAGGCGAAGGGACATTCGTGACATTTTTAGCTTCCCTTCCGCCGCCAGTCGGCGGGCAGCAGGTGATCCAGTACGTCGTCCACGGTAACCGCACCGAGCAGGCGGCCGTCCTCGTCGCATACCGCCACGCTGACAAGGTTGTAGGCGGCGAGCTTGGCCGCCAGCTCGCGCTCAGGCATATCGGGCCGGACGAAGACGCTCCCCTCGACGCACTCGCCGACCTCGGTAGCGGGTGCCCGGCGCAGCAGCCGCTGGAATCCAACGTTGCCCAGGTAGCGGCCGGTTGGCGTTACCATGGGCGGCTCGCACACATACACCTGCACGGCGGTGGTAACCGGCGTATCCCGGTCCCTGATGCGGGCCAGCACCTCGGCGACCGGCGTGTCCGGCGGGAAGATGAGGGGCTGGGAGGTCATCAGGCCGCCTGCCGTCGTCGCGTCGTAACGTAGCAGCCGCCGCAGGTCCGCGGCCTGAATGGCCTTCATCGCCGACAGCAGCCGTTCACGCTGCTCGGCTGGCATCTCGGCCAGCAGGTCCGCAGCGTCGTCTGGCTGCATCTCCTCCAGCACGTCGGCGCTGCGCTCAAGCCCGAGGCCCGCCAGCAGCCGGATCTGGTCCTGTTCCGGCATCTCCTCCAGCAGGTCGGCCAGCTCCTCATCGTCCAGGGCGGCTGCGATCTGGCCGCGCCGACTCGGCGGCAGGCCCTCGACGGCGGTGGCGAGGTCAGCCGGCTTCAGGTCCCGCAGGCTGGCCAGCTGCTCGGCCTCGGGATCGGCCTGGAAGAGCTCCGGGTACTTGTCCCACGGCACGATCGTTGGACCGCGGTGCAGCAGGCCACGGCCATGCCCGATGGCCACCGCCGAGACCTGCCAGCCAACCCGCGTCTGTTCGGCAGGGCTGATGGCGACATCGATGACGGTTCCGGCCTCGGTGCGCTTGCCGTACACATCGGAGGCGAGCATCTCTCCCGTCCTCCGGGTGAAGCGGTCCAAGTCAACGTTGCCACCGCGCAGGTGCGCGCCGGCGACGGAGATCTCCGAGATCAGGCCGAGGTTGACGAAGATCCGGCGCCGCTGCAATAGGACTACGAGCCCGAGCGCGCGCGGCGGCTCACTGTCGGCCGCAGGGAGGATCACGACGTCGCGGATCCGGCCGATGATCAGGTCCTCGCTGTCCAGCAGCGGACGGCCCTTCAGCCGAGAGGTGAATATCTGGGCGTCCGTCACCAAGTCCTCCGGCGGATGCCCCGGCCTTCAGGCCGGGGAGGAATCCGGTGCCCAGCGAAGCGGGGCAGAAGAAACGGGGAGCCTATACGACATGCCTCCCGCAGTTTTACGAATACGCGTGCGATACTGTGACCGTGAGGTCGGCGTACCGGTGCCTGGCATACCCGGACGAGGCGCAGCAGCAGGCGCTCGCGCGCGCATTCGGCTGTGTCCGGGTGGTGTGGAACCGGACCCTGGCCGCCCGGCAGGCCCGCTATGCGGCCGAGCGCAAGGGAACCTCCTACGCGGAGACCGACCGGGCGCTGACCGCCATGAAACGTGACCCCGACCTGGCGTTCCTGAACGAGGTGTCCTCGGTCCCGCTCCAGCAGACGCTCCGCCACCAGCACCAGGCGTTTACCGCGTTCTTCGGCAAACGGGCCCGCTACCCCCGGTTCAAGTCCCGGCAGAGCCGCCAGTCGGCGCACCACACCCGGTCGGCGTTCTCCATGCGCGGCGGGGAAACGCGGCTGGCCAAGACCGGCGGGCCGCTGCGCTACGTGTGGTCGTGGCCGGACACGGACGTGACCGGACTGGACCCCGCGATGGTAATCGTCTCCCGGGAGCCGGACGGCCGCTGGTACGTGACCCTTACCATCGACACTGCCGACCCTCAGCCCCTGCCTGCGGCCGGGCATGCCGCCGGTGTTGATCTCGGCGTAAAGGACTTCGCCGCCACCAGCGATGGGGAGAAGATCGCGAATCCCCGCCACCTGGAACGCAAAGCCCGGAACCTGGCCCGCTACCAGCGGCGCATGGCCCGCTGCCGGAAAGGCTCCGCCAACCGGGCCAAGGCCAGGGCGAAGGTGGCCCGCGCGCACCGCAAGGTCCGCAACGCGAGAGCGGACTTCCTGCACCGGACCGGCACGCGCCTGGTCCGCTCCGCCGACGTGATCGTGATCGAGGACCTGAACGTGTCCGGCTTGGTCCGCAACCGCAGCCTGGCCCGCGTGATCTCGGACTGCGGCTGGGGTGAGTTCCGCCGCCAGCTCGAGTACAAGTGCCAGCACGCGGGACGTGAACTGGTCGTCATCGACCGCTGGTACCCGTCGTCCAAGACCTGCTCGGCCTGCGGCCACCTGCTCGCCGAACTGAGCCTTTCCACCCGACGCTGGATATGCCCAGCCTGCCGCGCCCGGCACGACCGGGACATCAACGCGGCAAAGAACATCCTTGCGGCAGGTCTTGCCGTAGCCCGGAGTTCCCCGGGCGATGCCTGCGGAGCTGACGTAAGACATTCCGGGTTCTCCCGGGCGCGGTCGGCTGTGAAACAGGAACCCCAGCCGGCGACGGCGGGAATCCCCGTCCTTCACTTCAAGGCGGAGAGTAGTCAAGGTCTGACAACCTCCTCGCAGGCGACCCGACCTGCATCATTATGGATTCAGCACGCCGGACTCAGGAGAGGGACTACCCCTAGAGGCATCGGGCAACCGGTCCGGACCGGATGGTCAGGGCTTGCGGGCTAGGGCGGTGTAAGTGGGGAGGTTGGCGGTAGAGGCCTGCGGGGCGCCTGGGGACCATTGGCCCAAGGGGGTTAGGCCTGGTGGGACCAGGTCGAGGCCGTTGAAGAACCGGGCGACTTCGGCTCTCGATCGGAGGGTGATCGGGGTAGCGGAGTGGGTGTTGTAGCTGCGGGTCGCAGCGGTCTGCTGATCGGGGTGGATGTCGCTTGAGGCGTGGGCGATCGCAAGGAAGCTGCCGGAAGGGGCGGCCTGCATGTAGCGGGCGGTGAGCGCATAGGGGTCATCGGAGTCCGGGATGAAGTGCAGCAGGCTGAGCATCATGACGGCCACCGGCTTGGTGAGGTCCAGGACGGCGGCTGCTGCATCGAGGACCTTGTCCGCGTCGCGGGCGTCGGCGTCCACGTAGGCGCAGCGGCCGGCCGGCGCGCTGGTCAGCAGGGCCTGGGCGTGGGAAAGGACGATCGGGTCGTTGTCCACGTAGACGATGCGCGATTCGGGAGCCGCACGCTGGGCTACCTGATGAGTGTTGTTGGCGGTGGGCAGTCCAGTACCGATGTCGAGGAACTGGCGGATGCCCAGGTCGGCGGCCAGGTACTGCACGACGCTGGCGAGAAACAGCCGGACGCTGCGGGCGACCTGGACCATGACCGGCATGGTGGCGAGGACATCTTCGGCAGCCCGCCGGTCGGCGGCGAAATTGTCCTTGCCGCCCAGCCAGTAGTCGTAGATGCGCGCCGGGTGAGCCACGGTGGCGTCGAAGGTGACGGCGCGCGGCTTGTGCCCGTCGGGCGATGTCTGACCCAGCTCCGTCGTCGCCTCCATCTGTGCGCCGATATGTGTGAGTCATGTTACGCATGCATCGCCGGCCCGTCGCGTCCCAGGCAGTGATGCGGCCTAGGCTGGAAAACGTGACAATGCTGCGGATCGCGATGGCCCAGGTGAATGCGACGGTCGGGGACCTGGACGGAAACGCTGAGCTGATCGTGGAGTGGACACGGCGGGCCGCGAGAAGCGGCGCCCGGGTCGTGGTGTTCCCCGAGATGATGCTCACCGGGTACCCGGTGGAGGACCTGGCGCTGCGGGCGTCGTTCGTGATGGCGTCCATCCAGACGCTGCATAAGGTGGCTGCGCGGCTGGGCGCCGAGGGACTCGGCGACGTTGCCGTGGTCGCCGGGTACCTGGACCGGCGCGCCGACCTGGCGCCACGCACCGGTCTGCCGGCCGGCGCACCGCTGGACGCGGCGGCGCTGATGTACGGCGGGCGCGTCGTCATCACCTCGGCCAAGCACCACCTACCGAACTACGGGGTGTTCGACGAGTTCCGCTACTTCGTACCCGGTAACACGCTGCCGGTGTTCCGGCTGCCGACCGAGCACGGCGAAGCGGTCGACGTCGCGATCGCGATCTGCGAGGACCTATGGCAGGAAGGCGGGCCAGTGGCGGTGTGCGCGCGCGCCGGGGCGGCCCTGCTCGTGGTGCCGAACGCCTCACCCTACGAGCGGGGCAAGGATGACGTGCGGCTCGAGCTGTGCGTTCGGCGGGCACGCGAGGCCGGTGCTGCGCTCGCCTACGCCAATATGATCGGCGGGCAGGACGAGCTGGTCTTCGACGGCGACTCGATCCTGGTATCGGCGGACGGCACGCTGCATGCGCGCGGTCCGCAGTTCGAGGAGGCACTCGTCGTCGCCGACCTGGAGCTGCCAGCCGCGCCCTCCGGCCTGGTGCCAGGCGACGAGCCAGTCGACGCGGATGATGGCACGACCATCACGATCAAGCGAGTTGTGCTGCCGCTTGCAGAGAGCTCGGAGCCGACGGAGCCTGGCCAGGCATTCTGGCCAAGGCTGTCCGATGTGGCGGAGGTGTATGCCGCGCTGGTGACCGGAGTCCGGGACTACGTGCGGAAGAACGGGTTCCGTTCGGTCATCCTCGCGCTGTCAGGCGGCATCGATTCGGCGCTGACCGCGACGATCGCGGCGGACGCGATCGGGCCTAGCAACGTGCACGTGGTGCTGATGCCCAGCAGGTATTCCTCGGACCATTCGGTTACCGACGCCGAGGATCTAGTCAAGCGGCAGGGCCTGCACGCAGCGACGATACCGATCGCCTCGATCGTGGACGCGTTCACCGAGGAGCTGACCCCGGCCGGGTTCCCCGAGACGGGGCTTCCCGCGGAGAACCTGCAGGCGCGGGCGCGCGGGGTGGTCCTGATGGGGCTATCCAACGCGGGCGGGCACCTGGTGCTTACCACCGGCAACAAGAGCGAGCTCGCGACCGGCTACTCGACCTTGTACGGGGATTCGGCGGGCGGCTTCGGGCCGATCAAGGACGTGCCGAAGACGCTGGTCTGGGAGCTGGCCCGGTGGCGCAACGCCGAGGCGTCCCGACTGGGAGCTATTCCCCCGATCCCGGAGAACTCCATTAACAAGCCGCCGAGCGCCGAGCTTTCGCCCGGCCAGCTCGACACCGACTCACTGCCCCCGTACGACGTGCTCGACGCGCTGCTCGACGACTACGTAGAGAAGGACATGGGCGTCGCGCAGCTAATTGCGGCCGGGCATGATCCAGCGCTGGTCGAACGGGTGGTCCGGCTGGTCGACGCGGCCGAATACAAGCGGCGTCAGTACCCGCCAGGCCCGAAGATCAGCCAGAAGAACTTCGGCCGAGACCGCCGCCTGCCGATCACCAACCGCTGGCGTGAGGACGCCGTACGATCCCACCCGTGATCAGATCATCAGACGATTCATAGGTGTGGAGCGGAAAGCGATCACAGATCAATGGTGGCAAAACAGCGGATCAAGATCAGCAACGAATGTCACGTGCCAGGGGAAGTCGAGGCATTCTCCGCCGAGAGCTACCGCTATGACATGCTCGCCTGCCTGATCGGGTCACGGTATCCCTGTGCTCGTCGGACTTCGGCGCCGCGATCGACACCGGATTCTCCGGCGGCAGCGCCGGAACCAGAACCAGACTGAAGGTCGGCATCAGCTTCAGCCTGCTAGAGACCCGCATGCCGATCGCCGAGTTCGCCCTCGGCTCCGGACTGGCGCGAGCCGTCGGCCATTACTCGGTGGTTGTGATTCCGCCACTAGGGATGGCGGCCACCTGCAGACCCGCGCGCAGCCAGCAAGCGCCGCGATGTCCTGACTCTTTCGCGCTCGCGTAACGCGACAAGCGCACACACTGTCTTTAGTTCGAACAATTACAGAACGATTCGGCGCGCATGGTGAACAGTTATCCGTGGCATTACGTACGCGTACAGATTGTACAGTTCGGGCGCCTTGACCGTGTCACGTGATCATCGCCAATCGCCGCGTCGTTGAGGCCGTCCGAGTCGGGTCAGTGCCGTCGCCCAGTCTGGGAGGCGATTCCCGCCGGGCAGGTGCAGCAAGGTGAGACGAGCAGAACGAGCGAAGACCTGGAAAGATTCTCTCCAGGATCGAGCCACCAGCTGACGCCACCGTGGAGGAACCTAATGCGAACAGGCAGCGGCCAGGCCGACGATCCGCCAGCAGCCGGCCAGCAGGCCGAGCCTGCTCTCAGCACCCCGTCCGCTACCACCGGGCTGGTCGCTTGGCATGGCGACCTCGCTGGCTGGCTCGACCGGCTTGGCTGGCTCCGAACTCTGAGCGACTGGCTGACCGGCGTGCTGGGGCCAGTCCGCGAGCGGCACCAGGACAATCTTGTCCTTGAACTGCTGCATGGCGGCCGATGGGTCGGCCACCCGCTGCATCCAGCGCTTAGCGACCTGCCCATCGGGTTGTGGGCGGGCGTCATGGTGCTGGACGCTACGGACCGCGACCCGGCTCCCCGGCGCGGAATCGACGCCGCTGGCATGCTCAGCGCGGCTGGCATCCTCGCCGCGGGCGCTACGGCCCTGACCGGCCTGAGCGACTGGACCGTCAGTAACGATCAGGACCGCCGCGTCGGGCTCTTCCACGGCCTCCTCAACACGGTCGCCCTAGGGCTACAAGGTGCCTCCCTCGGCACCCGGGTGGCCGGCCACCGCGGCACGGCACGCGCCTTGGGCGCGGCCAGCCTCGCGGTCACGGCCGCGGCCGGTTACCTCGGCGGTCATCTCGTCTTCACCAAAGGCGTGATGGTCAGCCGGGTGGCGTGGGCCATCGAGCCGCGGCGGTGGACCCGCGCGCTGCAGGAGGCCGACCTGCCGGACGACTCGCCGGCCGCCGTCGTGGCTGAGGGCCGTCAGATCATGCTGTACCGCCACAGCGGCCGCCTGTACGCCATCGACAACATCTGCAGCCACGCCGGCGGCCTGCTCAGCCGCGGCCCGGTCGCAGACCTGACAGTGACTTGCCCGCTGCACGGATCCCGCTTCGCGCTCGCCGACGGCCGCGTCGGCCGCGGCCCGGCCAGCCAGCCGCAACCCGTACTACCGACCCGGATCCGTAACGGCTGGATCGAGGTACGCGGCAGCCTGCCGGCGCCCCGGCGGCCGGCAAAAGGAAGGACACAGCCATGACGTACGTAGCCGTCGCGAACCTCCACGACCTAGAGGTCGGCGACATCATGCTCGTTGACGAGCTGCGCGAACCGATCTGCCTCGTCCGCCTCGATGATGACGATGTCAGGGCGATCCACAACACCTGCACCCACCAAGGCCAGCCCTTGCACGAGGGCTCCCTCCAAGACGATGACACCCTGGTCTGCGGCGCCCACGCGTCACGCTACGACCTGACCACCGGCGAGGCCGTCGGTCCTTTTGCCAGCGGCCCCGCGCCTCTTTACGCGTGCAAGATCGAAGACGACGCCATTTGGGTCGATATCGACCAGCAGCTCAACGGCGCCCCCATCCCTCGTCCTCCGCTCATCTGAGGTCAGCACGGGTCGTCGGGCTGAGGCCGGGCGGGCCGGAGTTACCGGCCGGCGGCGCCGCAGGCGGGCTCGTGACGGCCGACTACTGCGGGTGGTCGTAGGCGAGCATGTGGCGCTCGTCGGGGAGAATGTGATCCCGGTTGTGCAGGGCCAGCGCCCGGGCATAGCGCCGGGCAACGTCGGGCATCATCGAGCCAGCGTCACTGGCGCCTACCCCGAAGACCGTGCCCGGATAGTCCAGCGGCCCCATGACGGCGCGGATGCGGTCCCAATCTCCCGGTGCCACCAGTTCGGCGGGCTGTCCGCCGGCGAACCAGCCCATCGGTACCGCCGCACCGGCCGGGACGACAGTATTAACGTAGACCACCGCATTGAACTCGACCTCCGCGCCGGTTTCGATGCGGGCGCCGTTGAACACCATGGCGCCGGTCGCGATCCGCGAGCTGCCCTCGATCACGCAGCCGGTGAGGTGGGCGTGCGGGCCGACCAGCACGTCGTCTCCGAGGCGGGTTTCCTGACCCGGCACGCCCCGGACGACCGCGTTCTCCATGATCACGCAGTTGCTGCCGATCTCCACCGGGCCGCCCTCGGCGGTGATCACGGCGCCGAACAGCACCCGGCTGTGCGGGCCCACGGTGACATCGCCGCAGAGCACCGCCGTCGGCGCGATGTAAGCCGACTCCGAGACGCGCGGGTTCTTCAGCCGGTGCTCCACGAACATGGCACCACGCCCTACTACTGGCTGCGGAGCCGGATACTCGTCTTCACTCACATACTCGTCCGCACTCACATTGACCACCTCATGCCGTGTGCCGCAGGACTTACCGGGTCATGGGGGCGCCCGGTCCGACCGCCCTGTCCCGGCTACAGTCTCTCAGCGTAGGCGCAGGCGAAACAGACGGCGAGTGCTCCGGGGCTGCGCCGCCGTCTTCACCGGCGCGCTGCTGGCAGGATTGGCGGTGGGGAGATCTCCGGTTGAGGTCACTGGGGAGTCGGTGATGTCATGCTTTGGGCGGCCCGCGCCACCCGGGCTCGCGGGGCCGCCGAACCGCTCCTGGTAGGCCGGGCGGATACGCCGCAGCCGCGAGGCATGCAGCAACTGCTGGCAGGTCCGGTGCTGTCCGTCTTCCTCGGCCTGCTCGCGTCACTCCCCGCCCAGCGGGATGCACCGGCCGATGCTCAGCCCGGCGGCGGCGATCGCCGCCTCGATCTGCTGCGGGTCAGTGCTGGTGGCATGCACGCCTAGTCCATCCGGATGCTGGCGGCGACCTCTGGCTCGGTCACCGCCAGGGCCTCCAGGGCGCGGGCGGCATTGTCCAGGTGGCGGCGCACCGGCTCCACGCCGTGCACGGTGAACCCGAACCGGCGCGACAGCTCGATGCAGTGCCCGGCCACGCGGGCCGCGACATCACCCGCAACCGAACCCGGCGCCAGGCCCAGCTCAGCGACCAGGTCAAACAGCAGACCAGGGCCGCGCGGCGCGAGGCTGTGGGCCACCGCTTAGGCCGCCTGTGCTGGGCCGCACAGGGCGGGTCAGCCGATCCCGACCCGGCCACCTCTCAACATCGGACGAGCCGACGCGCAGAATGATCAATCAGTCTGGGTCGAACGCAGTCCTCGCCGATTCGTCGATCCGACCAGAACGGCGGGATGCGCGCGGCACCAGGCCGATTCCGGACGGAGCGCGTGGCGTGCGTGCGTGCCGCGTGGCAGGGTGGAGAGCCGTGCGGCGGCCCGGTAATGAGGCAGGCGCAGGGAACGTTCACGCGGCCTGGAGAATGGCGGTGGCCGAGCGGGCCGCCGCCGCGTATGCGGGCAACGGGAAGCTGGCCGCGCTGGCGGCGGCTGGTTCGGTCGGCGCCGGGCTGGCTGACCGGTTCTCTGACCCGGAGCTGGACTGCTATTGGTCCAGCCCGCCCAGCGACGCCGACCGCACCGGGCCGATCGGTGCGCTCGGCGGTGAGCTGACACAGTTCTGGGACTACGACGAGGGCGACCGGGAGTGGGCCGAGGACTACCTCCTCGCCGGCCTGGGCGTGACCGTCAGCAACTTCACCACTGACACTATCGAGCAGTTCCTCGAGGACGTGGTCCAGCGAGGCAATACCGACCCGGTCAAGCACATGCGCCTGGCCGCGCTGCAACGGTCGCGGCCGCTGCTCGGCGGTGACCTGATCGCATCCTGGCGGCCCCGGGCCGATCGCTTCCCCGGCGGGCTCGCCAGGGCCCTCGTGCGGCAGGCGCTCACCGAGGAGGTACTCACCGGCTGGGCGGCCCGGGACGCGCTGGCCGCCAGCGGCGATGACCTGGTCGCGCGGGACTTGCTGACCCGGGTGGGACAGGCAGTGGTACAGGCTATCCTCGCGGTCAACCGCGTCTACCCGCCGCACCGCCAGCTCATGGCAGCGCCACCTGCTCAGCGGGCTGACCGCGGTTCCTGACCGGCTTACCGACCGGTTGGAAGCGATGACGGCAAGCCCTCCCGCGGAGGCGTTCCCGGCGGCCCAGACCCTGCTGCAAGACACGATCCTGCTGGCCGAGGCGCGCACGGGCGCCGACCTCAGTGCTTTCCGGCGGGCAGTGCGCGCGTTGCTGCAGCGAGGCCGATTACGCAGCGCGACGAGGACCGTCTCGCAACTCGGCACGGCAGACTGCGGGCTGCACCGCTACATTCCGAATTAACCAGCTACCGGAAGGGTTACGTATTCGAGTCACCGGTTATGGCAGGTGTCGTCTGTGCCGCCTGCACCGCATTCATGCTTGGCAGCAACTGGCGCACCTGCGCGAGGTGGCTGGCGATGCTGTCCTTCTGCGTGGTGAGGTCGTCGACCTCGCGGTGGACAGCAACGCGGCGGCGTTCGGCATCAGCGTTGGCCTCAGCGAGCAACTGCTCGGTCTGAGTCTTGGCCTGGCCGGTGATCTGGTCAGCGTTCTTTTCTGCATTGCCGACCAGCTGCCTGGCGTGCTGGTCGGCGTCCCGGCGAGTCTGGTCGGCCTGGGCGCTGGCCTTCGCTGCCCGCTGCTCCGCGGTTGACGCGCGCTGCTCGGCTTCGAACACGAGCGTCTGCGTCGCAGACTGGGCGGCAGCGAGCCGTTCGGCGTCCTGTCGCTCGGCCTGTTCCCTACGTGCCGCGAGCTGGATCTCGAACTCGGCTTCCGTCTGAGCCCGCCGGGCCTGACTCTCCTCCAGGATCCGCTGCGCATGGCTGCGCATCTCGTCAGCTTGGCGCTTGGAGGTAGTGAGGATCTCGTCCCGCTCGCGCCTGGCAGTCGCTTTCAGCTGGGCAGCCTCGCGCTCCGTGCTTGTCCGCAGCTTGGCGATTTCACCCTCGGCCGTGGCCTGATTCTCCGCGACCTCATGGTCGGCCGTGGCACGGAGCTTGGCGGCCTCGCGCTCAGTCGCGGAGGTCAGCTCGCCGGCCTCGCGCCGGGCGGTAGTCCTGATCGAGTCGGCCTCGCGCTCGGCGGCGGCCTGTTGCTCGCCGGTCTCGCGCTCGGCGTTCGCGGCCAGCTCGGTAGCATCGTGCTCGGCGCCGGCCCGCAGCTCTGCGGCATCGGCCTTGGCCGTGGCCTTGATCTCGCCGGCTTCCGATCGAGCCGTCTGGACCACCTCGGTTGCCTGCTCCTCGGCAAGTCGCAGCAGCTCCTCGATCCTGGTGCCGAGGCCGGTATAGGCGGGTCGTTCCTGCTCGTGGAACTGGCGGCGGACTTCGGACAGCTCCCGCTGCATGGCCTGGGCTTGCTCGCGGTGCCGCCGGACTTCGGCCTCGAGCTGCCTGATGTGCTCGTCGACCTGGTAACGGTCATAGCCCCGCATCGCCGTCACGAACTCACGCGGCGGGGCTTCTTCGAAGGGGCTGGTCAGCAGGGCGTCGGTGTCTGGTTGCATGTGGCCTGATCCTCGCTAGACGTGACGAGGACGGGGTATTCACGGGTTTGCGGCGAGCGGATCGGGCGTGTCATTCGCACCGCGGACCTCAGGCTCCCGCCCAGTGACACGCACACTACTCTCATTTGGGATGCAAGTGGGTCCTTTATGCTCCTCCGCTCCCGCTGCGGTCGCCAGTACACGCGAACCCGAACAGGACCCAAAGGGCTTTTTATGCCAAAGCAGCATGTGGCTCGCACCATGACAGGACGCTCACGCCGTCGCCTACGGCAGCAAGACGATCTTGCCGAGAACGTGGCCCTCCGCGAGTCGCTGGTAGGCGTCCTGGACACGGTCGAGCGGGAACGTCGCCGCGATGGGCAGTTCCAGCTCGCCGGCCGCGATCAGGCCCGCGAGTCCGGCGAGCACGCGTGCGGTGGACGCGGCCGCGCTGCCCTCGGCGTTTGACCCCGTACCGTGCGGCGGCCCCGAAGTTGACGATCGTGTCGATGCGGGACGGCTCCACGCCGAATTCGAGGGCCAGTTGCACGTAGCCCGCCCCGGATCCCGGCACCGGGCGCGGCACGTCCACGACCTTCAGAACGCAGACCCCGCCGTACTCATCGAACCGCACTGCCTTCACTGGCATGCCTCCTTTCTCCGGGGGGATTCCATCCCTGCGATGGTCAGCTGGGCAGGGCCGCGTCCGCTTCCGCCACTGCACAGGGCAACTGGCCGGGATCTGGCCGGCCAGGAACCAGGCCCGGACCAAGGTGGGCGACCGTGGCCGGTCTCGGCTTCGGCCTGGGTCCAGTCGTCGGAGGCCTCCTGCTCGGGGTGTTCGGATGGTCGTCCATCTTCTGGGTCAACGTGCCGTTCGCCCTGGCCGGCATCGCCCTGACCGTCACTGTGGTGTCAGAATCACGAAATCCCGAGACCCGCCCGGTGGACGTTCCCGGCGTCCTCACCAGCGCCGCGGGCCTGCTCGCCCTGACCTTCGGCCTCATCGAGTTGGCCTCGAACTCCTGGACGTCGGCCCCGGTGGGGTCGCCAATGTCGCCATGCGGGATGTCCCGCCCGGCCTGTCGGGCACCGCGTCGGGAGTATTCAACGCCTCACGCCAAGTGGGCACCTCGATCGGCCTGGCGATCCTCGGTGCCATCGGCGCAGACGCCGCAACCTCCGGATGGACAAGTCAGGCCGCACATCTGCCCGGCGCAGCCCGGCGGGCGGCGATCGGGCAAGCCAGCAACGTCGCTAGCGCCCGCATCAGATCGGTGACCAGGGCGCTCGGGACGGGTCACCGGCCAGCCGCCGAACAGGCCTTCTCTCACGGCTATCAGGTGGCAGTCCTCATCGCAGGACTTGGCCTCATCGCCGCCGTGATCATCGCCGCATTCGGGCTACGCGACAACCGCAGACGCGAGCTGGACGCAGCCCCAGGCAAGCCTGCACCACCCGGCGACCCCGATAACCCCACTATCGTGGCCCAGCCATACCACGCTTTCGTCACACGACCTGATGGAGGGCACAATCATGTCAGTCATTGAGGACATCCAGCACCGCTCGGCGCACATTCGCTGGCCGGAGGGCATCGTGCCCGAGCAGGCCGACCTCTTCGCCCACAACGACATCGTGATCGCCGCGCCCCCGGGAAAGATCTGGGAGCACCTCGTCCACGCCACCGCCTGGCCTGACTGGTACTCCAACGCCCGCAACGTCACCGTCAACGCCCCCAGCAGGCTCCTCGGCGCCGGCGTCACGTTCGACTGGATCACCTTCGGCGCGCACATCCACAGCACCGTCCACGAATTCGAGCCCACCGCCCGCATCGGCTGGTACGGCCGGACAGACCAGTGGCTGGCCTACCACACCTGGCTGCTCGAGCCGCGCGACGAGAGCAGCACCTACGTGGTCATGGAAGAGACCGGCAGCGGCCTCAACCCGAAGAAACTCGCCGACTCCAATCCCGGCCACATGTACCGCGGTCACGACCTGTGGAACATCAGCCTCAAGTTCCTCTGCGAAAGCACCCAGGACTAGCGGCGACCGAACGCCAGCACCCCCAGTTAGCTGGCTCCCGGCCAGCGCGACCTGGCCGGCCGCCGGACCGGGCCGTGGGCAGCGCCGACAGCCGCGCCCGGCGGCCCAGCGAGGCCGGGCAATCCGAAGACTCCCTTCGGGCCACATAATGCCTGATCATTTAGGTGATCGAGGCGCAGCGAGCGCACCGGGGCGGGTCTCCTACTATGCGTCTTCCGATAGAAAAGCCCATGCCGATGTCCAGGCGAGGTCAGCCAAAGCCCCGTTGCCGCGCCAGGGTCTATGCGGTCGAGATCGGCAAGCAGGCCTGCACACAGCCGGTCAATCTGGCCGCAGGCTGCCAGTGACTCGAACCGCCCGCGGCTGTAACACGGTTCACCGGCGCGAAACGCTTCCCAGACCTAACCCGCGGAAGTGCTGTGGAGCGCGATGTTGACGATGACTTCCGGCGGCGGGGAACTCCTGGTCACCATTTCCGCGACGCGGCCCGGGAAAGCTCCAGGGCAACCGGGTCGCCGTTTCCGACGGTGACCACGACGGTAACAGCGGAGCATCCGTGCGCCGATTACGTGGCGCGGATGAGGCCCAGGGAGCGAGCCCGGCTGACCGCCTCGTCCCGGCTGTGGACGCCGAGCCTGTTATACAGGCGTGCCGCTCGCTCCTTGGCTGCGGACCGGGAGATGCCCAGCTTGCCGGCGATAACGGAAAAGGGGAGCGGTGTGGGGAGGTACCGCAGGATCTGGGCCTCTGCCATGGTGATCGACGCTGCCCTGACTCGTGCGCCAGCCTGGCTGGCCGCTTCGGCGGCTGTCTCGTCGGCGGCGGCAATGGTGATGACGGACTCCGCCACGGACTCACCGGCCACCTCGTCGGCGGCTTTCACGGTGGCGATGTCTTCGGCTATGGCGTCAGCGGCGGCCTGGCCGGCGGCAACCACGATGAGGCCGGCGGCGGTCAGCGCCATGACCGCCTCGTGGGCGGCCGCCTCTTCTACCAGCCCGGCGGTGATCAGCGCCCGGACGGCATCGGCAGCAGCGGCCGACTGGATCCGTTGCGACTCTGCCACCGCCTCGGCCGCCTCGGCTTGGGCCGCAACCGCCGCGAGCACCGCGCTGGCCTCTTCGGCCTGGGCCTGGGCGATCACCTCAGCTGCCTCCTCCATGGCGGCGACCTCGGCTCCCACTACCAGTCCGGTCTCGGCGGTCAGGAAGCCCTCGCCGATCAGCGTGCCGCCGGTCTCGGCGATGGCGCCAAACAGCCGGGCGGCCCAGTAATGCTCGACGAGCAGAAAGGCCAGTGCGGTCCCTGGCTCAAGAGAATCGGCCAGAGCCCGCGCACCGGCCGGGTCAAAGGCCGCCGCAAGACCGTCAGCCGGCGCCGATATGGCCGGACCGCCGTCCGCGACGGGAACCACCGCCGCCAGGAGCGAGCCGAAGTCCTCGTCATCACCGACGGCCAGCCGTTCGATGGTGCCGTCCTGGCTTTTGGCCACGAAGAGCATGTCGAGCAGTCGAAGAACTCCCCGGCCGCGCAGACGGTCGACCTCTGCCAGGATCCTGTCCTCCGAACCGGCGTCGCGGCTGAAGCTCAAGGCAATCACCTGAAGCGGTGCGGTCATCATTGCCCTCCTGTCCTGACCCGTAACCCTCGCCGACGGTACCACCAAGCAGCACAGCGAGGTCAGCATCCGCACCTCTTCGGACTCCCAGTCGGCCACGAACGAGGCAAACCGGTCCAGTCCTTGCTCGGTCAGAGATTGCAGCTCATCGGTACCGGCGGCGGTGAGCGTGACCCGGCAGGAGCGCTTGTCGGCCGTATCGGCCGTGACCTGCACGAGCCCCAGGTTCTCAAGCTCCCGGACCTGCCGGGTGACCTGGGAGGGATGGAGATCCTGCGCGCTGGCAATCTCCGACGGGTGGATTCCCGGGGCCGCGGCGATGACCTGCAGAACACTGAGGGTGCTCGCGCCCTTCTTCTGGCGTCTGGCCCGATCGAGCGCCGCGTTCGTCACGAACAGCGCGGCCACCATCGCGCGAACGTCGTCCCGGCTCGCCTTCACTTGGACGCGATACCGGCAGCGCGGCGGGGCGGGTGGCTTGGCTGCAGGCGGTGAGGAGGAGTAGCGGGAGCAGCATGATGGCCAACAGGACGGGTGCATTTCTGGCCCCGCATGGTCGTCTCCGGTGCCGCGTTCCGGTTGACACAATGGGCTTCTCGCCGTGCACCTACCACTGCGGATCGTCCGGGTCGGCGACCGCTAGGCCGGAGTCGAGGATGCCGGAGTTAGGGTTCCCGGTCGTCACATGTGGTGCGACCCCAGATCCCTAGGCGGCGGCGTCCGGAGTGGCGGCTTCCCTGGGGACCTCAACAGAAGCGGTTTCCGGGCCAGGCGGGTCGGCGAGTTCGGGTGTTGCCTGGGTTGGGAGGGTTGCCTGGTCGACCCAGCGGGCGATTCGATCTACTAGGTCCTGGTCACAAGCGGACTCGGCGTGGGCCATGCCGGGGATCAGCCAGAGTTCCTTGGGCTCGCGGGCGGCCATGTAGAGCTGGCGGGCGTGCTCCGGCGGGAAGTAGAGATCCTTGTCGCCGTGGACGATCAGCAGCGGGACTGGCGAGATCCTGGCCGCCGCCTCGGCGGGGGGGACGGGCACCAGCTTCCAGCCTTCCGGGCTTACCCGGGTCTTCAGCATCCGCCTGGTCACCAAGCGGCCTAGCCTGCGCTCGACGGCGCGGTGTACCCAACGCATCCGTCCGGTGCCGCGGTAGTACCAACGGCCGGGGCCGCTGACCGATACCACTGCGTCTAGGCCGCCGACCAGGCCGGCGTACCTGAGCACGATCGAGGCGCCCATGGAGAAGCCGACTGCGGCGATCCGCTTGTAGCCGAGTTCGCGGGCGTAGGCGACGACTACGTCTAGGTCCTTGATCTCCTTGTCGCCGAGGGTGGACAGGCCGCCGGAGCGGCCGTGGCCGCGGAAGTCGAAGGTGAGGACGCCGGCCGTCTGGTTGAACCTGTTGGCGATGCGCCAGACGTGCGGCCGCTGCCACGACAGGGTAAAGCCGTGCGCGATCACTATCGCCAGGTCTGTCGTGCCGCGGAGGTGGATGGCGTCGATCGGCACCCGGTCCACGGTGACCAGGGTGGTCGCCGTGACAACAGGCTTGGTCATGCTTTTCACCCCGTGTGTCAGGTTACCGCCGCGATCTCCCTTGTGTAACGGCGTCAGGGGCAGGATCCATCCGGGACTAGCCGACCGGGCGGAGGATGGGGAAAGCTACCGGGTAGTTGCCGCCGTCCCGATGAAAGCAAGGAGCGCCATGTCCGTGCTGCAGGCCCTGACCGACGCCATCCGTGACAGCTCGGTCGAGGTGATCGACCTTACGGCGCCGCTTTCGTCGGAGACGCCGATCATCCAGCTGCCGCCGCCGTTCGGTAACACCGCTCGGTTCGGGCTGACCGAGATCAGCCATTATGACGAGCGGGGTCCCGCCTGGTACTGGAACGACATCGTGACCGGCGAGCACACGGGGACCCACTTCGACGCGCCGGTGCACTGGGTGACCGGCAAGGACGGCGAGGATGTGTCGCGGGTTCCGGTCAGGCAGCTGATCGCCCCGGCGGTGGTGCTCGACTTCAGCGCCGAGGCGGCCGAGGACCCCGACTTCCTGCTCGAGATCGACGACATCAAGCAGTGGGAGGCCGAGCACGGCCCGCTGCCTGACGGGGGCTGGCTGCTATACCGGACCGGGTGGGACGCGCGTTCTGGTGACCAGGCTGCGTTCCTCAACGCGAACGAGACCGGGCCGCATACGCCGGGGATCAGCGTGGCCTGCGCGAGCTGGCTGGCGGAGAAGGCGCCGATCATGGGACTCGGCACCGAGACGGTCGGCACCGACGCCGGGGCCGCGCACTCCTTTGACCCGCCGTTTCCCTGCCACTCGGCTCTGCTCGGAGCCGGCAAGTACGGCCTTACGCAGCTGCAGAACCTGGCCCGGCTGCCGGCTACCGGTGCCGTGGTGGTCGCCGGGCCGCTGCCCATCGTCAGCGGGTCTGGGTCACCGTGCCGGGCGCTGGCGCTGGTCGAGCGCGCCTGAGCCGATGGCGCAGGCGATGCGGGTCGCGGACGCGGTCGGGCGGGGGCTGGCCGGACTCGACGTCGGCACCGTGTTCGGCGTGGTGGGGAGCGGCAACTTCCACCTGACGAACGCGCTGATCGCGGGCGGGGCGCGGTTTATCGCGGCGCGGCACGAGGGCGGGGCTACCGTGATGGCGGACGCTTGGGCCAGGACCTCGGGCCTGGTCGGGGCGGTGTCGGTGCACCAGGGGCCCGGGCTGACCAACGCGATGACCGGCATCGCAGAGGCCGCAAAGAGCCGGACGCCGCTGCTCGTGCTCGCCGCCGAGGCGCCGGGGGCGCAGTCCAACTTCTACGTCGACGTGGCGGGACTGGCCGCGGCCGTCGGCGCGGTCGCTGAGCGGCTGCGCTCCCCCGCGACGGCGCAGGCCGACGCGCACCGCGCGTACGCGACAGCGGCTGGGCGGCGGACCGTCGTGCTCGCCTTGCCGCTGGACGTTCAGGCCGCGTCCTGCGAGTTCGTCCCGATGCCGCCGGTCAAGCATCCGGCACCGCCGACGCCGGACGGCGAGGTGGTCGCGGCGCTCGCGGACCTGCTGCGCGGAGCCAGGCGGCCGGTGTTCATCGCCGGGCGCGGCGCGCGGGGACAGGCGGCGGAGCTTGAGCGGCTCGCGGACGCCTGCGGCGCGCTGCTCGCCACGTCGGCCGTGGCGAAGGGACTGTTCCACGGCAATCCGTGGAACCTGGACGTGAGCGGGGGCTTCGCCTCGCCGCTCGCGGCCGAGCTGATCAGCGACGCCGACGTGATCGTCGGCTGGGGATGCTCACTAAACATGTGGACGACGCGGCACGGCAAGCTGATCGGGCCGCGCGCCACGATCGTTCAGGTCGACGACGTTTCCGACGCAATCGGTGCGCATCGCGAGGTCCACCTCGGCGTGATCGGTGACGTTGCCGAGACCGCACGCGCGGTCTCGGCAACACTGGACGCCCGGACCGAGGACGGTAAGCGGGACGGGGAACCACGGCTCGTTCGGGATAAAAGGGATGACGGCGGGCCACCCGG
>Ga0181525_10001223_pt1 | contig 22121 bp, 20 predicted proteins | sample PEATcosm2014_Bin_48_FD_121100 | JGI IMG/M metagenome (GOLD analysis project Ga0181525, IMG submission 121100) | Peatland microbial communities from MTU Mesocosm Facility, Houghton, MI, USA - PEATcosm2014_Bin06_10_metaG | ecosystem: Environmental > Terrestrial > Soil > Wetlands > Peat | place... | reverse complement strand
TTCGACAGCTCGACGAATTACTCGTTGCAGGAATACACCAACGACATCGTTTATTACGTCGCCGACGTGTGCAACGCGGAAAACGTCCCGCACCCGGACCTCGTCAGCGAAAGCGGACGCGCCCTCGTCGCCCATCATAGCGTCTTGATTGTCGAGGTGTTCGGCTCGATTGAAAAAATCCGGCCCGGTGAATTTTTGAAATACGGCGACCACGAGCATCCCCTTGTCCGCGAGCTTCTCGACGTCAAAAAAAATCTCGGCAAGCTCAACAAGCTCGAAGCCTACCACGACGCGCTCGAACGCCGCGATGACGCGCAGCACATGTTCACGCTCGGCATGATGGATTTGCCGGAGAAGGCGAAGATCGAGGACCTTTACTGGCAGATCAGCCGCGAGGTGGTGGAAAGTTACAAAGGCCAGCCCTACGCGCCGGAGGAAATCCGCAAGCTCGAAGACAGCCTCGGCGACCAGTATCTCTGCAATTTTTCCGTCTTCCAATCGCTGCTCGATCATTGGGCGCTAGACCAGTTGTTTCCCATCATGCCGATCGCGCGCCTGAACGAGCGCCCGACGCACGAGGCCACGCTGGTGGACATCACCTGCGATTCCGACGGGCAGGTCAACAAGTTCATTGATTTCCGCGACGTGCGCGACACGCTGCCGCTCCACCAATTGAACACCAACGGCAACGGCCTGCTGGAGCCTTATCACCTCGGCTTTTTCCTGATGGGCGCGTATCAGGACATCATGGGTGACCTGCACAATCTGTTCGGGCGCGTCAACGAGGTTCATGTTTTTCTCGAACCGGACGAGCCCGCCGGCTATTACATCGAGGAAATCATCGAGGGCAACACCATCGTCCAGACGCTCGCCGCCGTGCAATACGACGAAAATGAATTGAAGCGCCAGATGAAGGCGCAAATGGACGAGGCGATCAAATCCGACCGCATGAAGCCGTCCGAAGCCATGCGCCTGCTCGATGATTACGAGCGCGGGTTGAAGGCTTACACCTATTTGAGTTTTTGAAGTGAGGAATTAAAGCGAGCCGGCACACGCCAGACTTGTTTCTTCATTCTCCATTCTGCATTCTTCATTCCGCCCATGACTGATCCTGCGCCAGCCAATCCCGAACTGCTCCGCTCGCTCGGACGCCTCGCTCGCGGCCTGTCCGCCCTGTTTTGGGGGCTACCCGCGTCGCTGGTGATTTGCGCCGAAACCGCCAGGACCGATTGGCTCAAACCGTGGGGCTTCATGCCCGCGCTCGTCGCGACGGCGCTGCCGCTTTACGGCCTCTGGCTGATGGGCGATTTCCAGAAGCAGGAGCGCCCGTGGCGCAACGCGCTCGACCGCGCGAACCTCCCCGGCCTCGTCAATCTTGGCCTCTGCCCGTTTCTTTACTGGCACAACAAAATGCCGGCCCAGCCGTTTTTCAACGCCGCGCTTTTCGTGCTCGCGCTGTCGGCCATCCTTTTTCTGTTCAATCTGAACGTCGTCATCAAGCAGCTCGGCGCGATGCTGCCGGATGAAACGCTCCGGCACGAGACGCGCCAGTTCACCGCGCTCAACCGCGGGCTGCTCGCCGCCCTTTTGTTTTTCGGCGTCGCGTATCTGGTTCTGTTGCGCGACCCGCGCCTGCCCGCCGCGCTCGGCGCGCTTTTCGGCTGGCTCCAGGATTTTGGCTTTTGGGGTTTAACACTTTTCGCGCTGTTGCCGCTGGCCATGACCATGGCGCTCATCTGGAAAACCAAGGAAGTCATCCTCGACAGCGTTTTCAGCGCTAAATGAAATTGGGCTTCCACCTTCTGCCCGAACAAAAATTCTGGCCAGCGCGAATTCAACCCGGTGGCCAGGCCAGGTGGCGTCCGCCGAGGATGTGGCAATGCAGGTGCGGCACGGTTTCGCCGCCGTCCGCGCCGTTGTTGATGACCAGCCGGTAGCCGCCTTTCAAATCCAGTTTCTTCGCAACTTCAGCGGCTTTGAGCAGCAGGTGGCCGAGCAGCGACTGGTTGTCCGGCGTGGCCTCGGCGATTCGCGGCACCGGCTTTTTCGGGAAAATTAAAACATGCACCGGCGCCTGCGGGGCGATGTCGCGAATGGCGAGAACCAAATCGTCCTCATAAACGATGTTCGCCGGAATTTCGCGCGCGACGATTTTCTCGAAAAGCGTTTTACTCATGGCCGAAGTTTAGACACGAATTGCGCGAATTTTCACGAATTAAATTCCGGCTCGCGGGGACGCTCGCCCCACCAGTTTTCGTTCGTGGCAATTAGTAAGATTCGTGTCTGAAATCTATTCCACCACCAGCGCGCACTCGGTTTGCTCCGGCTCGGCGGTGAGGCAGCCGCGCAAATACTCGACGATATGGTCCTGCATTTTTTCGCACCGATGGCTCCAGCGGCGCGCGCCGGCAAGCTGCTTCACGCAGCCGCGCAATCCGCGAAAGCGCACGACGCGCGGCGATTGACGGAGTTGCGTGCGGAGTTCGCTGCGCAGACGCGGGAAAAAGAACAACTCCAAACTGTCGGCGGATTCGCGCGCGAGCCGGCCGAGGTCGGTCGCGCCGGCGTCCAGCGGGCGGGATTCAATGCCGCCGGCGCGGATGACGAAGCCGAGTCCGCGCAGGACTTTTTCCAGCGCAACGGCGAATTCGCCGACGGTGACGGTTTCGCGCCGGAGTTCCACCCTGAAATAATGGAACACCGACGCGGCGGCGTGGTGGAGCATTTCGGGCTCGAGCAGTCCGCAGGAGTTGCCGGTGATCTCGAACGTGATCATTTCCGCCGAGCACGGAACGCTCTCGCCGTTGGCGAGCTGGAAAAGAAGGCAGTCGGATTGGAGCGCAATCACTTGGCGGCCTCCAGTTTTTTAACTTCCTGAACGAAGTCGGTGGCTTCCTGGAACCGGCGATACACGCTGGCGAAGCGCACGTAGGCGACGTCGTCCAATTCGCGCAAACCGTCCATGACCATTTTGCCGATGAATTCGCCGGGCACTTCGCTCTCGAATTTTTCCGTCACGGCGGCGACAATGTGGTCCACCAAATCGTCCATGGCCTTCGGGCTGATGGGCCGCTTCTGGCAGGCCTTCTTGATGCCGGACAGGAGTTTTTCGCGGGAAAATTCCTCACGCCGCCCATCGCGCTTGAGCACCATCAAGCCTTCATGTTCCAATTCCTCGTATGTCGTGAAGCGGTGGCCGCATTTTTCACATTCGCGGCGGCGGCGAATGGTTGCGCCTTCGCGCGAAGCACGCGAATCAATCACCTTGTCGTCCTGACAGCCGCACTTTGGGCAACGCATAAATCCACAGCTAATTGTGGTCGCAGCTTTTTAACATACAAAGGTTTGGGGTGTCAAGGGATGGTTGTTCACAGCAAATCACTGGCAAATGGCCCGTCAAACCTGTTGCGAACTGATTTATCGCCGAAAACGGCTCTTGCCTTCGCGTCATTTTCAGATATGTTTTGCGGCTCGCGTTTCGGGAAAACCAGCGCATTGATTTTTAATTTTATGGCAACAGCAAGCGACCTTCGCCGCGGTATGGCGATCAATTACAACGGCGACATTTCCGTCGTCCTCGACTTTCAGCATCGCACGCCGGGCAATCTGCGCGCGTTCGTGCAGGCCAGCCTGCGCAGCATCCGCACCGGCAAAACGTCCGATGTGCGTTTCAGCTCGACGGAGAAAATCGAGCCGGTGCCGATGCTTACCACGAAAATGGAATTCAGCTACAAGGACGGTGCGGATTACGTTTTCACCGACCCGGAATCTTACGAGACGGTCACGCTCGCGGCGGAACTGGTCGGTGACGCAAAAAATTATCTCGTGGAAAACGGGCCGGTGACGGTGGTGTTCGTGGAGGAAAAGGCGGTCAGCGTCGAAATTCCGCCGAGCGTCATCCTGACCGTGGCCGACGCGCCCGAGGGTGTGCGCGGCGATTCGGCGAACAACGTCCAAAAGGCCGTCATCATGGAGACCGGCATCACGGTGCAGGCGCCGCTGTTCATCAAGACCGGCGAAAAGATCAAAATAGACACGCGCACCGGCAAATACATGGAACGCGCCTGATTGGATTTCAAATTTTAGATTCACCCGGCCCGCCCGTGCGCGGGCTTTTTTCATTTTTTTGACGGAATTGCTTTGCAACCGAACCGGCTTGGGTTATTTCTGGATTAAACCGCATGTCAGGCCAGCTTAAGGGAGAAAAAGTATATCGCGGCATCGCCGTTTCCTCCGGCGTCTGCCGCGGGAAGATTCTTGTCCTCCACCGAACCCGGCATGTCATCGCGCGGCGCGAACTGGGGGAACCGGAAGTCGCCACGGAAGTCGGTCGCTTCGAACAGTCGCTCGTCAAAACCCGCCAGCAGCTTACCGAGGTGCAGCGCCGCGTCGTCGCCAGCATGAGCGCGGCGGAGGCGGACATTTTCGACGCGCACCTGTTGATGCTCGAAGACCGCGTGCTCATCGAGGAAGTCATCCGGTTCATACGCGAGCAGAAGGTAAACGCCGATTTCGCCTTTCATTCCGTTTCCGAGCGCTACGTCGCCGCGCTGGCGGATGTGCAGGACGAGTATCTGCGCGAACGCGCCGCCGATTTGCGCGACCTCGCCGGGCGCGTGCTCGACAACCTGCTCGAAGTCAAGGACGCCTTCGATTTGCGCCACCTTCCCGGGCCGTGCATCCTGGTCAGCCACGATTTGAGCCCGTCCACCACGGCGCAACTGGATAGAAAATTCGTGCTTGGCTTTGCCACCGACATCGGCGGCAAGACCTCGCACACGGCCATCATGGCGCGGTCGCTGGATATTCCCGCCGTCGTCGGCCTGCAAAATGTCAGCGATGAACTTGAAAGCGGCGATTACGCGCTGCTCGACGGCTACAACGGAACCATCATCGTCAACCCGACCGACCAGACGCTGTTTGAATACGGCCAGTTGGCGAAAATCAAGGCGTCGCTCGACGAAAAGCTGCGCGAAATCCAGCGGCAACCCGCCGTCACGCTTGACGGCAAGACCATCCACCTTTCCGCGAACATCGAGGATCAGAACGATGTCGAGTCCGTCATCCTCCACGGCGCGGAGGGCGTCGGGCTGTTCCGCACGGAATTTCTGTTCATCAACCGCGACAGCCTGCCCGGCGAGGAGGACCAATACAAAGTCTATCGCCAGGTCGCCGCCGCGTTGAAACCAAGTCCGGTCATCATCCGCACGCTCGATTTGGGCGGCGACAAATTTGCCTCGCATCTGCAACTGGCGCAGGAGATGAATCCATTCCTCGGCTGGCGCGCCATCCGGTTCTGCCTCGCGCAGCCGGAACTGTTCCGCGCCCAGCTCCGTGCCATCCTCCGCGCCAGCGCCGAGGGCAACGTGAAGATGATGTATCCGATGATTTCCGGCCTCGAGGAATTGAAGCAGGCCAACGCGCTCGTCGAAAAATGCAAAATCGAATTGCGCACGGAAAAAATCCCATTCGACGAAAATCTGGAAATCGGCGCGATGATTGAGATTCCGTCCGCCGCGCTCGTCGCCGACGCGCTGGCCAAGCGCGTGAAATTTTTCAGCATCGGCAGCAACGACCTCATCCAATACACCCTCGCCGCCGACCGCACCAACGAGAAGGTCTCGCACCTATACGAGCCGACTCACCCGGCCATCCTGCGCCTCATCAAGGCGACTGTGGACGCCGCGCACGCCAACGGCATCTGGGCCGGCGTCTGCGGCGAGATTGCCGGCGACCCCGTGCTGGTGCCGCTGCTCATCGGCCTGGGCGTGGACGAATTGAGCGCCGCGCCACCGGTCATTGACGAGGTGAAGTATATCATCCGCCGCATCAAGTTGAGCGAGGCGCAGGCGCTGGCCGAATTCGCACTGCAATGCGAATCGCCGACGGAAATTTTCGCGCGGTGCCTGGACCTCGCCCGCGCCTCCGCGCCCAGCCTGTTCGAGAACAAGGCGTGAGTGCCAAATTTTCTTTCCGAAACCGAACGGTGTGATAGAAATGGGGCAACCCATGGACTTTTTCGACCGCGAAGCCCGCGCGCAAAAGCAGACCCGTCGGCTGATCTGGCTGTTCGGCCTGGCCGTCCTCGCCGTGCTGATCGTCAACAACCTGCTGATCGGCGCGTTGGTTTGTTGCTTCTCGCACCCGGTTCTGGCCCATGACCCGCCGTGGTATCCAATCAACTTTCTCGCAACGGCCCTTTACCTTTTCGGCGAGGCACTGGGTGATCCGGGGCATTTCTTCAAATTGGTTTTTCACTGGCAGCCGATGCTCTGGATTTCGCTCGGCACATTGATTTCCATTGCCGCTGGCAGTTATTACAAAATCCGTGAACTTTCCGACGGCGGGTCGGTCGTGGCGGAATTTCTTGGCGGGCGGCGCATCGAATCCGGCACCACCGACTCTGACGAGCAACGCTTGCGCAATGTCGTCGAGGAAATGGCCATCGCATCCGGCACGTCGGTGCCCGAAATTTATGTCCTCGACAACGAGCGCGGCATCAACTCCTTCGCCGCCGGCCACACGCGCGACGACGTCGCCATCGGCGTGACGCGTGGTGGCCTGAAACTGCTGACGCGCGACGAACTGCAAGGCGTCATCGCTCACGAATTCAGCCACATCCTTAACGGCGACACGCGGCTGAACATGCAATTGATCGGGCTGGCTCATGGACTTTTCTGGCCGACGTTGCTCGGTCGCCTGCTGATTTACGGAGACACTGAAGCCCCGGCATTGGACAATGCGTTTTTGGTCGAGGTGGATCAGATCAGGCTGCTGCCGACCGCGCCGCTGGGATTTTTGTTTATCCTTCTTGGTTTTGTCAGCCTGCCGTTTGTGCGGCTCATCAAAAGCGCCATCTGCCGCCAGCGCGAATGGCTGGCGGACTCCGCCGCCGTTCAGTTCACGCGTAATCCGGCCGGCATTGAGGGCGCACTTAAAAAAATCGGCGGCCTGTTCAAACATGGACGGCTCGATTCACCGCACGCCGAGGTCGCCAGCCACCTGTATTTTTCCAATTCAAATTACGACCCGTGGTTTGGTTTTCTCGCAACGCACCCGCCATTGCCCAGGAGGATTTCCGCGATTGACCCCGCCTTTGACGGCAGTTTTCCAAAGGTGAAAATGCTCGCGCCAAACCAGTTTGAACGCGACCAGGCTTTTGAACAGGTCGTGGCCAAAACGATGGCCGTCGAAGGCAGTCTGCCCGAAAGCGTGCTGGCGCTGGCCGGCGGCGCGACCGCCGAGCATCTCAAACAAGTTTCGTTGATGCGCCTCGGCCTGCCTGCTGAGGTGAAGCTCGCGTTGCGCACACCGGCCGGCGCGGAGACCGTCATTTATTCACTGCTCTTGAGCGACGACGATTCCCTGCGCGGCAAACAGATGCAACTGTTGCAGGCCAATCTTGAGCCGGACATATTGGCGCAAACCTCCACAATGGCTCCACAAATCGGCGCGCTGGGCGACCGCTACAAGCTCATTCTGGCCGAATTCGCCGTGCCGGCGCTCCGTGAAAACGATTTGGGCGAGCACCGCGCCTTCCACCAGAACATGCAACAGCTCATCGAAAGCGACGGCTCGATTGACCTTTTTGAATATACGCTGATGAAAATGGTCGCGCGCCAGTTGCGGTCTCATTTCGATGGGCCGGAAACGGGGAATACCGTTTATGGAAAAGTGTCCGATGTGCTGCCGGAATGCGCGCTGTTGCTTTCCGCCCTTGCGCATATCGGTGAGGAAGATGAACCGGAAATGCGGGCGGCCTTCGCCAAAGGCGCGGCATTTCTCGACGCCCCAGGTTGCCCAATTCAATTTCTTCCGCGCAGTGAATGGGATTTGTCAAAAGTGGACTCCGCGCTGTCGCGCCTGTCGCGCTGTCCGGATGCGGTTAAAAGAAACGTCCTGCTGGCCTGCGGCAAGACCGTCGTCGCGGACGGTCGGGTCAGCGAACGCGAGGCCGAACTGCTCCGTGCCATCGCCGACTCGCTGGATTGTCCCATGCCGCCGTTTGTCGAGGCGATTCGCGGCGAGGAACTGGCGAAAACGGCGTGAATTTTACTTCGCCGTCACGACGACGTAATTCTTTTTGCCTTTGCGCAGACGCAAGAATTTATCAAGTCGCAGGTCGCTGGCTTGAATATTGTAGCCAAAGTTTGGTAGTGGCGGGTTGTTGTTGATACTGATGCCTCGTCCTTCGATGTCTTTTCTCGCCTGACCTTTGCTGGAAGACAGACTGGCGGAGACTAAAAGTTCAACCAAGGGCATTCCGATCAGCTTTGCCCTTTCTACTTCGACAGAGCGCGAGTTTTTGGCCAGAAATTCCCAATCTTCCAAAGTGTAATTTTCAAAGAGCTTTCCAAAGAGAATGTGGCTTGTGCGTTCAGCCACGCCAGAAACGGCAGGATGAATCAAATTTCTCATTTCTTTTGCCAAGGCCTGATGTGCTATTCGGGATTCAGGCTTGGAATTATGCTGCTTTTCCAATTCTTCAATCTCTCCCCGCGACAAGAACGTGAAGAATTTCAAATAGCGAATGACATCGCGGTCGTCAGTCCGAATCCAGAACTGGTAAAAATCTTCCGGTGTTGTTTTGTTCGGATCGAGCCAGATGGCGCCGGTCTCCGTTTTCCCAAATTTTGTTCCATCGGCTTTGGTGATGAGTGGCAACGTGAGGCCGAAAACGGTTTTACCCCCCTTCTTCCGGCACAAATCAATTCCGGCGGTGATGTTGCCCCACTGGTCGCTGCCGCCGATTTGCAGTTCGCAATTGGAATCGCGTGCAAGCACATAAAAATCGAATGCTTGAATCAGGGGATAGCTGAACTCGGTGTAGCTGATGCCGGCCTCCCGGTCCTCGAGCCGGGACCGGATGCTTTCCTTGGCAATCATCTGGTTCACGGAAAAATGCTTTCCGATGTCGCGCAGGAAATCGAGGAACGAAATTCCCACCGTCCAGGAGGCGTTGTCCACCAACCGCGCCGGATTTTGTTTTGTTTCAAAATCCAGCAGCTTCGCGAGTTGAATTTTTATGCTGGCGACGTTGCGCTCCAAAATCTCCTTGGTGAGCAGCGGGCGTTCCTGGGCCTTCCAACTCGGATCGCCGATTGAGCCGGTCGCGCCACCGGCGAGCGCGATGGGAAAATGTCCGAGCAATTGAAACCGCCGCAGAGCCAGCAGCGGGACAAGATGGCCGACGTGCAAGCTGTCGGCGGTCGGATCGAAACCGCTGTAAAGCGTGACGGGTGCGGCAGTTTTCTTTTCCAGTTCCGCCGCGTCGGTGCAATCGGCGACGAGGCCGCGCCATTTGAGTTCTTCCAGAATGCTCACGCGGGCAGGTTAAATCGCTGGCGGCCAAATGCCAATTTCCAATTAAGACCAGAAATGGCCCACGCAAAGGCGCAAAGACGCCAAGGAATTTGGCTTTGCGACTTCGCGGCTTTGCGTGAGAATCCGCCGGTGTCACAGATGCTCAAATCGTCCGGCGCGATGGCCATCGCCACGCTCACCAGCCGCGTGCTCGGCATGGTGCGGGAAATCGTTTATGCTTGGTTCATGGGCGACAGCAAGGTCGCCGGCGCATTTCTCTTCGCGTTTCAAATTCCAAACCTGTTCCGCCGGCTGCTCGGCGAAGGCGCGCTGACGGCGGCGTTCATCCCGATTTTCAAGGAGAAGGAAAAAAAGCACGGCGAGATTGAAATGTGGCGGGCGGCCAACGCGGTGATTTCCGGTCTGGTAATCGCCGCCAGCGCGGTTGTGGCGCTGGTTTTGATCGGGCTCTCGATTGCGCTGGCCGTTCATCAGTTTGCAGAAAAAACAGAACTCATTCTGCAACTGCTGCGCGTGATGTTCCCCTACATGCTGCTGGTGTGCCTCGCGGCGGCGTTCATGGGCATGCTCAATGCGCGCGGCCATTTTTTCATCCCGGCGATGGGCGCGACGATGTTGAACGTCGTGATGATCGCGTCCGTGCTCTGGCTCGCGCCGAAATTCGGCTTTGGATTGCCCAAGGAACAAAGACTGCCGGTGCAAATTTTCGCGCTCGCTTACGGCGTCCTCGTGGCCGGTGTCGCCCAAGCGGCATTCCAACTGCCGACGCTCCACCGCGACGGCTTTCGTTTTCATTGGGTTTCGCCGTGGAAAAATGAGACAGTGCGGCTCGTCGTCACGCGCATGATTCCCGGCGCCATCGGCGTGGCCGCGTTTCAAATCAACGTGACGCTCGTGCAGGTCATCGCGTATTGGATTGATCCGCAAATCAACGCCTCGTTCAACTATGCCGTGCGACTCATGGAACTGCCGCAGGGAATGTTTGGCATTTCGCTCGCGACCTATCTGCTGACGGCGTTGAGCAGCCTGGCGGTGGAAAAAAATTATCCCGAATTTCGCGCGATCCTGCGTAACGGACTCGGCAGCCTGCTTTTTGCGAATTTCATCGCCTCCATTTTGCTCGTCGTGCTGGCCGAGCCGATCGTGCGGCTGCTGTTCGAGCACGGCGATAAATTCACCTCCGCTTCAACCGCCCGCGCAACGTTCGCGCTGGTCTGCCTTGCGCCCGGGCTCGTTGCGTTCTCGACCGTCAATGTTCTGGCGCGGGCGTTCTTCGCACTGGGCGACATCAAAACGCCGATGAAAATCAGCATCGCATGTCTGGTCTTGAATTTGATTTTGGGCGCCGCGCTGGTGGCGCCGCTGCGGCAGGGCGGCCTCGGCATCGCCAACACCGTGACTTCGGTTTGCAACGTCGGCCTGCTGGCTTTTGCGCTGCGAAAAAAACTGGGCAAGCTGGAGATGGAACCGCTGCGCGCGACTTTTTTGCCGCTGGCCGCCGCGGGTTTGCTGGCCGGTTTGCTCGCGTGGTTTGGCTGGCAATTATGGGAAAGCAAAATCGGCCACGCGACCATCGCGCTGAAAATCGGCGAGGTGTTTGTGCCGGCGGGAATCGCGGGATTGGTTTATTGGCTGGTGGCGCTGACGTTCAATATTCCGGCGGCGAAGGAAGTGACGGAGTTTGCGTTCGCGAAATTCAGAAAGACGTAGCGGCATCTCGGCAGAGCGTCGCAAACATTAAAATAAAATGGCGGCGGTCTGCCGACGCGCCGCTACGGTTCCACCGGCACCACCGCCATCCAGCAATTCTGCCCGAACTGCGATTTGAATTTTTCCGCCAGCGATTTGCCGGATGAAACATTTTCGACGATGGCAAACGTCGTCGAGCCGCTGCCGGACATCAGCGCGGCGAGCGCGCCGTTTTCCCGCAAAAATTCCTGGTAAAGCGCCAGCACGGGAAATTTGTCGAGCGCGGGTGCTTCGAGCGAGTTGTAAAAGCTGTCAGCGACGGCGGGCCAATCATTCGTTTGAAGTTTCGAAATCAAATCTTTTGCGCGACAGGGCTTGCCGTTCAGCGCGTCAGGAAACCGCGCCAGATTCTGATAAGCCCACGGAGTTGAAATGCCGAAACCCGGATGAACCAAGAGAAATGCTTTGTCGGCCAGCGCCGGGAAATTCTCCAGCGGCTGGATTTTCTCGCCGCGGCCGGTGGCCAGCGCCGGTTTGTTTTGGAGAAAAAATGGGATGTCCGAGCCAAGCGACGCGGCAAGTTCACCCAGCTTTGCGCCGGAAAGCGGCTGGCCAAACAATTCGTTCAAAGCGAGCAGTGTCGTCGCGGCGTTTCCGCTGCCGCCGCCGAGTCCGGCAGCGAGCGGGATTTTTTTCTCCAAATGGATTTTTACACCGTCAGAGATCTTCGCCGCCGACAAAAAATTCGCAGCAGCGCGGTGAACGAGATTTTTTGAGTCAACCGGCAGGGTTGATTCGTCGCAGGTGAGCTGGATGGTATTTCCACCGCGCTCAAAATGGATCTCGTCAAACAAGTTGACCGGCTGCATCACGGTTTCGAGTTCGTGGAAGCCGTCGGCGCGTTTGCCGAGGATGTTCAGGAGCAGATTGACCTTGCAGGGCGATTTTTTTTCCATGCGCATGGCCATTTTATAAAAACAAGACGCGCCAACGGAAAACTGTTGGCGCGTGGATGAAAACGGATCCAGTCACCGTCAATTATCAAACACCTTGAACCGGCTGCCGGGAATGAACGGCGCAACTTCGCCGCCGCTGAATCCCATGTAGGTGTCGGTGTCGAACAGGCCTTCCGAAACCCTGCCCGGTTTGTAGCTTTCTGGAAAAACGGGTCCGGGCCGGACGTAGCTGGTGAACACCGGCTGATACGGCGGCAGCGGGAAAGTGGCCACCTCATACACGCCCATCGCCGTGCGCGCCACCGTCCGGTCGAAACCACGGACTATGCCGACGGTGTAGCCGGCGCTGGGCGATTGAAAAATGGCGGTCTGCTCGACCGAGCTGCGTATTTCGCCCAGACGGACGGGTTCAAAAACATTGCTCATGCCGCGACCGAGCTTGTTTTCCGGTCCGGCGCAACCGGAGGTGAACACCGCGGCCAGCGCGGCGATGGCGAGAAAGGGAATTACGTTTCGCATACGTTTTCTAGTTGACGAACCAACCTTACGCCGAATTTCAAGGATGTAAAGCGCGATTTCAAATTGGATGGATTATTGGGGTGCCCGAACGTGGTTTCCCAACCATCCAATAATTCATCAATCCGTTTTTAATGCCAGTGCTGGTGCAGAAGCGGCCAGCCGTATTTCCAGCCCGCCCACGCCGCGCCGGCCAGCAGGAGCACCACCAGCAGCGCGAGCAAAAGTTTCCGGCGCGCCTTCGCCCGATCCGGTTGATCCCAATACCACGCAATCCAGACCGTCAACTCGTAAAGAAATTGCAGCGGCACGAACATGACGATCTGCGTGATGGGTTCAGGCGTCGTCAAGACCGCGCCGAGAATCAAATTGATGACGATCATGTAGCGCCGCGCCTTCGACAGCATGGCGTAGTCCAGCGCGCCGATTTTCACGAGCGTCAAAATCACGACCGGCAACTCGAAGCCCAGACCCATGCCGAGCATGAATTTGCAGACGAAGCTGATGTAATCCTCCGCGCGCCATTCCAGCGCGCCGAGGCCGAGCCAGTGCGAATACATCTGCGCCGCCGCCAGCGCCACCGGCATCAGGGCGAAATAGCAGAACGCGACGCCGGTGAGGAAAAGCCCGACGCCGATGGCCAGCCCGCGATAAACATACCGGCGCTCGCGGATTTTGAGCGCCGGAAAAATGAACGCCGCCGCGAAATAAAAAATGAACGGCGACGCCAGCACCATGCCGCCGTAAAGCGCCACCTGAAACGCGACAACAAATCCGCCCGCCGGGCTTAAGTTGATCAACTCGATTTTCATCCGCTGCGCGTCGGCGACGGCGGCGGGATCGTCGTTCACGCGCCAGCCGAACACCTGATTGGTGCCGAGCGTGAGCGGCTCGACGGTGACGGCAACGAAATGGTTGGTGCCGAGGTCGAACGATTGCTGCTCTTCCGGCGTGAGCGGGAAATTGCCGAGATGGTTTGTGCCGAAGCTGACGACGGCGATCTGATTGGTGCCGGAAAAACTGACAGGAGCGTGTTTCAACGGCCATTTGACGATCTGGACGACGTGGTTTGCCGCAAACAGGCAAATCAGCATTCCCAGAAACAGCGCCACGATGCTCTTGATGAGCATCCAGCGAAAATCTTCGAGGTGTTCGAGGAAGGTCTTGACCGGGCCGCCTTCCGGCGAACCTTCGGGGCGATCCGGTTCGTGCGCGGCCATGCCGGGAAATTCCGCCCGTCAGGCCTTGGGCGGAGGAGTGGATTGCGAAACCGGCAGATCGGCCCGCGAGGGCGCGGGCGACGAAGGCGGCGTGGACTTGGCCGACGTCTCGGCCGGCGTGTTCTGGATTTCATCCGTCACTTCGCGCGTCGCCTTCTTGAATTCCTTGATGCCCGTGCCCAGCCCTTTGGCCAGTTCGGGAATCTTCTTGGCGCCGAATAGAAGCAGGATGGCGATGACCACAATCACCATTTCCCAGCCGCCCAAACCCATCAATGCAAACATGGCATTCATAAATTTTTATCGAGCCTTGGAGAACTTACGCCCGTTCCGGGGATTAGTAAAGCCCCAAAAACAAAGGCCGCGATTGCGCGCGGCCTTTGCAATTTCAAAGGAATAAAATCAGGAGCCGCCCATTGGTGCCGGCGCCGGTGCCGGGGAACCCGATTGCGGGTGGAGCAGCACAAAATCGTCACGGCGGTTTTTCTGCCACGCGGCATCGTCGTGGCCGGGGTCAGCCGGCTTGTCCTTGCCGTAGGACCGGGTAAAGACGCGCATCGGGTCCACGTTCAGTTTGGCCAGCGCCTCGCGCGCCGCCAGCGCGCGGCGTTCGCCGAGCGAGCGGTTGTATTCCTCGGTGCCGCGCTCGTCGCAATTGCCCTCGACGAGCAGCTTCGTGTTCGGGTCGGCGGCAAGCGCCTGCGCCACAGATTGAAGATTGGCCTGCTCGCTCTTGCGAATGACGGCGCTGTCGTAGGCAAAATGAACCGTGTAAGCCGCCAGCGCCGCGGGGTCTGGAACCATGCCGTTGATCAAATCGGGGTTCGCCGCCGGAATTGCATTCAAGTTGTCGCCGGAATTATTGATGGTGGGTCCCGGTGGCAAAGTGCTCGGATTGGGTTCCGTTGGCGGCGGCGGCGTCATTCCTGCCTGCATCGGCGTGACGTTGACAGGTTTGTGGCGGCAACCGGTGGCGGCCAGCGAGACGGCCAGCGCGAATGCGAGTGAATAAATCAATGTGGTTTTCATATTTTTTCTTTCAGGTTAAAAGTTTGTTACAAATTCAATCTTTCCGCCAAGCGGGTTCGGAATCGCTTCCCGCGATCCGGGTCACATCCTTGACTTGTTTCGTGAAAACGTCAAGCACAGACAGCGTTTGCAAGTAGCCGGTCGAATGGTTGAAAATCAGCGTCCGCGAATTCGGCGACCACGACGGATCCTGGCCGCGCACGAGCACCACCGGCACCGCGCTGCCGTCCGCCGGCACGACGCAGATGTCAAACTCGCTGGTCTGCGAGGTGAACGCGATCCATTTGCCGTCGGGCGACCAGTCCGGCTCGGTCGGATTCGGCGCGCCGGCGGTGTGAATCACCTGGATCGCGCCGCCGTCCGCCGGCACCTTGGCCAGCAGCCGCCGTCCGGCGATTTTCGTCGCGAAGCAAATCCATTGCCCGTCCGGCGACCAGCACGGCGACGAATCCTCGACGCCGGTTGTCAGCCGTTTCAAATTCGAGCCGTCGGCGTTGCTGACATAAATATCCGGGCTGCCGTCCTTGCTTAAGATCATCGCCAGCTTCGATCCGTCCGGCGAGGCCGCCGGGCTGAAGTTCGAGCCGCCGTAACGCGCGACCACCCGGCGCTGGCCGGTGGAAAGGTCGCTAAAAAAAATATCCGGATTGTCCAGCTTGTAGGAATTGTAATAAAGCGCCAGCCGCCCCGGCATCCACGACGGCTTGGAAACAATCGCGTGGTCGCGCGTCACGGGCTGCGGATTGTGGCCGTCAAAATCGGAAACGTAAATCTCGCCGGAGCCGTCGGGCTGCTGGGCCTTGAACGCAATCTTTGTCAGCCCGACGCCTTTTTTGCCGGTGATGGCGAAAACGATGTCGTTGGCAAAGGCGTGCGCCTGCCGCCGCAGGTTTGTGCCGGTGTAACTGTTCGATAAAAGCACTTTTTTCGCAAGCTTGTCGGTCACGCTGCCGGTCACGTTGCCACCGGCGCTGCCGCTGATTTGATATTGCGCGGTGTCCGGCGTGACGAACGAGAAGCCCTGGACGTAAAGATCAAATTTCAGAACGTCCGCGACTTCGCCGCTGAAACCGTCCAGCGAAACCGGGATGGGTTTAGTGTTGCCGAGGACGGTGATTTCGTGCGTGATGGTGATTTCATCCTGACAGTATCCGAAATTGGCGGCGAAGACCGCGAGCATCATCGACAGGCAAATTGTAAGGTAATTTTTCATTCAAGCGTTCGTTTGGCTTTGGGATTGAAATTGATGGTGTAGCTCCGCTCTTTTTCCGTCGCGCCGTCTGGAAATGGCGCGATGAAGGTGACACGGTCCAATGTTCTTTGCACCGAGGCGTCCACCGGTGCGTCGCCTGCCCGTTCGATGATGCGGGCGGAGATCACCGTGCCGTCGCTGGCGATGGTAACGGTGACTTTGACGTTTTCGTCATCGTTGGCGATGCTGTCCGGCAGCGTCCAAGCCTGGTCATAAATGTTTTTGACGACGGAGGCGTAATTCGCGTAGGCCACCGTGCTGTCGCCCGGCATGTCAATGGTCGTGCCCGGGGACAGATTCTTTTTGAGATCACGAATCGCGTTGTTGATTGCCCGTGCCGTCTGTTGTGAGTTGTCGGCCGTCGGGGAATTTTTTGGCGCGGTGCGCGTCACGAGCTGTGTGTTGATCTGGATTTTGTGCGGCGGCGGCTCGGTCGTTTCCGGCGCCGGCTTCACTGGAGTGGGTGTGAAAATTCTTTCCAGCCGCTCAGAAATTGTTGGTGGCGGCGTCACGACAACTTTTGGCACAGGCAGCTGTGGTGCGGGCTGAACCGCCGGTGTGAGCGGGGCTGGCGGCTGCGGAAGCACTACCGGCACTGGTGCCGGCGGCGTGGCGTTGCGAACACCGCTGCTGAACGCCGCGTCAATCAGGTTGGCCGGGATGACATCAAGCACCTGCGTATTGTCGGGCTTGGGCTGCTGATTGAAAAACGCCGGGCCGACAATCAGAATGGCCAGCAGCAGCAGGTGAAAACCCGCCGTGGCGATGACGCATTTTTTTTGGAGCCGGTTCATTGGCCGGGTGTCGGTTCGGTGCGCAGTGAATAGCGCGTGATGCCGCTCTTCTGGCAGCCGTCAATCACCTGCGCCACCAGGTCGTAGCGGCTGTCCTTGTCGGCGCGGATATAGACGACAAGGCTCGGGTTGCCGCGAAATTCCTGCGCGAGCTGCGCCACCATTTGCGGAAGCGCCATGCGCCGTTTATCGAGCGCGTAATAGCCGGTATTTGAAATCTCGACGGTGCGGATGTCGGACTTATCCAGGTGTTTTTCCGGCTGACCGCCGCGCGGCAGTTTCAGGTTGATGCTCTGTTCCAGCAGCGGCGTGGTGATGACGAAGATGATGAGCAACACGAACGCGAGGTCGAGCAAAGGCGTGATGTTGATTTCACTCAACGTCACCAGATGACTGCGTTGTGAAAATCTACGCATGACTTAAAATCATTCGTCTGCCAGAAATTCCGTTTCCATTCGCGAAACGAGTTCCTGCGCGAAATTGTCCAGCTCGACCGTGAACGCGCGCAAATTATGGACCAGCCAGTTGTAGGCGAACATCGAGGGAATCGCCACCAGCAGACCGGCGACGGTGGTGCTTAACGCGGCGGAAACGCCCGGCGCCATCGCCGCCATGGTGGCGGCGCCCTGTTGCGCGATGCCCGCGAACGTGCTCATCACGCCCCAGACCGTGCCGAGCAGGCCCATGAACGGCGCGCCGCTCGCCGCGATGGAAAGCAGGATGAGGCCGGATTCCAGCTTCAGCGATTCCCGGGCGACGGTGTTTTCCAGCGCGCGTTTGACATGCTCCATGTTTTTGAGACTGACATTCTGTTTCGCGCGTTCACCGGTCGCCCCGCGCAGCCGCGCGTCCAATTGCACGCTGCCGGTTTGATACACCTCGTAAAGCGGGCAGCCTTCGACGTGCAATTTGCGGTCAAAGATATCGAGCACCTTCTTTTGCGAACGGAATTCCTCATTGAAATAATAATTCAGCTTCCGCGCACGCCGCATCTGGATGGCCTTGGAAATCATCACCGACCACACGATGATGGAAAAAATAAGGAGGCAGACGATGATCGCCTTGGCTTCGAGCGTCGCCTTGTCCCAAATGTAAAGGGTGTCCGCTTGATTGGAAGCAGCCCCCACGACAAAAAACGATAATCCGTTCATGATGCCGACAAAATTTACCTGGTCGTGAGGAACCGATTTAGCGGCCAAGCGGCGGACCGTCGAGTCATTTTCCGCCGTGCCAATTGTTACCCGCTCGGCCGGAATTTCGCAACGACTTTTTTTAACGGAAAAACGCGCTTTGTCTCCGGGCAATAATCCAATACAACAAGCCGGTGTCGCGACCCCGTCTCATCGCATTGCTGCTCGTGCTGGGCACGCTGGCGGTTTATCTGCCGGCGGCGGATCACGGCTTCACGCTCTACGATGACAGCGATTACGTCACCGAAAACCCCATGGTGGAAAACGGCCTGACGTGGGCCGGCATCAAATGGGCGTTCACGACGGGTCACGCGAGCAACTGGCATCCGCTCACCTGGCTGTCTCACATGGCGGACTGCCAGTTGGCCGGCCTCAATCCGAACCTGCCCCATTGCGAAAACATCCTGTTTCACGCGGCGAACGCGGTTTTGGTCTTTGCACTGCTGTTGCGGCTGACCCGCCTTCGCGCGGACGCTTCGGCGCGGCAAGCCGGCGAAATTTGGCCAAGCGCCTTCGTTGCCGCGCTATTCGCCTGGCATCCCCTGCACGTCGAATCCGTCGCATGGATTTCGGAGCGGAAGGACGTGTTGAGCACGTTCTTCGCCCTGCTGACGCTGCTGGCTTACACCAAGACAGTGACGGGTGACAACTGGCGGGTGACGGGAAAAGAAGCTCCGGCGGTTGTTGCCCGCCAGCGGTCGCTTTTGCCGGCGTTGATTTTCTTCGCGCTGGGTTTGATGGCCAAACCGATGGTGGTGACGCTGCCCTTCGTGATGTTACTGCTGGATTACTGGCCGCTCAATCGAATGCGGAATGCGGAATGCGGAATGCGGAATTATGCAAAGTTGATCATCGAGAAAGTCCCGTTCTTTGTGTTGTCGGCGGCTTCGTGTGCCGTCACGTTTCTGGCCCAGGGAGCCGCGGTTGCCTCCCTGCAAAATGTTCCGCTGCATTATCGTCTGGAAAACGTGCCGGTGGCTTACGCGGATTATCTGTTCAAAATGATCTGGCCGGCGAATCTCGCCGTCTTTTATCCGCTCAATGCCCTGGCCCGGCTGGAGGTGGTGGCGGCTGCGGTGGTGGTAGCGGCGATTTCCTTGCTGGCCTGGAAAGCGCGCCGCTCATCTCCGTATTGTCTCGTCGGCTGGCTGTGGTTTTTGGGGACACTTGTGCCGGTGATTGGCCTGGTGCAGGTCGGCGGCGCGGCGATGGCCGACCGTTACACTTATTTTCCAGCCATCGGAATTTTTCTGGCAGCGGCGCTGTGCGCTCGCGACGGCGCGGAACGGTTTCAGGTTTCAAAACCCGTCGTCGGGGCAATCGCCGGTCTGGTGCTGGCGGCCTGCCTTTTGCTCACGCATTGCCAATTGAACTACTGGCAGGACGATATCACGCTCTTCCGCCACGCCATCGCCGTCACGAAGGATAACGACACGGCGCATCTCAATTTGGGATTTGCGCTCGAAAGAGCCGGCTTGCCGGACGAGGCGCTGGCCGAATATCGCGTGTCAGTGAAGCTGGAACCCGACCGCGCCGAAACGCACAATAACATCGCCAACCTGCTCGGCGACACCGGTCACCCGGACGAAGCAGCGGCAGAATATCAGGAGGCATTGCGGATAAATCCCCTTTACAGCGCGGCGCACGACAATTTCGGATCGTTGCTCGTCGAACTCGGCAGGTTCGAAGAGGCCATGGAACATTACGCCACCGCCGCACGGCTGGATCCGGCCGACTGGCACCCGCCTTATTTGACGGGCAAATTGCTGCTCAAAGAGGGTCGCGACGCGGAAGCCATTTCTTATTTCCGCCAGTCGGTGCAGTTGGATCCAAACAATACTCATGTGCTGACCTATCTTGCGCTGGTGCTGGCCTCGGACAAAAATCCACAGGTCCGCGACGGTAACACCGCGCTGGCGATGGCGGCCAAGGCAAACGACCTCACCGGTGACGTTCAGCCGGCCATGCTCGATGTGCTCGCAATGGCCTATGCCGAGACCGGTCAATTCACGAATGCCCAGCAGGCCGCCAGCTACGCCCTCAAACTCGCCACCGCCTACGACATGACCAATGACGCGGTCCTCATCCAGCAACGACTGCAGCTTTACCAAAACAGCCAGCCGTTCCGCCAGTCCTTCCTCTCCACCAATACGCCGCCGGACAAGCCGGGCAAAAATTGAATCACGCCGCCGCCAGCGCGCGGAGCGTCCGCCGCACCTGCGGATTTTTCAAAACTTCCCCGGCGGAAATATTTTCACCCAGCCACGGCAGCGTAAAAATTCTTTTGGCGTCGAAAAATCCGGCGAGCAGCTTCGCATTGGCACTGGTGGCGGCATCCCGTTTCGGCGGCGACATCAAAACAACGCGCGCATTGGCCGTGGCGCTGCGAGGCAGGGCTTCCAGCGTAAGCAAGATGTGATTCACCGAACCAAGCCGGTTTGGCGCGACGATCAGCGGCGACGCGCCCAGCGCCGCAATCAAATCCCCCGAATCGAAATTTTCACCCAGCGGACTTAACAAGCCGCCCGCGCCTTCGACGAGCAGCACGTCGAAACACTTTTGCATGGCGCGAACATGGGCCAGCACCTCGGAGAGATGGACGTGCTTTCGTTGGCGCCGCGCAGCCAGCAGCGGCGCGAGCGGCGCGCGGAAATGCCACGGGTTGATTTCATCCAGCGGCAGCGCATTGTTCATCGCGGCGCGCAGCGCGCGGGCATCGGCGCGCCCGCCGGAACAAATGGGCTTCAGCGCCACAGTGTTGACGCCGCGTTCGCGCAGAAACCGGGCCAGCAACACCGTCAAAACCGTTTTGCCAACGCCGGTATCCGTTCCTGTGATGAAGATTGTTAGCTTCACTTGCCAACATCAAAGCGGAAACGACCCGCCCACGCCATCAAAACCGTTTGACGGAACCGGCGCGGTTCAGTTATCCTGCGCGGCTCGTTTAACCGAATTTTACCGTGAACATCACCGTTGAAAATCTGGCCCCGTGCAAAAAATTGCTGCGGGTGGAACTGGACGCGAAGTCCGTGGATGAATCCTTCGACGCCGTCACGAAGGATTTCCAAAAGCAGGCCGCGCTGCCCGGCTTCCGGCCGGGCAAGGCGCCGCGCGCCCTCGTGCTCAAAAAATACGAGGCGGACATCAAGGAGGAGGTTAAACGCAAGCTCATCGGCGACAATTACCGCAAAGCGGTCGAGGAAAAGAAAATCGCCGTGATCGGCTATCCGGACATCGAGGAAATCCAGTTCGGGCGCGGGCAGAATCTGCAATTCGCCGCGACCATCGAGACCGCGCCGGAATTTCAACTGCCGGAATACAAGGGATTGACCGCCAAACGCGAAATCAAGTCCGTCACTGACGCGGACGTGGAGCGCGCGCTGGGATTGCTGGGGCAGCAGCACATGAAATTTGAAACCGTTGCGCGTGAATTGAAAGCGGGCGACATCGCGGTGGTGAATTACACCGGCGCGTGCGACGGCAAGCCCATCACCGACACCGCGCCGACGGCGAAGGGTTTGACGGAGCAGAAGAATTTCTGGGTGGACTCCGCGCCGAACACGTTCATTCCCGGTTTCGCCGAACAGCTCGTGGGCGCGAAGGCGGGCGACAAGCGGACGGTCAACGTGGATTTTCCCGCCGACTTTGTGACGAAGGAACTGGCGGGCAAAAAAGGTGTTTTTGAGGTCGAGCTGGTCGAGGTGAAGGAAAAGGTTTCGCCGGTGATTGACGAGGCATTCGCGAAAAAATATGACGCGGAGAATTTGGAGAAGCTCCGAGAGGGCGTCCGGCGCGATCTGGAGAACGAGTTGAAGTATTCGCAGGCGCGGGCGGTTCGCGGACAGATTGTGCGCGGCCTGCTCGACCGCGTGATGTTTGACCTGCCGGAATCGGCGGTCGCGCATGAGACGCGCAACGTGGTGTATGATCTGGTGCGGCAGACCTCGCAGCGCGGCGTGACGCGCGAAATGATCGAAAAGCAGAAGGATGAAATCTATTCCACTGCGGCGCACAATGCCAAGGAGCGCGTGAAGCTGGCGTTTTTGATCCAGCGCATCGCCGAGCAGGAAAAAATCTCCGTGTCGCAGGAGGAGGTCGTGAAACACGCGCAGTCGCTGGCGGCGATGTATCAGATGCCGTTCGAGCAGTTC
>Ga0181525_10001219_pt1 | contig 22138 bp, 18 predicted proteins | sample PEATcosm2014_Bin_48_FD_121100 | JGI IMG/M metagenome (GOLD analysis project Ga0181525, IMG submission 121100) | Peatland microbial communities from MTU Mesocosm Facility, Houghton, MI, USA - PEATcosm2014_Bin06_10_metaG | ecosystem: Environmental > Terrestrial > Soil > Wetlands > Peat | place... | reverse complement strand
TACCAGCGCGAGTTCGATGGGGGCATTCTCGATCACGTCCTTGATCCCTTCCCGGATCAAATGCAGTTGCAGCGCCATGCGCCCGGTCAGTTCCGCCGAATGGCGCTCCGACGATCGGCTGTGCCGGGCAAGCCTTTCTCCCAGCGATTTTGCCGTCTCGGTTGCTGCCTTGACTCGATCGATCAGGGCAAAACGGGCGAGCGTGCGGAAACGATCCGGGCTATGCCAAAACTCGGGCGATGCCATTTCCGCTGCCAGCTTATCCTTGAGTTCTTGCCATTCTGCGGAATCGACGGTCCGCACGGTGTCCTTGTATTCGGATTGAAGGAGATGGAATTCCGCCGGTTTTCCCTGCGGTGCGAGGATAATCGAGGCCAGGGTCGAGACCGGAGCGGCCTCCGCCGGCGCGAGCGGAAGCGCGGTCTCCGCGGTGGCGGCATCGGCGTCGGGATCGACGAATTCAACCTGAATGCCGTTGCCATCGCTGCGGACGAAGAGAAATTGCTCGCCTTCGGGAAACCGCCTTTCGACGATGATCGAGGCCAGCGGCGCAACGACGAATTGATCGATCGCACGTTTCAACGGCCGCGCCCCCATTTCGGGCGAGAATCCTTTCGTCAACAAAAATTCCAGCGCCGATGATTCCCATTCGATCGCCCAGGCGCGGTCCTTCAGGCCGCGCCGCTCCAGCAGCTCGGACAGTTCCTTTTTGAGAATGCCGCGCATCAATTCGCGCGTCAGCGGCTGGAATACGATGACCTTGTCGAGCCGGTTCTGAAATTCCGGCCGATAGGTCTGGCTGATCGCGCGCAATACCTGCTCTTTGCTGAAGACATCGGCTGGCGGCGCGAAGCCCAAGCCGGCGCTGCGGTGGGCGCTCGCTCCGAGATTCGAAGTCATGACGATCAGGCAGTGACGCAGATCGGCGACCTGGCCCGTCGCGTCGGTCAGGCGTCCCTCATCAAACGCCTGCAGGAACAAATCCCAAATGTTGGGGTGGGACTTTTCGAACTCGTCGAGCAGGATGACGGAGAACGGCTGTTTTCGAACGCGGCTGATCAGCGAGTCGGTCTCGACACCGGGGGTCGCGGTGCTCTGCCCGAGAATCTTGCTGATCGAATCGAGCGCCTGAAATTCGCTCATGTCGAGCCGGATCATCCGTTCGATGGAGCCGAACAGAAATTCCGAAACCGCCTTGGCGAGCTCAGTCTTGCCGGTGCCGGTCGGTCCGGCAAACAAAAAGACGCCGATCGGCCGATTCGGATCGTTGAGCCCGGCCTTGAGCATGGCGATGCGATCGACCATGGCGCCGACGGCCTCGTCCTGGCCCATCACCCGTGCCGTAAAAAACGCGCGGACGACGTCGAGATCGAGCTGCTCCTTGGTGTCGAGCATCGACACCGGGAGGCCAGAAAATTGCGACAGCGCTTCCAGCACCTGGCGCGGGGCGATCGCCTCTTGCGTGCGTTCGGCACGCGCGGCCGACAATTTGAGCATGAGCAGTGCCGAACCCGGCAGGCCGCTGCTTCCGAGATACTGGCATGCCGTATCGAGCGCGACCTCCGCACAATCAGGATGAAAACGGATGCCCCCTCGTTTCTCGATGGCCTCGGTTACCGGGCGCGCCAGCGCCAGAGTGTCGGCGGGCGGCATCGGCTCAAGCGTGACCGTCTCGAACAGGCCGCGCAGCGACGGCTTGAGCTGGAACAGTCGGGTGGCGCCCTTCGGTGTCGCTTCGCACCAGACTTGCAGGCGGCCGGCGGAAATCGCCGGGATGATCTGGTCGAGCATGGTGGCGCTTTGGCCTTGATGTCTCCCGCTCGTCGCCAGCTGCACGATGTCCGGAATATACCAGATTATCCGCGTGTTCTTGCCCAATTCATCGACCACTTGGCGCAAACGGCCTTCGAGCTGGCCGATATAGATCTGATCGGCTTGCAGATCGGCGCCGCTCGCTTCAAACACGCTCCAGCCCTGCGCCGCGATACGCTCTCCCAACAGCCGCAGAAACGATGTCTTGCCGACCAGGGATTCACCGGAAACTAACAGCGAACGCGGCGGATGGTGCTCCAGCGCCGTCTCGGCAAGCGCGAAGGCCTCTTTCCACGCATCCGGCTCGACCAGAGCATCCGCGCGTGCATCATTCCAGAACCGGCCGACCGCTTTTAATTTCTCGGTATCCGCGGCCGGTAGTTGCTCCGGCGGCGTGGCGGCATCGATTTCCGCGATCAGCGTCGCCGCCGACGGGTGCGTGACCTTCTGCAGAAATCTCCGGATGATCTGGTTCGGCGACGATGCCGGCCCCCGGAGCGCGTTGCCGAATGTTACGGCGTCACCGCGCGCGGCGCAGTGGGCAAAATAATCACGGAAGATGTTGGGCATCCATCGGTTGTCGATCCACCAGTCTTTGGCCCGCGCCGCAGGCGCGCCGACGGCCGGGCGCGGTTCTGAATCGGCCAAAAATTCCAGCGCGAAATACATCGTCCATGGCGAATAAGTGGCGCACTGCGCCAGCACCCGCTCGACGGCATCTCCGGTGCTGGGACGTCGCTTGAGCGCCGCGAGCGCCGCGCTCGCCAATGACCAGCTGTTGCCTTCGACATATTGCAACACCACGGCGAGCGATACGCTCGGCAAGGCGAGCAGGCGGGTCGCCTCGACAAATTGCGGCTGCGCGTAAAGCGCACTGGCATGGGCGGCATTGGTGCCGAACGGGTCGATCACCTTATTGAGTTCGTAGAGGCGGCTCGCGAGCAGCGCCGGCGCCTCGGCGGGAGCTTTGGCGAACTTCACTTTGAGATGGATGCGCCAGGCGCGCAGTCGCTTGCGGAAGACAATGGCAAGAATAACGGCGGCAATGAAAACGTAACTCAGAACAACCCCGTAATCCACGCTGCGAACCCCACCCTCACTCGGATACGCCACTTACCCATTCTAAGGCAGCACCGGCGTTACAGACGCCGCGATAAAATCACGGAACGCCCCCATTTAGCCAGTCGTATCCCGCTAGCAGTGTCTCTTCACGGCCACTTCACCACCGGTGGCATCGAGGACAGGATCGACTCGACATTGCCGCCGGTGCGCAGCCCGAAAATGGTACCACGGTCGTAGAGCAGGTTGAATTCCACGTAGCGGCCGCGACGCACCAGTTGTTCCTCGCGTTCGTCGTCGGTCCAGGATGTGGTGAAATTTCTGCGCACCAGCTCGGGATAGATGTGCAAAAAGGCGCGGCCGACATCCTGGGTGAAGGCGAAGGTCGCGTCCCACTCGCGCTCAAGGTAATCGTAGAAAATGCCGCCGATGCCGCGCATTTCGCCGCGATGTTTCAGAAAAAAATATTCGTCGCACCAGGTTTTGAATTTCTCATAGGGCGCGATGCCGGCGTGGGCATCGCAGGCGGCCTTCATGGCGGCGTGGAACGCGATGGTGTCGGGATCGGCTTGAGTGCGACGGCGATCGAGCACCGGCGTCAAGTCGGCGCCGCCGCCGAACCAGGCTTTTGTCGTCACGACATGGCGGGTATTCATGTGCACCGCGGGGACATGCGGATTGTGCGGGTGCGCGATCAGCGAAATGCCAGTGGCGAAAAAGCGCGGATCGTCGGCGGCGCCGGGGATTTCCTTGCGGAATTCCGGGGCGAATTCGCCGAACACGGTCGAGGCGTGGACGCCGACTTTTTCGAACACGCGGCCCTTCATCATCGCCATGACGCCGCCACCGCCAGGTGAGCCGCTATGGTCGGCACGACTCCACGGCGTGCGGTGAAAGCGGCCGGGCGCGCGATCCGCAAACGGCGCGCCGGCGGGCAGGGCGTCTTCCACCGCTTCCAAGGCGGCGACGACTTGATCGCGCAGCGTTTCGAACCAGTCGCGGGCGCGGTCCTTGCGGGTGACGGACTGGTCAATAGCGGCGGTCTGGTTCATGGTCCGGGTTCATAGTCCTTGGATCCGATAACGGCACGGCAGTGACGGCGGCACCACGGCCGCGGCGCGGGCCTTGTGTAGAATGTCACAAAACCGCGCAAATAGTGATCCACGATAGCCGCATGACGAAACTCATCGTGCCGCGCCGACGCCCCCAGAAGCTCAGCCGCCGCCGGGTTATCGGCGGCGCGGCGAGCGCCGGTCTGGCATTGGTAGCGTCGCCGGCCGTGCTGCGCATTGCCGCGGCGCAGAATTGGCGCGCCGGCAACCCGTTCAGCCTCGGGGTCGCGTCAGGCGCGCCGCGCGCCGACGGTTTTGTGCTGTGGACGCGGCTCGCGCCGGTGCCGCTCTCGACCAATCCGGAAACTCCCGGCGGCATGAGCGGCGGCAATGTCAGCCTGCGCTACGAGATCGCGAGCGATGCCGGCATGGCCAAAATCGTGCAGCGCGGCGAGGCGACCGCCGAAGCGACCTTCGGCTATTCGGTGCATCTCGACGTCGCCGGTCTGCAAGCGGGAAGGCCGTATTGGTATCGCTTCCTAAGCGGCGATGCGACGAGTCCGGTCGGGCGCGCGATGACTTTGCCGGCGCCGGACTCGGCGCTCGACAAACTCCGCTTCGGCTTTGTGTCCTGCGCCAATTACGAGCACGGCTATTTTTCCGCCTACCGGCATCTCACCGACGAAGATCCGGAATTCGTCCTGTTCCTCGGCGACTATATCTACGAAGGCATGGAGGAAAATCGCCCGATCGTGCGCCGGCACTCCGACGGCGTCGAAGCGGCGACATTGCCGACCTACCGCAACCGCTACGCGCAATACCGCCTCGATCCGGATCTGCAGCGTCTGCACGCGCAGGTGCCGGCGCTGGTGACCTGGGACGATCACGAGGTGCAGAACGACTATGCCGATAAATGGGGCCAATATTTCGACGACCCGGCGCAATTTTTGATAAGGCGTGCGGCGGCCTATCAGGCGTTTTACGAGCACATGCCGGTGCGGCCGATCCTGTCGCATCCGAACGGTCCGCTGATGCGGGTCTATGATCGCTTCAGCTTCGGCGACCTTATCGAAATCTCGGTGATCGACGGCCGCCAATACCGCTCGCGCGAAGCCTGTTACGGCGCGCCCAACAAAGGCGGCGGCCATTTGGAAAGCAATGGCAGCTGTCCGGAGCGGCTCGAAGCCGGCCGCACCATGATCGGCTTCGATCAGGAGGCCTGGCTCTATGCGGCGCTTGCGCATTCCAAGGCGCAGTGGAAATTAATCGCGCAGGACGTGCTGATGGCGCAATTGCGCGAGAAACAGGACGGCGTCGATGAGTTTTGGACCGACGACTGGGACGGCTATCCGGCCAACCGGGCGCGGCTTATCAAACACATCCACGACAGCAAAGTGTCGAATCCGGTGGTCGCATCGGGCGACATCCATTCGTTTTTCGCCAACGATCTGCGGCTCGATCCCGACGATCAGGCTTCGCCGATCGTCGCGACCGAATTCGTCGGCACCTCGATCGCCTCTTATGGCCCGCCGTACGAGATGCTGGCGCAGACCTTGCCGGACAATCCGCATGTGCATTTCTTCGAAAGCCGGCGGCGCGGCTATGTCTGCGTCGATCTTGCCCGCGCGCAAATGCAACTGCGCATGCGCGTCGTTTCCGACGCCCACGATCCTAAGGCCGACGTTGCGACGCTGAAGACGTTCGCAGTCGAGGGTGGCCACCCCGGGGTGGTCGAGGCTTGATCGGGACTAAACGCGCGTCACTCGGCATCCGCTTTTTCCGCCAACCACACCTTAATCAAGGACTGGTAGGGGACATCGCGCTTGTTGGCCGCAACCTTGATCCGGTCGAGCAAGCCCTGAGGCAATCGTAACGATATGGCAGCGGTAGAGAGTTTCAAATTGGGAAATTGTGCGCGTTGGGCTTTGCTCCAATCCACATAGCCCGTCGAGTCGTGGGTCTCCCAAAACCTGCGTTCCTCCGCCTCACTGCGAAAGTGTGGGATTGGCTTAAGATTCTTGTTCATAGATTTTCCGTTCTTTACGGTTCATATCCCGCGCGGAGATGACGCGAATTCTGGTCCGGTTGTCGCGCAGTGTGAATGTCACGTGCAGCAGACGGCCGTCGCTGGTTCGACCGAATGCATGAGAGCGCGTTTCGCCTTGACTGTGCTTAACATCGTTGGCGATCAGTACCCGGCTATCTGTAAAGATCTGTTCCGCCTCAGCTTGGGACACCGAATATTTTTCGGCGCTCTTGAGGCTATTGCCGTCGTCCCAGTCAAATCCGACGATTTGGCTGAACTCAAGCATTACTGTATATTATCATAATATACAAAACTTTCAAGCTTTTGGCTTTAAATCCTGCGATCCGTCATCCCGGCCGTTTGCCGCAGCGCCTCGCCGGCCGCCATCGCGGCGGCCATGGCGATGTTGAGCGAGCGTAGCCCTGGACGTAGTGGGATGAGGAGGCGGGCGTCGGCCGCCGCGTGAACCTCTTGCGGCACGCCCGCGGATTCGCGACCGAACAAGAGAATATCGTCGGTCGCGAAGGCATAATCGAGGTACGAGACGGTGGCGGCGGTTGTGAAGAGCGCGACACGATAGCCGTGGCCGCGCCGCCACGCCTCGAAATCCGGCCACGACGCGTGCCGCACGATGGCGACGGCGTCGAGATAGTCCATGCCGGCGCGGCGGAAGGCGCGGTCGGAGGTCGGAAACCCCGCCGGCTCGATGATGTGGGCCTCGATGCCGAGGCAGGCGCATAGACGCAAAACGGTCCCGGTGTTTTGCGGGATATCGGGCTGGTAGAGAGCGATGCGCATGGTCATGTCCGGCGGACGTCTCAAGGTGAGCGGCGCTCGCGACTGGCGCGCGAAGGCCGTCAATATCGCACGTAAGCGCCATTGTGGGTGCCGCCGAGGCCACACTTGCACTCTCGCGGCAAGGGTGCCAATAAATCGCTGCCGGAATGCGTTGCCTCTGACCTTCCCCAGGTCGGATGCAAGCGGTCCTTGCGTTGCCTGCGGGGCGGGTTGCAGCGGTTGGAATGACCGGTGAGACGGAAGAGGGTTGAGGCTGTGACGGCAATCTCATCGGCGGACCGCACGCACCGCGCGGCATCGGCGCCATTCTCGGCCGCATCGTGCTCCTGCATCAGGTGCGGCGGTGACGCTTGGTTCGGCTCGGTGCCGTTTCATCTTGCCATGACGCCCCACAGCTTTGGTTCCGGGACCGCGATTCGGGCCAGCGCCATCGCGCCCAACGAGGCATAAGGTTCGACAATGAGCGGACACGCTACTTTTCAGCCCCAGAGCCCCATCGTGAAATGGTTGGAGCGGCGGCTGCCGATCGTGAGCCTGGTCTATTCCTCGTTCATCGCTTATCCGACGCCGCGCAATTTGAACTATTGGTGGACGTTCGGCGGCATTCTCACCTTCATGCTCGGTGTGCAGATGATCACCGGCATCGTGCTGGCGATGCACTACACGCCGCACGTCGATTACGCCTTCAATTCCGTCGAAACGATCATGCGCGACGTGAATTACGGCTGGCTGTTGCGCTATTTGCATGCCAACGGCGCCTCGTTTTTCTTTGTCGCCGTCTACTGCCATATCGCGCGCGGCATGTATTACGGTTCGTACAAGGAGCCGCGCGAGGTGCTGTGGATCCTCGGCGTCATTCTGTTTCTGCTCATGGTGGCTACCGGCTTCATGGGCTACGTGCTGCCGTGGGGGCAGATGAGTTTTTGGGCGGCAACCGTCATCACCAACTTGTTCTCCGCCATTCCCGGCGTCGGCGGCGACGTCGTGACTTGGCTCTGGGGTGGCTTTGCCGTCGGCAATCCGACGCTCAATCGGTTCTACTCGCTGCACTACCTGTTGCCGTTCGTCATCGCCGGTGTCGTCGTGCTGCACATCTGGGCGCTGCATATGGTCGGGCAGAACAACCCGACCGGCGTCGAGCCGAAGACCGACAAGGACACCGTGGCGTTTACTCCCTACGCCACCGTAAAGGACGGCTTCTTCATCTGTGTGTTCTGCATCTTCTACGCCTGGTTCGTGTTCTACATCCCGAACTATCTGGGTCATTCCGACAATTACATCATGGCCAATCCGGGCCAAACGCCAACCCACATCGTGCCCGAATGGTATTATCTGCCATTTTACGCCATTCTGCGCGCCATCCCGAACAAGCTCCTTGGCGTGACCGCGCTTGCCGGCGCGATCATCGTCTTGGCTTTCCTGCCATGGCTCGATACGTCGCGGGTGCGTTCGGCGAATTATCGGCCGCTGTACCGGCAGTTCCTGCTGATCTTCTTCGCCGCCGTCATCGGGCTTGGCTATCTCGGCTCACAGGAGCCGACCGGCGGTTACGTCGTGGCAGCGCGCATCCTCACGCTCTACTATTTCGGCTTCTTCTTCGTCATCCTGCCGCTGTTGGGATTGTTCGAAAAGACCAAGCCGCTGCCGAATTCGATCTCCGAATCGGTGTTGCGCCACGGCGTTCCGATCGGCGCATCGGCGCCGCCGCCGTCGGCCGCGCACGGTTAGAGGCTATTGCCATGAACCTTAATCCGCGTCGCAGCATCGTTGCCATCTTCGCGATCGCCGTGTCGTTATCGGGTTTGACGACTTTGGCGGCGGCGCAGGAGGCGGACGCGCCCCCCTTGCAAAGCTGGTCGTTTGCCGGGCCGTTCGGCATTTACGATCAGGCGCAGCTGCAACGCGGGTTTAAGATTTATCGCGAGGTCTGCTCGAGTTGTCATAGCCTGAAGCTGATCGCGTTTCGTAACCTCGCTGATCCGGGCGGCCCCGGCTTCACCGAAGCGCAGGCGACGGCGGTGGCGGCGAGCTTCCAGGTCACCGACGGTCCGAACGACCAAGGCGAAATGTTCCAACGGCCGGGAAAGCTTTCCGATTATTTTCCGCCGCCGTTCGCCAACGATCAGGCCGCCCGTGCCGCGCTCGGCGGGGCGCTGCCGCCGGATATGTCGGTGCTCGCCAAGGCGCGCAGTTATGAGCGCGGGTTTCCCTGGTTCATCCTCGACGCGTTCTGGCAGTACCAAGCGGACGGGCCCGACTATATTCACGCCATCCTCAACGGCTACGAAGATGCGCCGGCAGGCTTCACGGTGCCGCCCGGCGGCAATTACAACAAATACTTTCCGGGCAATTCCATCGGCATGCCGAAGCCGCTGAGCGACGGGCAGGTCGAATACACCGACGGCACCCCGCAAACGGTCGACCAATACGGCCGCGACGTCGCCGCCTTCCTGATGTGGGCGGCGGAGCCGACACTCGACGCGCGCAAGCGGCTCGGTTTCCAGGTCATGGTGTTCCTGATCGTGTTCGCAGGCCTGCTCTATTTTACCAAGAAGCGGGTTTGGTACGCGGTCCATCACGATCCCGACCTGCTGAAACCGCGGCCGCCGACCGAATATCAGCCATAAGCTTTGCGGCCGACAGGCGGCGGGACCCCGAAACATGACCAGTGCCGCGCTCGAGAACGATCTGAAGGCTGCGATCCGCACCATTCCGGATTATCCGAAGCCCGGCATTCTGTTTCGCGACATCACCACGCTGTTGGGCGATGCGCGGGCGTTCCGCCGCACCGTCGACGAACTGGTGCAGCCGTGGGCCGGCGGCAAGATCGACAAGGTAGCCGGCATCGAGGCGCGCGGCTTCATTCTCGGCGGCGCTGTCGCCCACCAGGTCTCGGCCGGGTTCGTGCCCATCCGCAAGAAGGGCAAGCTGCCATTCAAGCGCGTCAGCATCGGCTATTCGCTCGAATATGGCATCGACGAAATGGAAATGCATGAAGACGCCGTGCTCAAGGACGAGCGGGTCATCCTGGTCGACGATCTCGTCGCTACCGGCGGCACCGCGGAGGCCGCGGTCAAGCTGTTAAAGCAAATCGGCGCCAACGTGCTGGCGGCTTGCTTCATCGTCGATCTGCCGGATCTCGGCGGCGCCGAGAAAATCCGCAAGCTCGGCGTGCCGGTGCGCACGCTGGTCAGCTTCGAGGGGCATTAACGCATTTTCCGCGCCGTCGTTGTACGGCCGCCGCCGAGCGACGACTGCACCTGGCCGAGCAAGAGCTGCAATTCGAGATTGCGAAATTCGGCGAATATATTCCCGATCCAAGTGTGGACCTCGGTCGGGCCGCCCGGCTGTTTTGCCATGTAAGCGCCAAACGAGAAGCCGGGCCGGTCGATGACGCCGCGCACGACCGGCGACAGTCGTGGAATGCGGATGAAGCCGAATTCGGGCCGCGTCGGCGGAAAATCCCGATGCATGAACATGAACGACGCCGCCTCGTTATGCACCGGCACGAAAGTGGTTTGCGGCAGCCGGCGCTGTAGCTCGGCATAGCTCCGCGCCGTCGTTGGCGCCGAGTCGGTAATGAACAGCACGATCGGTTCGATGAGCTGGCGCCGCGCCTCCTTCTCAAAGCCGATCTCCGCCATCACCGCGAAGAATTGTTCGAACAGCCCGTAGCCGAGATCGATGACGGTGGTCCGCCAATTGTCGGCGATCAGGCGGTCGAACAGCGCCATCTGACCGGGTGTCTCGGCGATGTCGACGGGCCAGGCTAGATTCGGGAAATAGCCGGCGAGCGTCGGCTCCCGCGGATCGAGATCGTAGCCGACCAGAGGCCGGCCGCTGAGCCGGAAAAAATCGAGCAATAGCCTCGAGACCAGCGTCTTGCCGACGCGCGGATGTTGCGAGGCGACGATGTAGAGCTGTGTTTGCTGCGGCATTCCCGCGATCGGTCCATTCCGATTGAGCGGACCAACCTCCGCGCGAGAAGGACGCCAGCCGCGAAATTACGAGCGGCTGCTGGCAGCCTGGGCGCGCGGACCTGCCGCCGAGGTGGTGTCAAAAATGTCGAGAAGTTTCACGCGATCGTACTCGGCCCACACATTGCCGAGCCAGTGCCGGACATAGCCACGCAACACGAATGAATAATTGGCCGGTTCGCCCTTCGGATTCTTGTTGGCGACAAAGGTCAGGAACGGAACGGAAGCGAGTTCCACCTGCTCGTAGGCCATCTCATTGAGCTTCGGAATGGTCAGCACCACGGCGTCCTTCAATTTCTTGAAGTAGGACGTATGGGTGGCCTGGTCCCATTCGAAGAAGTTGGTGTTGTTGATGAAGTTCTTGACCAGGAAATATTTGGCGTCGGCCGTAAACGGGGCGGTTTCCTCGATTTCGTTCAACGAGGCGATCGACGAGCCGAGAATATGAAAGACGATAAAGGTGATCTGGCCCTTTTTTACCGCGTCGAGAAAACCGATATCGCGCAACGCTCGCAGCGTCGGCGACAGCAGACCCGCTCGCACGTCGACCACCGTCACGGTCGAATCGGTGGTCGACAGTGTGTCGATGATTCGCATCTGATCGGCCACCGAGGTGGCATCGACGACATCGCTGGCGTCGGGATGGAAGCGCTTCAACGTGCCTTTCGGCGATTCGGAATCGAACGCGCGCGTCGGCACATGATGCGCGGTAAAATAGTCCAGCAGCGTGCGCGCCACAGTTGTTTTTCCGACGCCGCCTTTATCCGCCCCGACCAATATTAATGTTGGTTTCGCCATGATCGAACCCTCGCTGACGCGTTACGCTACGACCCGTATCTGACCGGCTTCGCGATTGCCCAGACGGCAGCAGCCAAGTCGAGCGCGTCGCGACCCCCATCCTCACGCTTCGGTTCTACACACCCGCAGGCCGGTTTGGAAGCCTCATCGTAACCTGCGCGCCGGCATAACCGCATGCCGCAGCGGTTTGTAATTCGTTATGGTTAATGGCGGCGGCGATTCCGGCTAGCCGCGGTGGGGGCCCCACGGTCCCGAAGCTGCCGAATCGTCGGCTTCCCCCGACGGGGACGCTGGCGGAATCGCTGTATCGCCATCGCCGGTCCCGGGAAGGCTATGCGTTTCAGGAAGACTTTTGGCCGAGCCCCACGGGCCGGCGGGCGCCATGTCACCGCCGCCGTCGCCCGGTTGCGGCGCCAGGGCGATCGGGCCGGGGTCATGGCCGCCAGCGAACTTGACGAGCGCCGCTACGCGGCGGTCGACGCTGGGGTGGGTGTCGAATAATTCGCCAAAACCTTCGCGCGGGTTGTCGAAGCACATTTCCATCACCGCGGAGGTGGCGCCCGGCAGTTCGCCACGGCCCTCGATCTTGCGTAGCGCCGAAATCATGGCGTCCGGATTTTTGGTCAGTTCGACCGAGCCGGCATCGGCGAGGAATTCACGCGACCGCGACAGCGCCAGCCGAATGACGAACGAAAGGATGTAAGCGACGACCAATAGGCCTATGGCGATCAAAATCGCCACGCCGGCGCCGCCGCCACGCCGCTCGTCGGAGCGCCCGCGAAAGCTGAAGCCGTTATAAAACCACAGCCGAAAGACCAGTTCGACGAAGAAGGAAACGACGCCGGCGATCACCACCGCGATCACCATCATGCGGACGTCGCCGTTGCGGATATGGGTGAGCTCATGGCCGAGCACGGATTCGATTTCGGTATCGTCGAGCCGATCGAGCAGGGCTGAAGTGACGGTAATTGAATACTGCTTGGCGTTCATTCCGGTGGCGAAAGAGTTGAGGGCGTCGCTTTCGATCAGCTTCAATTTAGGCGTCGGGATGCCGCGCGAGATGCAAAGATTTTCCAATAGCCCGTAGAGCCGCGGCGCTTCGCTACGCGTCACGTCGCGGCCGCCGGTCAGCGCATCGATCATGTTTTGATGAAAGTAATAGGCAATGACAATCCAAAGCACGGCCCCGACAGTCGCGAACGGCGCCGCTTGGAGAAAGTCGCTCCAGGCCAGTTGCATCAGGGTGGCGAGATCGGCATCGACCGACAGCGCCTCGGCCACCAGCGCGCCGGCATAGACCATCACGTAGATGAGGAAAAACAACCCGGCGAGCAGGACGATCGAGCGGCGCCGGTTCGATTGTATGTGGCTGTAAAGACCGAAAGCGGCCATGTTGCTTTACCGCTCGCGTTACTGCGCTTGTCGGCCGCTCAGAACTTCACCGCCGGCGCTTCGCCGACGCTGGCGCGGTCTTCGCCGAGGTCGAAGAAACTCTTCGGCGCAAACCCGAACGACGCGGCAAACAGGGCGGCGGGGAAGCGCTGGATGCCGGTGTTGTATTCCTGCACCGCATTGTTGAAGAAACGCCGGGCGGCCGCGATCTTGTTCTCGAGATCGGTAAGCTCGGCCTGCAACTGCTGGAAATTGGTACTGGCCTTCAGATCGGGATAGGATTCCGACAGTGCGAATAGCTGGCGTAGCGCGCCGGAGAGTATGTTTTCGGCCGCGGCCTGTTGCGTCGGCCCCTGCGCGGAAATCGCCGCGTTGCGCGCCTTGACCACCGCTTCGAGCGTGCCGCTCTCGTGCGCGGCGTAGCCCTTCACCGTCTCGACCAAATTGGGAATCAGGTCATGCCGCTGTTTGAGCTGCACGTCGACGTCGGCGAAGGCCTGGTTGACCCGTTGCCGCAGGGCGACAAGGCCGTTGTAGACCGAGATCGCCCAGACAATGACGACGACGATCAAGGCAAGGACGATGATGGTCGAAGTGGCCATGATAGGTCTCCGCAGCCGTAGCATGAGGCGCAATCGGTTTTATCGCCGCACCGCTAGCATAACCGCAAGATAGTGCGGCCGCGAGCGGCGGCAAGCCGGGCGGGGCGAGCGGCGCGGGCCCCTCCCGACAATTGGCGATAGCCACGCCCGTTAAGGTTAGCCGCCGATCGGCGTCGCGTGGGCAATGCCCGATGTCTAGAATCGCCAGCTACAAAAGGGTGCACCATGTCGGAGCAAAATCTCAAAGCGTCATCGTCAAGCGACGCCGTCCCCCCTGGCGGCACGCCCGGTGATAGCCGTCGGGAACTGTCGGGCGCAGCCGTCCCATCGGCGCAAAACGTGGCGGAGCAATTGGCGCGCGAATATGCCGATATCGAGCGCGCCACTTTGGCGCTGCGAAAAGCGCCGCCGACGCCGGACTCCCGGCGCAACCCGCCGCGGCGGCTCATCGCCAAGCCGCGTTCGCTGTGGCTTCTGATCGGCGTGTTGTGGCTGTCGACGGCGCTGGTCACCGCCGGAGCGGTCGTCGTCGTCGCATCGTTTGCCGGATAGGATAAAAATCCAAGTAAATCGGTTGCGGTCCAAGGTAATCCCGGCATCATCGATCGACTTCGACCGGTATTCGGCGTGGAGCTCACGTCGACTTCGTAAATCTTTCTTCAGATTTGCGCCGTGGCGAGCGATCGAGGTACAGAGATTCATGAACCCGTCCGAGCGTATCGACCGGCTGATCGCTGAACTCACGGACTGGCGTGGCAAAACCTTCGCCAGCGTCCGCAACAGCATTCTCGAGGCCGACCGGGAGATAATCGAGGAATGGAAGTGGATGGGAAGCCCGGTGTGGTCTCGCGACGGATTAATCGCGGTCGCCAACGCCCATAAAGGGAAGGTGAAGCTTACCTTTGCCTATGGGGCGAAGCTTCCAGATCCTGACAAGCTCTTCAACGCCGGCCTCGAAGGCAACATGAGACGGGCCATCGATTTTTTCGAAGATGATAAGATCAACGAGCGGGCGCTTAAAAATCTCGTCCGTGCCGCTATCACTTACAATCAGAGCAAATTAAAGAAGAAGGCGTCCGCCGGTAGTCGAACGAAAGCACGTAAAAATAAAAAGACATAGAGCCACGGCGTTTCTCTAATAGGCGTTGCGGTAGGCCTCCGGCGACAACACGGTGCGGGCGATGATCTTCAGGTCGAGCCAGAGCGACCAATTGTCGATATAGACCAGGTCGTATTCGACCCGTTTTCGGATCTTGTCCTCGCTATCGATTTCGCCGCGGTAGCCGTTGATCTGCGCCCAGCCGGTAATGCCCGGCTTAACGTTGTGGCGGCGTGCATACAGTGAAATGCGGCGCTCATATTCGTGATCGTGCGACAAGGCGTGCGGGCGGGGGCCGACCAGCGACATGTCCCCGGTGAGCACGTTGAAGAGCTGCGGGATTTCGTCGATGTTCCAGCGCCGCAGCCACCGTCCGATTTTGGTCAATCTCGGGTCGTCGCGCCTGGTCTGGCGGATCACGGCGCCGTCTTCCAGCGTGCGCATGGTGCGGAACTTGATGATGCGAAACGGCTGCTGATTAAAGCCGTAACGGCGTTGCACGAAGAAAATCGGGCCGGGTGAGTCCACTTTGATCAAGATCGCGACGGCAATGATGAGCGGCGTCAGCGCCACTAAAGCCAGTGCCGCGAACAGCAAATCGAAGAAACGTTTTTGCACGATCTCGGCGCGCGACAGCGGCAAGCGCGTGAGCTGCAAGCTCGCCAACGGACCCACCTTGGCCAGTTCGACCTCCTCGAACTTGTGCAGAATTTGTTCAGGTCCGAGATGGATCTCGACCGGCAGTGCCAGAAAGGTCTCGGCGCAGCGATCGATGATGTCGGTCGCCGACCACGGCAGCAGCAGATAGATCGCGTCCGGTTCGAGACGGCGCACGCTGGCGACCGCCTCGGCGAGGTCGCGGTCGAGCACGGCGCTGCGGGTCTCCGCCGACGCGGTGGCAGCGACCGGCGTGAAAAAGCGGCAGCCGACAATGTTGAGGCCGAGCGTCCACGGCTCGTAATGCTGGATGAAGGCGCCGATATGCGCGCCGGTTCCGAGCAGACAAATTCGCTGCGCCGAAATCAGGCCCGCGGCGCGCGCCAGCGCGGTGATACGCACGACCAGAAAGCGCAGCACAATCAGGCCGCCGAGCGTCGTGAAATAAAACAGCACGATCCAGCCGCGCGAATAATCGACGCTGATCTGCGCCAGAAAGCCGAGCATCAACAGGCAAATCAGAGTGACGTTCCAAAATTGAATGGTGCGCCGTGCATGCGGCTTGAAGGCGAAGAAATTCGGCAGCCGGTATTCGCCGCGGAACACGTTGGAAACGGCGAAAATGCTCGCGGCCAACAGCCCGACTTCGATATAGGAGACGACTTTGCCGATATCGCCATAGACGATGAGATAATAAATCATGCCGGTGACGCACGACGTCGCGACGATCAGGGCGACGTCGATGAGGAACACCGCGCCGGCAAAGGTGCCGCGTGACACGAGCGCCCAGCCGCGCAGGATGCGGCTAGACTCGGCGGGGGTCGCCAGCGTGGAGCTGGAATGCGTGTTCATCGGCGCGGCCGCTCGGCTGTTGCCTTTTGGCGAACGCATCCGCCACCGCCCCAAAATGGGACAACGCCGGAGGTCGCATCGCCAAGTCGCGAGAACCGTGCCAGCGCCACAGCCATGCCGTCGGACAAGAAGCGCAAAGCTCGCCGGCCGTGTTAGGATTAATGCCAACCGGGACCGGGCGTCGCCGGACCGATGCAGGAGGAACCATGCAGGGCAAGATCGCACTCGAAGAGCATTTCGCCATCGCCGAGACGCTGGAGGATTCCCGCGGCTACTTTCCCGACCGCGTCTGGGCGGAGGTCAAAAGCCGCATCCTCGACTTGCATGACCGGCGGCTTGCCTTGATGGACCAGTTTGGCATCGAGATGCTGCTGTTGTCGCTGAATGCGCCGGCGGTGCAGGCCATTCCCGATCCGGCACAGGCCCATGAGATCGCCAAGCGGGCCAACGATTTTCTCGCCGAGCAGGTGCAAAAGCGCCCGGATCGCTTTCAAGGCCTGGCGGCGCTGGCCATGCAGGATCCCGACGGTGCGGCGCGCGAACTCAAACGCTGCGTCGAGCAACTCGGCTTTCGCGGCGCGCTGGTCAACGGCTTCTCGCAAATCAAAGATGCCGACGCCGCCGTCTATTACGACCTGCCGCAATACCGGACGTTCTGGGCCGAGGTCGAGCGTCTCGACGTGCCGTTTTATCTGCATCCGCGCAATCCGCTGCCGCGCGACGCCAAGATTTATGAAGGCCACGGCTGGCTGCTCGGCCCGGTCTGGGCGTTCGGCCAGGAAACGGCGGTGCATGCGCTGCGGCTGATGGGCTCGGGCTTGTTCGATGCTTTTCCGCGGCTCAACGTCATCCTCGGCCACATGGGCGAGAACCTGCCGTTCGGGATGTGGCGCATCGACAATGCCAATGCCTGGATTCCGAACCGGCATAGTTACCCGGCGAAGAAACAGATGCGCGAGTATTTTCGCGAAAATTTCTTTGTCACCACGTCGGGCAATTTTCATACCCCGGCGCTGCTCAACACCATGCTGGAAATCGGCGCCGACCGCATCATGTTCTCCACCGATTGGCCGTTCGAGAACATCGACCACGCCGCGAACTGGTTCGACGCCTGCCCGATCGCCGAGAACGACCGGATCAAGATTGGCCGCGGCAATGCGATGAAGCTATTCAGGCTCGGCAAGGAATAAGCGGGCTGAGTGTGGACTTGCGGAATCGTGGTTGGAAGTCCGCTATTGGGACCCAAAAGCGACGTTGGTTGCGAGACTTTGGTGCGGTGCAGTTTAGCGTACCACGCCTGTTCCGCTCGTCGCGGTTTTCTGCTTTGATACTCTAAATCTGACAGCCAAAATTAGCGCGGTCCTGCATGCGCCGCTGGTTTCTTAGCTACCGCTCGACAGACGAGGCGGTCGCGGCTCGGCTAAAGTGCGCCGCAGCGACGGGGCCGCGCGCGTCATGACCGCGCGCCCGCGCTATCCATTCGTTTGGCTCGGCGTGCCGCTCGGAATGATCCTTTTATTTTCCTACGGGCCATTGGCCGCGTTGCTGCTCGGCGGCGCCGTCGCGGATGCGCTCGGCTGCAGCATGCCGATTGCTGGGAGCGAGCCCTGTCTGTTCATGGGCGTTGATCTCGCCGACGGCCTGATCTACGCGGTGTTTTTCGGCTATCTCGCTTTCTGGACGCTGCCGACGGGGACCACTTTGCTCGGGATCTGGCTTGTCACCGCGGTGATCGTGACGTTGGTATGGTTGCTGCGCCGTCGTCGCGCGGCGTAACCGGCCATGCCGTCATGTTAGGGGCTAAGCAGAAATTGCGCCGTCGTCGTCGTCCAGCGCCACCGAAAAGTTTTTATCGCAAAAAGGTAGTTCTTCGAAACAATCGGGGCAAAGCGGACATCGGCCGGCGCCCGGCAGCCGCATCGGGGGCGAGCTAACTCGCCTCGCGCAATTTCACCGCGCCTTGCAGATCGACCGAGACCAATTGCGAGACGCCGCGCTCGGCCATGGTGACGCCGTAGAGGCGGTTCATGCGCGCCATGGTGATGGGATTGTGGGTGATGATGACGAAGCGGGTATCGGTCGAGCGCGTCATTTCGTCGAGCAGGTCGCAAAAACGCTCGACGTTATAATCGTCGAGCGGCGCGTCGACCTCGTCGAGCACGCAGATCGGCGCCGGATTGGTCAGGAACACGGCGAAGATCAAAGCCAGCGCGGTGAGCGCCTGCTCGCCGCCGGAGAGCAGCGACAGCGTCGCCGGCTTCTTGCCCGGCGGCTTCGCCATGATTTCAAGCCCGGCTTCGAGCGGGTCGTCGCTTTCGATCAGTTGCAGTTCGGCATTGCCGCCGCCGAACAGGCCGGTGAACAGTTTGCTGAAATGCTCGTTCACTTTGGTAAACGACGCGAGCAGGCGTTCGCGCGCCTCGGCATTGAGGCTATGGATGCCCTGGCGCAGCCGCCGGATCGCCTCGACCAGGTCGTCGCGCTCGCCGACGAGTTTTTCGTGCTGCGCCTCGACCTCTTGGAGTTCCTGTTCGGCACGCAGATTGACGGCGCCGAGGCGCTCGCGCTCGCGCTTGATGCGGTCGAGCGTGGCTTCGACCTCGGCGATTTGCGGCAGCGCCGCGTCCGATTTGAGCTCGGCGACTTCGGCGGCGGCGGCCGGTTCGACGTCGAGCATGTCGCGGATCTCGTGTTCGATGTCGGCCAGCCGGCGCTGCGCGGAATCGCAGCGCTCCTCGGCGCGCGCGGCCTCGGCCCGCGCTTCGCCGACCGCTTCGAGGGCCGTGCGGGCGTCCTTATCGGCGGCGGCAAGCTCGGTCTCGGCTTGGGCCAGCCGATCGGCGGCGGCGCGGCGTTCGGCCGACGCGGTTTCGATCTCGCCGATCAGCGCCTGGCGCTGGCTCTCGAATTTTTGCGGGGCGTTGGCAAGCTCCGTTCGTTCGGCGGCGGCCTCGTCGCTGCGCTGGGCAATGGTGGCGATCTGCGCCGCGGCACGCTCGTTGCGCTCGCGCCAGGCCAGCCGTTCGCCGGCAATGGCTTGCAGGCGCTGGTTGGCGAGCTCGGCTTCGCGGGTGAGCGCCTGCGCTTCGACCCTCACCTCGGCGCTGGCCTGCCGCTCATTGGTGATGACGTCGTTGATAGCGGCAAGCTTGCTTTCAATCTCGGCGGCCGGCGGCAAGGCGCCCAGCGCCTGTTCCGCTTCGGCCCGCGCCAGGCCGGTTTCATCGCGGCTGGCGCTAATGCGCTGCCGTGCTTCCGCAAGCGCCGAGATGCGGGCGGCGTTGCGGCTGATCTCCCGCTCCGCGGCGGCATGCTCCTCGCGCGCCGCGTCGGTCACGCGCTGGGCCTCGCGCCACTGTGCGCGGGCCTCTGTTTCCGCCGCCGCGGCAGCGGTAACGGCGGCGTCCGCCGCCTCGACCACGCCGCGCTTGGCCTCGACCTCGGCGCGGGCCGCCGCAAGCTCGCCTTCGATCGCTTGCAGCCGGCCGCGTTCGGCGAGCCGCCGCGCCGCGCCGGTGAGGGCATGGGCGGCGACGGCAAAGCCGTCCCACCGCCAAAGATCGCCCTCGCGCGACACCAGCCGCTGGCCCGGCTTGAGCAGCGCTGCGAGCCGCGGCCCGTCGGCCCGCTCGACGACCCCGATCTGGGCCAGACGGCGCTCCAGTTCGGGTGGCGCCTTGACGTAATGCGAGAGCGCGGCCGCACCCTCGGGCAGGCCGGGATCCGACGGATCGACAATCGCGCCGGCCCAGCGCATCGGCGCGGTTTGATCGACGGGCGCGTCGAGATCGTCGCCCAATGCTGTGCCCAGCGCTTTTTCGTAACCTTCGGTCACGGCGAGCGCATCCATGACCGGCGGCCACAGATTCTTGCTCTCGACCGCCAACAGCTTGCCGATGGTCTTGGCCTCGGTCTCCAGCCGCTGCACACCACGCTCGGCGGCGGCAAGCGGAGCGCGCGCGGCGTCGATCGCCTCGCGCGCGCGGCTGTGGCCGACCTCCGCGTCCCGCGCCGCCGCCTCGCTGGCCGCGAGCGCGGACTGGGCGCCGGCAAGCGTGGCCGCCAACGCCGCCAAATCCGGCGCTCCGCTGTCGGTCGCGGCGAGGCCCGCCTCGATATTGGTGAACTCGGCTTCGAGCCGGGCGGCGCGCTCCTCATGGTCGTGCAACGTTGTCTGGAGCTGATGACGGCGCGCGGTCAGATCGGCCAATGCGCCGGTGAGTTCGGCAAACGACTTTTCCGACGCGGCGAGCGCGCCATCCGCCGCCGCGACCCGCGCATTGACGCCGGCAAGGCGCGCGTCGCTTTCATGCGCCGCGGCCTTCAGCGCCGCTTCCTCGGCGTCGAGCCGGCCGAGGGCGGTTTCTGCGTCCGCCGCCAGGGCCCGCTCACGGGCCAAATCCGCCGCGAATTGCTCGATGCGGCGATCGAGTTCGACGATGCGCTCTTTGGCGCGCGTCTCCTCGCGCTCCAGCGTTTCGCGGGCGATCAGCAGGCGCTGCAACGCCGCGGCGGCGCGGGCCTCGGCCTCGCGTAACGCCGGCAGGCCGGCGGCAACCTCGGCCTGCCGGGTCGACGCCCGCGCCTGCTCGCCGGTGCGCGCCGCGACGACGCGCACGGCCTCATCCTTGCTGCGCGCCGTGTCGGCGACTTCCGTCCTGGCGGCGATCCAACGCAAATGGAACAACAGTGCCTCGGAGCGGCGCACCTGCGTCGAAATGTTGCGGTAGCGCACCGCTTGCCGCGCCTGGGTTTTCAGCGCGGCAACCTGGCCGGCGAGCTGGCCGACGATATCGTCAACCCGCGCCAGATTCTGCTCGGCGGCCTTGAGCCGCAGCTCCGCCTCGTGGCGGCGCGCATGCAAGCCGGAAATGCCGGCGGCTTCCTCGAGTACGCGGCGGCGCTGGTCGGGCCGCGCCTGGATGATCTCGCCGATGCGGCCTTGGTGCACCAAAGCCGGCGACCGCGACCCGGTCGAGGCGTCGGCAAACAACATGGCGACATCGCGCGCGCGCACCTCGCGGCCGTTGACCCGGAACGCCGAACCCTTTTCGCGCGCGATGCGGCGCGAAACTTCCAGCACTTCGAATTCGTTGAAGGTCGCCGGCGCCCGGCGTTCGCTGTTGTCGATCGAAACCGCGACTTCGGCGTGGTTGCGCGCCGGGCGGCCGGCATTGCCGGAGAAGATGACGTCGTCCATTTCCGACGCGCGCATCGCTTTGTAGGAGGCTTCACCCATGACCCAGCGCAAGGCCTCGACCAGATTGGACTTGCCGCAGCCGTTGGGTCCGACCACGCCGGTCAGCCCGGGTTCGATGTCAAAATCGGTCGGTTCGACGAAGGATTTGAATCCGATCAGGCGCAGCCGCGTGAGCTTCATTCGGTCGATACATCCCTATCGCTTGCCGCGGCGGACAAGGGGGTCACGGGGGGCTCACGCCATCTGGCGCGGAGCGCGGGGTGCCGCATTGGCGCGGACAATGAATCGCCGTTCCGCCGGGCGCAACAGGGCTTAGGACTTATCCAGACTTTCGCGTCGCTCGGGGGGGCCCGACGGTCCCGCGGCGGCGCCTGGGACCGTCCCGATGAAAGCGAAAAACCCTTATCCTTCCTTGAGATAGGGCTCGATTTCCTTGACCATTTGCTCCATCGTGACGTCGCCGACGAGCTTCTTGCCGTTGACGAAAAAGGTTGGCGTGGAGTTGACCCCGAGCTTTTTGACGGCGTGGTCGCGCACCTCCTCGATGGCGTTGAGCACCTTTTGATTCGCCAGGCACTGATTGAAGGATTCCTCGGTGAAGCCGAATTGCTTGGCAATCGACTTCAGCGGTTCGATCGGCTCTCGCACCACCCAATCGGCCTGTTTGGCGAACAGCGTCTCCACGATCGGCATGAATTTGTCGTTGCCGGCGCAGCGCGCCAGCATGAAACCGGCCGCGGCGAGCGCATCGAGCGGGAACTCGCGAAAAATGAAGCGGACCTTGCGGGTGTCGATATAGCGCTTCTGCAGTTCC
>Ga0181525_10001216_pt1 | contig 22146 bp, 17 predicted proteins | sample PEATcosm2014_Bin_48_FD_121100 | JGI IMG/M metagenome (GOLD analysis project Ga0181525, IMG submission 121100) | Peatland microbial communities from MTU Mesocosm Facility, Houghton, MI, USA - PEATcosm2014_Bin06_10_metaG | ecosystem: Environmental > Terrestrial > Soil > Wetlands > Peat | place... | reverse complement strand
TTGGGGCCAGCCGGTCGAGCTGCCGCCGCCCACCGCCGAGGAGGCGGAGATGCGGCTGTTCGCGGAGCCGCTCATCCGCGGCACGCTGGAACATCGCGACGCGCTTGACGAAAAGATCAAAGGCCATGCCAAGAACTGGGAATTCCATCGCATCGCCGCCGTGGACCGCAACATCATGCGGCTCGCGATCTACGAGATGCTCCACCGCGAGGACATTCCGCCGGTGGTCAGCATCAACGAGGCAGTGGACATCGCGAAGAAATTCTCCACGCAGGACAGCGGCAAGTTTGTCAACGGCATCCTCGACAAGATCAAGGGAGAGCTGATGCGGCCTGCGAGAATTGTGAAATGAAATTCGCCGATTTGCACCTGCACACGCAATTTTCCGACGGCACGTTCACTCCGGAGGAACTGGCCGGGCACGGCGCACGGCTCGGTTTCGCCGCGCTGGCGCTGACCGACCACGATTCGGTCGAGGGCTGCGCGCGAATGGCGGCGGCATGCGCGGCGGCGGGCATCGAATTCATAGTCGGCGCGGAACTCACCGCCGAGCACGAGAACACGGAGGTCCACATCCTCGGCTATTTTCTGGACACGGAAAACCAGACGCTGCTGGCCGAAATCGCCCGGTTTCAGGCCGTCCGGCAGCAGCGCATCCACGAAATGGTGGCGCGGTTGAACGAAGTGAACGTGCCGCTCGATGTCGAATCCGTTTTTGCGCTGGCCAATTGCAAATCGCCCGGGCGTCCGCACGTCGCCCGCGCACTCGTGAAGGAAAAACTCATCGGCAATCTCGACGAGGCGTTTGAAAAATATCTGAAAAAAGGCCGGCCGGCGTGGGTGCCCAAGACAAAAGTGTCCGCGCTCGAAAGCGTCGAGTTGATTCATCAAGCCGGCGGACTCGCGGCGATGGCGCATCCTGGCCTGAACCGGACGGACGAAATCATCCCCGCGCTGGTGGATGCCGGCCTGGACGGCATCGAATGTTTTCACACGAAGCATTCGACCGCGATGTCGGAACGCTATCTGGAGATTGCGGACAAATTCAATCTGCTCGTGACCGGCGGCTCGGACTGCCACGGATTCAGCAAGGGCAAGCCGCTCATCGGCGGCATCAAGCTGCCTTACGAGCACGTCGAAAAATTGAAGCAAGCCGTCGCCTCGAAGAAATCCGCTGATGGAAGACACGCCGCCGCAAAATAGTTTCTTCGTTCTGTATTCCTAATTCTTCATTTTCAACATGGGCTTATTTTCAAAATTCAAAGCCGGCCTCGCCAAGACGCATGCCAGGCTCACGCACGAAATCAAGCGCATTGTCACGCGCTCGCCCAAACTGACCGCCGAGTCGCTGGAAGAAATCGAACACGCCCTCATCGCCGCCGACCTCGGCATGGCGATGACCACGCAGATCGTGGCGGCGGTGAAGCTGGCCTATGAATCGCAAGGCACAGCGGGACTGGACTATCTTGCCATCGCCCGTGCGGAAATTGAGAAGAGTCTTTCCGCGAACAAACCCGGCTTGTGCGGGGTTCCCGGCACCTGCGTCGTTTCCATCGTCGGCGTGAACGGCACGGGCAAGACGACGACTGCTGCCAAGCTCGCGCATTTGTTTCAATCGCAAAAAAAATCCGTCCTGCTCGCTGCGTGTGACACCTTCCGCGCGGCGGCGATTGAGCAGATCAAACTGTGGGGTGCGCGCCTCAAGGTCGAGGTCATCGCCGGTAATTACGGCGCGGACGCGGCGTCCGTGGCGCACGACGCCGTGACCGCCGCGCAGGCACGCAAGGCGGACTATCTGTTTATTGATACAGCCGGCCGTTTGCACACCAAGCACAATCTGATGCAGGAATTGCAGAAGCTGCATCGCGTCATCGGCAAACAGCTCGCGGGCGCGCCGCACGAGGTTCTGCTGGTGCTGGACGGGAGCACCGGCATGAACGCGTTGAACCAGGCGCGCGAATTTCACAAGGCCGTGCCGCTGACCGGCCTGATCGTGACCAAGCTGGACGGCACGAGCAAAGGCGGCATGGTGGTGGCGATCCAGAAAGAGCTGGGCCTGCCCATCAAATTCATCGGCCTCGGCGAGCAGCCGAACGACTTGCAGCCCTTCGACGCCAAACAATTCGCGCAGGCGTTATTTGAGGAATAATTTTCACTGCGAGACGCGGAAGCGCATTTTAACCTTGATCAAATGAATCCCAGCAAATGGATTCCAAAACTACCGTTGTTCGATTCGCCAATGTGCGTGTATTGCGGTGGAGTCGCGAATACTTCAGATCACACACCTCCCCGATGCTTTTTACCGCGCAAGTTGCCGGCAAATTTTCAGTCGATGACAATACCAGCTTGCGCCGCGTGTAATGCCGCCTATTCAGAAGACGAAACGCGCGCTGCCGTGATCATCTGCACGGTTTCCTTCACAGAATCAGATCGTCGCGCAGTCGCTAAGGGTGGATGGGTTTACTCCGCGATGCAGCGAAACCAAATACTGCGAAAATTTGTAAATGACCGACTCGGTTCGGACGGCATATTCCGCCCGGATCATGTCATAATCGAAACACTTTCTCGCGTCATGAAAAAGACAGCAGCCGGTTTACTGTTCTTTGAATTCGGGCGACTCATTCATCCCAATGACCTCTCCGTCATTGCAATTGAACACGCGAAAAATGTTCAACCGGAAGCGATCGTAGAACTGCACCGTCGAGACGATAACTTATGGACGGAGGTAACGCCGTCCGGACGAGAGCTTGAAAAGCAGGCAATGGCTGCGTGTGGATTAGTGCCACGACACATGCCTTCTTGGAAGGTCTACCTCCCTGAGTTCTTTGAATACATGTTCATCAAACGATCCAATAAAATGCTGATGTGTGCGATGAAACTGCACGACACATTGACGGTTTTGTTGGAGTGTTCTTGGCCGTCCAGAGCGGGGCCGCGCCGTAGAGGCAAGCCTCGCAACTAACAAAATGGCTCAACTTGACCGATCCTAAGAATCCCAACGGGATTCTATCATTTAGCCCAGGGTTGTCCCGCAGGCGCGGGACTACCCTGGGTCAATGTCCCAAATATTTTTCTACCGCAACGCGGTTGCATCGCCGTTTCGCGCGCAATGATTCAACTCCTTCAGAGTTGATGTCATTTCGTGGTTCACCACCCGGCGTAGCCGCTACGCGTCAACGCCGGGCTGGATGATGAAATCCCTTCGGGATTTTTAAGCGCCGTGGGCGCGGCATATTTGTAGAACCGCCCGCGCCAAAACCACCAGCTCCGTAGGAGCGGCATATTCCCGGACGATGCCGCTCCGATGGAGCTTTGAATTTGTTTTGATTGCCCGGCTACAAATATGCCGCCCCGCCGGGGCTGCGGCATGAATTCGCCGGATTCCTTCGGGATACGCACGATTGTCCGACGGAATGGCGAATTTTGACCGCGGAAAGTCAAAAATGGGATTTGTCGGCGTAAAATGCTGCGGGGTAATGCCTTGCTTGTCGTTCGCCAACCTAAAAACGGCGGGGGAACGCCCCGAAACTCCGGGGGAACCCAATAATTGGCCGGGGGAAAGCGTCCGGTGGCCGGGGGGAAACCGCCAATTGCGCGGGGGAACTGGAAAAAGCTGCGGGGGAACGCCCCAGAACTTCGGGGGAAAAGGATAATTGCCCGGGGGAAAGCGATAATTGCCCGGGGGAAAGCGATAATTGGGCGGGGGAAAGCGTCCGGTGCGCGAGGGAACCGGTCAAAACAGCGGGGGAAATGGCGGCAACTTCGGGGGAAAGGTCGGTGAGCCGGCGGATCGTCCGGGGAATTGGCGGTAAGCGGCCGGAGTGGACCGCCCGTGTTCCGTTTGTTGCGGCCTATCCTCCCTGAACGGAGTGCAGCCAGATTTTGAAACTTGTCCAAAGAGGTTTCAGCGGCTACACAGTCGGGCGCATGAACCGATTCACGCGGCGCGTTTTATTTTTTCTCTTCTTTTTGTCCGGTTGCAGCAGCCTCGTCTATCAAGTTGTCTGGACGCGTTTGGCGTTCGCGTCGTTCGGAATCATCACGCCGGTTCTGTCGGTGGTGTTGTCGGTTTTCATGCTGGGGCTGGCGGTTGGTTCGTGGGCGGGTGGACGCTGGATTCCTGCGTTGACGGGCAAGACGGGTTTTTCCGCCGCAATTTTTTACGCTGGCGCGGAGATGGTCATCGGGCTGGGCGCCTTCGTGGTTCCGAAATTATTTGCCGCTGGCGAAAGGGTTTTGTTGACGAGTGGTGAGACGGATTCGTTCGGCTACCTTTCGCTTTCGGCGCTGGTCCTGGCGGTGTCCATCCTGCCGTGGTGCGTGTGCATGGGCGCGACGTTTCCGTTCATGATGGCTTACATCCGGGAGCGTGATTGCGGGAACACGGAGAGTTTCAGTTTTTTGTATCTGGCCAATGTGCTCGGGGCGATGAGCGGAACGTTGCTGGCGGCGATGGTATGGATTGAACTTTTGGGATTTCACCACACCCTCTGGCTGGCGGCGGCGGGCAACTTTACGATTGCCTTGATCAGCGGCTGTCTCGGCCTGGCACAGCAGCAATCCGCCAAACTTGCCGGAGCATTGGCCGCGCCAGCCACGGCCGCAAGCGCAACCGCCGCGCCAGTGCGTTCCGGCACGGCGCAGGACGGGATGATAAAATGGATTCTGTTTTCGACCGGGTTTGTGGCGATGGCGATGGAGGTGGTTTGGACGCGGGCGTTCACGCCGGTGCTGAAGACGCAGGTGTATTCGTTTGCCATGATTGTTTTCACCTATCTGGGCGCCACGTTTTTGGGTTCCTGGATGTATCGCCAGGATTTGCGGGCGAAACGGCGGATGCCGAGGAAGGTTTTGATTCCGGCGCTTGCAATCGTGGCGTTCATTCCGGTGGTGCTGGACAGCCCCAAGATTGTGGTGACGAGTTACTGGACAACCGTCATTCCTTTGTCCAGCGCCCTGCTGTTGCTGGCCGGCATTGCTCCGTTTTGCGCGCTGCTGGGTTACCTGACGCCGGGCTTGATTGATGAATACGCCGGCGGAAATCCCACGCGCGCCGGGCGGGCTTATGCCATCAATGTTCTGGGCTGCATCCTGGGACCGCTGCTGGCGTGCTATCTTTTGCTGCCCTGGTTCAGCGAGCGCTATTCGTTGATTTTGCTCAACCTGCCGTTTCTGGTCTTTTGCCTCCGGTTGCGGCGTGGATTTTCCCGCCGGGTGAGATGGGCGCTGCCGGCCATCTTGGGACTTGCGCTGGCCTGGTCTGTCTTTGGCACCGAGGATTTCGAAGGGATGCTGCAAAAGACGATCCCCAAGGGAGCCGTCGTCCGGCGTGACTACACCGCCACGGTCATCTCCTTTGGCGAAGGCAAGGGGCGGTTCCTGTTGGTGAATGGCATCGGCATGACCCTGCTGACCCCCATCACCAAATTCATGGTGCATCTGCCGCTGGCCTTCCACAAAGAAAAACCTGAATCGGCCCTGGTTGTTTGTTTCGGCATGGGGACGACCTATCGCTCGGCCATGAGCTGGAACATTGACACGACTGTGGTGGAACTGGTGCCCAGCGTCACGAAGGCGTTTGGGTATTACCACGCCGACGCGGCGCGCTTTGTCAATGCCACCAACGGACATATCATCATTGATGATGGCCGCCGCTATCTCAAACGAACCGACAAAAAATTCGACGTCATCGTGGTTGACCCGCCGCCGCCCGTCGAGGCCGCCGGTTCCAGCCTGCTCTTTTCAAAGGAATTTTACGATCTGGCCCGGCAACATCTGAAACCCGGCGGAATCCTCCAGATGTGGTTCCCGGGCGACGATGACGCGGAGACGGGCCAGGCTGTTTTGCGTTCCATCCGTGAATCATTCCCATACGTGCGCTGCTTTCCCTCCGTGGAAGGCTGGGGTATGCACATGCTGGGTTCGATGGAACCCATTGAACAACTCAACGCCGGACAGCTCGCGGCCCGGATGCCTGAAACAGCGCGGCAGGATCTTTTGGAATGGAATGACGTGAAAGATGCGCCGGCTTATCTCGGCCAGGTTTTGAGCAGGGAATATCCCGCCTCATATAAGTTCAACCCGGATCCCTCCATCCAAGTCACCGATGACCAGCCTTTCAATGAATATTTTCTGCTCCGCCACCTGCGCCGCCGTTCGGATAATTAAGCCGGCGGAATTTGCAACGTGTAAATGCCGGCAACCAGCCGGACGACTTGAGGTCCTTTCCGTTCAAACCTTTTCCTCCGCCGTCGCCTTTTGGTTTTGGCGCGGCAGGCGCCAGCGGCTACGATGCGCACGATGACTCACGTCCAATTCATCCGCCTCGCCCTCCGGCTTGCCCGGCGCGGCTGCGGCGCAACTTCGCCGAATCCGATGGTCGGCGCAGCGCTGGTGAAGGGCGGCAAAATTCTCGGGCGCGGGTGGCATCGGCGCGCGGGCCTGCCGCACGCGGAAATCGAGGCGCTCCGCGACGCGCAAAAACACGGCCATTCATCGCGCGGCTCGACGCTTTACGTCACGCTCGAACCATGCTGCACCCGCGGCCGCACGCCGCCTTGCACGGACGCCATCGTTGCCGCCGGAATAAAAAGGGTTGTCATCGGCGCGACGGATCCAAATCCGAAACACGCAGGCAACGGTTTCAAGATTTTGCGGCGCGCGGGAATTGAAGTCGTCCACGGAGTTTTGAACAACGATTGCGCGAAGCTGAACGAGGCGTTCAATCATTGGATTGTCCGCCGCACGCCGTTCGTCACCGTGAAGGCGGCGATGACGCTGGACGGCAAAATTGCCACAGCCAGCGGCGAGTCGAAATGGATTACCGGCGAAAAAGCCCGCGCGCACGGAATGAAACTGCGCCAGGGCAGTGATGCTGTTCTCGTCGGCATCAATACGATTTTGGCGGACGATCCGAGCCTGACGGCAAGGGTGGAAACGCCGAACTCCCGTTCGGCTCGCGCCGGTCGGGAAATCGGCGCTCCAAGGTTGCGGCGCATCGTTCTGGATTCAATGGCGCGGACGCCGCAGGGCGCGAAAGTTATGAGCGATAAGTTTGCGGCGTTGACGACGATTGTTGTCGGCAAACGCGCGCCGAAAAATCGCGTTGCTGAGCTGGCAAAGCGCGCAAATGTCCTTGTCGCGCCGCTTGCCAAATCGGCAACCGGCAACCGGCGACCGGCAATTGATTTGCCCTGGCTGTTGAAAAAACTCGGCGCGGAAAACGTCACGAGCCTGCTGGTCGAAGGCGGCGGCGAGGTGAATGCGTCATTTCTGCTCGGCGGTTTCGCGCAGCGGATCGCGTTCTTTTACGCGCCGAAAATTCTGGGCGGACGCGATGCGCGCAAAGGCGTCGCTGGCGAAGGCGTGAAAAACCTGGCGGAGGTGCTCCAATTGCGCGAGGCCGGGTGGCGCAAGCTGGGCGAGGACCTGCTGTTGACCGCACGGGCGGATTAAACGCGTCTCGACGGAACCTCGCTTCACAGTTAAATTTCCAGAATGTTCACCGGCATTGTCGAAGAAGCGGGCGTCATCGAAAGAATCACGCCGGCGGTCAAATCCATTGAAATGACCGTGCGCGCGAACGCCTGCGGTCGCGGCATAAAGATCGGCGACAGTGTGGCGGTCAACGGCTGCTGCCTGACGGCGGTGAAGGTTTCAACGCGCGGCAAGGCCCGGCTGATTCAATTCGATCTGCTGCAAGAAAGCTGGCGGCGGACGAATTTCCAGTTCGCCGGGAGGGGTTCGCTCGTGAATCTGGAGCGCTCGCTCCGCGTGAACGGCGAACTGGGCGGGCATTTCGTGACCGGCCATGTGGACGGTCTCGGCAAAATCATCCGCTGGGAGCGCGCGGGAAGGGATCATGTTCTTGACATCGCCACGCCTCCGGACGTGATGCGTTACGTTATTATCAAGGGTTCAATTGCCGTGGACGGCATCAGCCTCACTGTCGCCGGCGCACGGAAAAGAAGTTTTCGTATATGGATTATTCCGCACACGTTTGAAGCGACGGCGCTTCGGGAGCGCAAAGTCGGCGATGCGGTAAATCTGGAAGCCGACCTGCTCGGCAAATACGTGGAAAAGTTCCTGCGCCATCGGCCTCAGGCTTGAGGCGGGGACACACACTGACCCATCCGCGGAAAGTGGTGTGTCTTTTTAACTCCGCTCGAACCTTTTTTCAAGGACAATAGCCTCTTGCAGTCTCGGTTTAGGGTATCCCCACACCCTTCCCCGCGACGGGGATACCCTGTGATTGGCAACCGTCCTTTGTTCACAATGGTTTTGTCGTGTTTTGGGCGTTCCGCAGCCTCCCCGACTTCGGTCGGTTTTTGCCGCTGATGCGGCTGACGGGCTGCGCGCGGCCAAGAGGCCGTGCTCGCCCAAAAACCTCCCTCATCGCTCACGCGAAAACGAGTTCACCGACGGACGGGTTATATCGTTAAAGGACAGGGATGTCCTTTTCAGGAGAACGAGTTTTTACGACCAGTTGGGCACAGCCCAGACGACCGGTTTGGGAGCGGCCAAAGACTAGGAAGTTTGCGGCGACAGTCGGGAATCCCACCTATGCCCCCTTAAGGATGTTCGCAGATGTCTTTCCAAATTTTCTGGTGCTGGTCGTTAATGGCGATTGAGTTGCCGATTCTCCGGGCTTGAACGTCTTTCCAAGTTGTATAGGCGGCCAGCAGAAGGCTGCCGATAATGCCGACGGTTTGAAACAGATCGAACGAGTGTTCTGAAAACCACGAAGCCATCGCCACCCATTATACCCGACCACTCCGGCGACACAAAATGGCTACTTCGCCTTGCCCGCCGCTTGGATTGCTTGGCGCATAACTCGTGAAAAATCAATTTCAAGCGCGGCGGCAATGCGAAGCAAGGTTTCTAGCGTCGGATTGCGCATCTCGCGTTCAACATAACTGACCATCTGTTGCGACAGCCCGGCGCGCTCGGCAACCGCGTTCATGGAAAGCCCCCGCTTTTCGCGCTCACTGCGCAAAATCTTTGCGACTTGGGAGCAAACGGATTGCTGCGACTTTTTGTCTGATGCCACGCAAAGAAAATATCCGTTTTTATCTTGACATGGCATCTCACCATAGTTAGAAGTAGATCATGTTTCTGCGAAGACTCGGCCCTGATCCGCACGCCAACGGCGCGATGACAATCGCGCTTCGTGGGTGCCCTGACATCTTCGAGCTTGAATCTGGCGATTTCGCCATTATCGGCATAGACATCACGGATGCTGCCACGCCGAAATTGCCGCCAAGCGCCGGTTGTGGTCCCGATGAACGAATTGTCCGCATTCCGCGAAAAACGCTCGTTCTCGCCAGGGCCTACATTCCCAGCCAAATCTAGGCCGGGCAAAAATATTTGTTTGCAAAAGCTTGGGAATGAAATACAAATGGATTAGCCATTTGTATTCAGCATTGTAATGTAGAAGATAAGAACTGATTGCACAGCTTTGCCAGTGGTTTGATTACAGGTTTTATCGGGCAATTCTTCCACAGTCAGTGCAACGCTGGAAAGTTAAACTATGAAATCAATTAGAAATCTTCTCACCGGGATGTTCTTCGGCAGCGGTTTAATTGTTGGCCTCCATGTTCTTCACGCCCAAGAGACGGCAATTCCGATTCAAGCTGGCGCGATTTCGACGGTGGATTGGAATTCGGCGTCGGATTTGCAAGTGCTGTTGCAGGCGGTGGAAATGATGCCAACGATTCCGACGAACTCCTTGCCCCACGCGGGAACATTCTGGTCTGCTCAGCACGCGCCGGGCAGCAGTGAGCCGTGGCCACCCTTGCCGAGCAATTTTGGTTTGCCCGCCTGGGATCTTGGGGATGGCGTCTGGTTGCTGGCGGATCAGCAGGTGGATTATTCCATGCCGCTGATATCATCGGGCATGACGGGCGGCAGGATGATGGCGGCAGATGGAATGTCCCCGCCCGGCCTTTCCGGTGGCGGCGGCGACACGAACGAATTTTATTCCGACAGTTTTAATTTCAACCCCGACTACGGCACGAACCTTTGGCTGGCCATCACGAATTGGACGCCCGACACGTCGTTTTTGTTTGTCTCCAACACCGTTGCCGACATTCAGTATGAAATCCAATACAAGACGGATTTGGCGCAAAGCGACTGGCAATCGGCGAATTGGTTTCTGTTCGGATCGGAACTGACAAACTGGACGCCAACCAGCGTGCCGTCAGTCAGTTCGAGCAATTTATTTCTGCGCGTGCGCTCGTGGCAGGACGACGGGAGCGGATTGCCGTTGTGGTGGCAGTTGCAGTATTTCCGAACAAACGGCGTTGACCCTTACGGCGACCCGGCGGGCGATGGCTGGAACAATTTGCAGAAATTCCAGAACGGAATGAATCCGAATGTGTTTTACACACCGCCCGCGCCGCAAGGAGTGACGGTGCTCAACAATATGGCGGCAAACCCTGCAACAATTCCTGCAACGATTCAATGGGCGGCATCACCCGGCTCGGTCACGGGTTACACGGTGGAAAGGGACGTAAGCTATTTCTCTGGTGGAAACTCGATAACTTCCAACGTATCCGCCGCCACGACCAGTTATTCGGATAGCATTTCGGGTGTCACTCCCGATACATGGTTCGGTGGCTATACATATGACGTTTCCTATCGGGTGCAGGCCCATTACGCGGGCGGAGATTCCGCGTGGAGCGACAGCGTGCCGTTGCAGCAAGCCACCCTGTCCGGCGCAATCGTTCCCGGAGGAGAGGGGGCGACCTTTTTGCAGGTTTCGGGTTTGCCGGAAACGGCAACGGCGGTAAGGCTCGTCTATTACGATTATATGGCCACGGAAAATTACGATGATTTTTCGTTCAACACCTACCGTGATATTCCGGTTTCCGCGTTTACCAACGGGGTGACGCCTTTGTCGGCTGATCTGGAATCGCTGGGCGAAGATACTTACGGCGACTCCATTTATCCGGATATGGTTCAAAGCGTGGACACCGATGGCAACGTGAGCACGGCCAATTGGATCAATTTCAACGAATGGAACCAGCCCTTTTACGACGGACGGGTGCAATTGAAGCAAAATCTGATTTTTACACTCCGCGCCGCCAATCAAAGCAGTCCTTTTGGATTTACGGAGTATAATACCAACGATTTCTTTGGGAGCGATTATATTGGTGGCAGCTATGGCTATGTTTATCACTTTGGTAATCCAGCCGACTATGCTTATGCGAGCATATACCGGGCGCTTTATGATTTTTCTCCATATTTTGGTTACTACAATCTTGAGCCTTTTGACGAAAACTATCGCTACCGAAACTTCGTATTTAACACGGCAAACGTGAATGGAAGCGGCGACTTGACCACTGGCGCATCTTTATTCCCCACTGAATCACAACTGCGGAATCCACCCTACCAGTTTGATGGCTCGGCCTACGAGATGACCAATTCCGTGCTGGCCACCAACCAGACGCGCTGGTTATATTCGGAAGACGCATATTATTTCTATTGGGGCTACGACACGACCATCACCACGTCTGACGGCGTTCATCTTTCGATGGCCGCCAACGCCCGAAACCTTTACGGCCTGCCATATTTGTCGGCGGAACTGGCCTATTCCACCGGCAGTGGCTTGGGTGTCACTACGCTTCCCGCTGGGGGTAATGTGACTCTTCCTTCTGGAACCAGTTATCCACCCATTTACTTGGAGACGGCGCAGCCGCAGTTCCAGACAGTGGAATACGATTTTTGGAATCCGGCGGGGGACAGTGACTACGTTTTGCCTGGCACGGATTCGGTTCCCGGAATGTCGGGATTCTCGGTTACAAACACCAGCCGACTGATGATCGCGCCTGTGGGAAGTTCCCTTACCATTGCGGGATATGCAAAAATGGCGGTGTTGAACGGCTACTCCGGCGTGTATGGCTATCTTGAGCAATACTTTGATCAGGCTTACCAGATTGATGCCAGCGGCAACATGACCACAAATACGACGGGCATTCTTTCGCCTTACGGCCAATTCTTTGCCACGGAAGCTGGCCCGGCGGCTTTGGTGACGATGCCGGATGTTGATACCGGACAACGTGGAACGGATACGGTATATTGCGTGTCCATAAATGTGGATGCCAATCATGATGGCAACATGGATTTGGATTTCAGTGGAGCGGATGTCACTTCGTCGGCAAACCCAGCGACCATATGGGCCAATAATGGCTATGATAGGTTTGTCCTCGACTCCGACGACCAAGTTTTTTACGACGACAGCGTATCGCCCAACAGTGCCGCGGCGTGCTGCCCTTACACTCCAAACACGCCGACGCCTAATTGCAATTATCGCGACGGTGCTGGAAACCGCGTCATTCCTTGCGAGCGGGATTTGCAGAATTTTTTCCGGCTGTGGGTATGCGGCATTGACACTAATTTGATTGCCAAGTTGCCAGCGGGCAGCACTATCACCTTGAACTGGGGCGACGTGGGCAGTCCGAACACTGCCAATCCGACGATTGACATATTCACCGCTGCCGATCCTGACGGCGGCATTGGCTATCTGACGAACAGCTCGATTGCCAATGAACAGGTTGATTCTTCGTATTGCCCCTACATCGGACGGCTTGCGCCCGGCGGCAGCATCCAACTCAATGCCAGCACCTTTGCGAACAATTGGGCGGGCAATCGCTTCATCATGTGCGGCGTGACCAACGGAACAGGTGGATTGAATCTGACCATCGCCGACGGTAGCGGCAACGTGTTAGCGCAAACGACGGCCTATCTTCAAGTCGAAGACATCAAGCAGATGTATGAACGGTGGACAGTCGGCGACCAGCCGAGCATCGTGCCAATGACCAATGCTGTTTTAGCATCTGATAACTTACCGGCCTTCACCATACCGTTTGAATATACGCAGCCGCAGGACACGAACACCCCCTACATTTTGCTGGTGCATGGCTGGAACGATGAAATGTGGGAGAAGGACGCCTTTGCTGAATCCGCGTTTAAGCGTCTCTATTGGCAGGGTTATCACGGGCGGTTTGGCAGCTTCCGCTGGCCGACGACTTTCGGTTTTACCGATAACTATTGGACAGCACTAACAGACCCGCGTAATTACGACAACGGCGAATATCAGGCATGGCAATCGGCACAAGGGTTGGTGAACAAATTGAATGATTTGAGCAGCCAATACCCTGGCCATGTTTATGTATTGGCGCACAGCATGGGCAACGTCGTGGCTGGCGAAGCGTTGCGGATCGCGGCGCAAAACGGGGACGGGCAGCTTATAAATACTTATGTGGGAAGTCAGGCGGCGATACCGGCGCATGTGTATGATGCAACCGTCACCACTCCCTATCTTTTGTCATTTACCTACACATATCCAAGCGGATTGTTGAGTTTTGCTGGTTCACAAAATTATGGCCCGGACACGCCAAACATTTATGGAAATCGGCTGACGAATAATATTGTCGCTGTGGGAAAACGAATCAGCTATTACAATGAGGATGATTTTGCACTGGCGGCACCACGTTGGTGTTTCGACCAGATCACCAAGCCTGATTACATACCGCCAAACAATTATTATGCCTACAGCGGCACTTCGGGTGATCTTGCACCGTGGAACCATTTTGTTGTTTCTCCTATTATTGGCGGCACGGATGTCCCGGTTGACATCGTGACCAACTTGAACAATCTCTACAAAGTTATGGCCTACGCTGCCGAATCGCGTTCAACGGCTTTGGGAGCAACACCAATAACAACGTTTAATGAAAGCGTTGATTTGACTGATCCGGCCAATCATCTTTGGCTGACAGACCCGTCCGGTCACAGTTATGCGGACCACTTCTGGCACAGTGCCGAGTTTCGAGGTGATTGCTGGCAGGAATGGAATTATTGGAATACATTGTTGCGTTCCAGCAGCGATGGTTTCAACATCAACAATCCATGAAAATTCGACCTTCCATTTTTTTGTTCATTGTTATCGTTGTGGTGCTGATTGCGCTGGTGCTGCGTCATGGGGTGAAAAAGCCGGTGGAAACACCGCCGGCCGCAGCGGTTGAAACCAATACTGTGTCACCAGCGGCCACCGCATCCAGTGCGCCGGTTCACATGAACACGCCACCGGCGCAGCTTGCGACAAACGCGTCCATGCCGTCCACGCAGAACAAGGGCGAGAAGATGAAAGAAGGGCTGGCCGAAATGAACGACGTGCCGATAGTTTTTTACGGCAGACTGGCAGACCAGCTTGGCGGCCCGGTTGTTGGCGCGCAAATCGCGGCCAGCGTGCGGATTTACAACGGCGTTCAGTCCACGGTGGAGCATCTGGCAGCGGTGAGCGATGGAAACGGATTTTTCCAGATACAAGGCGGCAAGGGCGAGAGTTTGGGCGTCGTGCCGACAAAGGAGGGCTATATCCTGGCCGCGACCAACACCTATTTCAAATACTCGTATATGTATCCCGACCGTTTTTCGCCCGACCCGAACAATCCGACGGTGATAAAAATGTGGAAGCTGCAAGGTGCAGAACCGTTGGTTGACATTGGTAAAGAATACAAGTTGCCGTTCACCAGCGCGCCGATATTTTTTGATTTAGTTGCAGGAAAAATCGTCCCAACCGGCGGCGATCTAAAAATTACCGTGAATCGTCCTGCGGGCGAAGTGTCAGAACATAATCCCCAAGATTGGGGCTTTGAGATTGAGGCAGTTGACGGAGGTTTAATTGAAACATCTGGAAAAGAATCTGCAATTACTTTTGCTGCACCAGAAAACGGCTATCAATCGAGCGATACGGTTACAGCGTCAAGCAACCGCCACGGAATTGGTGGAATTCAACAAAGTTTCTTTGTTAAAAGCCGAAACGGCCAAGTCTATAGTAAAGTCCATCTCTTATTTGGTATCAACGACACACCGGATGGATTTATGGACATCACGTTCAGCGGCGTTGCCAACACGAACGGCTCGCGCAACTGGGAAGCAACCGCGCCGAAATAAAAATACCACTAGATATTTTCCTGATTATGAAACTAATCGTTATTGTTCTATTCCTCGTGGCTACTGCACCTCACAGTTCAAAGGCTGGTGATGTGACGCTTTCCGTTGGCAGTCAATAGCTGATTGAAAAATCCTTCCCGCTCCAACCATTTGATTGGAAATTACAACTTTCTGTTCTTGATGGCGGTGGTCTTGTTCCGACGGATGAAGAATTTGCCTTTCAAGCACCGGAGAATGGCTATCAGTCGTCCGTCGTAATAGATATGTCTGCCACTAATCAAATTTGGCTTAACGAGATTCGTGCCAAGTATTATATCCGATTGCCTGATGGAAAATATGGAAGGTTTGATTTTTATCTTCTCCCAAGGAACGGAGTTTTCACTGTCCATTCAGCCATCAATCCCGACGGCTCTCAAAATTTAGAGCCACAATGAAATTAAAAGCGACCCCTCGCGAGGTCGCGTGCGCTTCATGGAATGAAGCTGGTTTTTAGTTGTTCAACCGATAAATCTGTCGGCTGTTTGCCATCGGCCATTTTCACCCATCGCATGAAGCGATGTGGCGAAATGAGAGACAGGAGGGTTTGAGCGTGCCGCTCGCCCGCCTTATCGCCATCTGGCACAATCCACACCCGGCCATTTGGCGTGACCAAGGACACGATGAGTTCAGCCTGCTTTTCCGAGCAGTCCGCCCCCATCGTTGCCACCACAGACGGCAGCCCATTTTGATTGAGCCACCAGACGCCGGTGAATCCCTCGACGACAATTAGATCGTCAACCGGCGCTTTGAGCCGGAAGCCGTTGTATAAAAACAACATCTTTCGGAATTCAAGGATTTTGCCGTCGCGCTTGCGCTCGCCGGGGAGACGGTATCGCGGATTGGGCGGATGAAATGCTGAAACGGGTTAAAGAAGAGAAAAAGCAGTCCGCCCATTCCGCAGCACGGGTCATTGCCGAAAAGCGCGGGGAGATTGAAAAGATCAATCTCCGCCTCCAAAAACTTCTGGACTCATTTTTGGACGGAATCATCGACCGCGAAACTTACGTCGCGGAGAAGGCCAAAGGAATGAGCCAGAAGAAATCTCTGGAGGAGCAAAGCACCGCGCTTTCGACTGGCCGAGCCAATTGGCTCGAACCGTTCCAAAATTGGATTTTGACCGCTAGAAACGCGGGTGAAATCGCTGTCAAAGGTTCTCCACAGGAGAGAAAGGTTCTCGCTCAAAAAGTGTTTGGCTCGAACCTAGTCCTCGACTGCAAAAAAGCCCGTGGTTCTTGCGTCAAACCGTGGTCGTTACTCGTCGAAAACACTTCGACTGGTGGAGTGGTGCGCATAGCAGGACTTGAACCTGCACACCTTTCGGCACTACCACCTCAAAGTAGCGTGTCTGCCAATTCCACCATATGCGCGCCCGCCCAATAATGAAGCAGCCCGCGCCGGCTTGCGCAAGGCGATTCTTCTTTATTGAAATGTCAATCAAAGATGTGCTGCCAGCCGCGCCAGAGTGACGGCTGCGGTGAACTGAAGCTCTTGCTGCGCAGCCGGCCGAGATCGAACTGCACCAGCACGCCCAAGGTGTTCGCCCCGCGTCCGCGCGAGCGGATGGCGTCAATGCCGTAGCCGTAATCAAACATGATTTTCCAGCGGTCGGATGGCGAGTGATATAGGATTCCGCCGCCCACGCCGTTGAGCGAGTGGCCGGGCTGTTCCTCGCCGGGCAGATAATCCACCAGCGCGCTGGCGACGTTCACGTCAATGTTCCAGCGCTTCTCTTTGTCGAGCGGGAGAAGATAGTTCAAGTTAATCAACAGGAACTGGCGCGCGCTGATTTCCTGGTAATAATAGCCCGGCAGCGACAGCGGGTATTCCGCGATGAGCGGCAAAAACCCGCCAAGGCGGTAGTCGCTGAAATGGTCGGCGTCCACGCTGGTGCCGGCGGTCAGGCGGGCGTAAAAACTTTGCTGGCTTTTGGGCCGCGTGTAGGCCAGCGCGGCCTCCGTCCAAAACAAATGCGACTGTTGCTCAAGTTCGCGGTCACCGGAGAATCCGTAATAGCCGTAGTTGTTGCGCAGATGGCCTTCATACCAGACGGACAACTCCATCGCCAGCGGCGGAAACAGCGTCGGTTCGACGCCACCCCATCGGAATCCGGTGCGGATGCTGAAGTCGCCGTGGTCGGACGGCAGTTGAAAGGTGGAGGCGGTGCCGTTGTTGCGGTCATACTCGGCATAATGCGCCGTGCCGCGCAGAACAAAGTTCAGCGGAATCATGTCGCCGGGATTGACCAGATGATAGAGGCTCACGGAAATTTCCCCGCCGTCGCCGGCAAAGGATTCCGCCGGCAAAAATGTGCCGCCGCGGATTTCATTGTAATCGTCGCCGAATCCACCGCCCGCCAGGCCGATGCCCAAATCCGTGTTTGGCCCGAACGCGCCGATGAAGCCGAGTTCGGAATCCAGATACACCGGCGCGACCGCCAGCCGCAGCGTGAGGTTCGTGCGCAGGAAATCCGGCTGATTGTGGTAATAATAAGCGTAGGCGGCCAGCGGCTGGTGCCCTTCAAACGCCTGATTGTAGCCGAGCTGAATCAGGTCGCGCTTGACGGGGTCAATCTGCGCGCAGGCAAAAAGCGGGACAAACAGCAACAGCCATAGCAGTGCGCGCCCGATTTTTTTCATCGCCGTTCTTCGTAACGCAAACCCGCCCCGGCGGCAAGCGGATTTACTCATGGCTGGACACGCGCCATTTTTTCCGGCTTACTATTCGGGCAAGATGGCGCCTCTGAATCCTGAATTGTTGGCCAAAGCGAAAGGTCTGGGCTTTTCCGACCGGCAGATCGCCCATTTGACCGGAAGCACCGAGGATAAAATCCGCACGTTGCGCAAAAAGTTGAATCTCGTCCCCAGCTACCGGCTCGTGGACACCTGCGCCGCAGAGTTCGAGGCTTACACACCGTATTATTATTCCACCTACGATCGCGGTGACGACGAGGTCAAGGGCAACACCGCGAAGAAGGTCATGATCCTTGGCGGCGGCCCGAACCGCATCGGACAGGGCATCGAATTTGATTATTGCTGTGTCCACGCCGCCTTCGCACTCAAGGAAGACGGATTTGAAACCATCATGGTGAACTCGAATCCCGAAACCGTTTCGACTGATTACGACACCAGCGACAAGCTGTTTTTCGAGCCGCTCACGCTGGAAGATGTGCTGCACATTTACGAACGCGAGCAGTGCTGGGGCGCCATCGCGCAATTCGGCGGCCAGACGCCGCTCAACCTCGCGCTCGGCCTCCAGAAAAACGGCGTCAACATCATCGGCACCTCGCCGCAGAGCATCGAAATCGCCGAGGACCGCAAGCTCTTCGCCGCGATGCTCGACAAGCTGAAAATTCCCCAGCCGCCCAACGGTCTGGCGACAAACGTCGAGGAAGCGCTCGCCGCTTCCAAAAAGCTCGGCTACCCGGTGCTTGTCCGCCCATCGTTCGTTCTCGGCGGACGCGCGATGCAGATTGTTTATTCCGACGCCGAGCTGTCGCATTACATGAAGTTCGCCGTCGAGGCCTCGCCCGAACGCCCGGTGCTGGTGGACAAATTTCTCGAAGACGCAACCGAGGCGGACGTGGATTGCATCGCCGATGTCGGCAACTTCAAGAATCCGGACGACGGCACGATTGTCATCGGCGGAATGCTGGAGCATATCGAATTTGCCGGCGTCCATTCCGGCGACGCCGCGATGGTGCTGCCGCCGCACACGCTTTCAAAAAGGATCATGGATAAAATCCGCGATTACACTCACGCCATGGCGCGCGAGTTGCGGGTCAGCGGCCTGATGAATGTCCAATACGCCGTGAAGGGCGACCAGGTTTTCGTGCTCGAGGTGAATCCGCGCGCATCGCGCACCGTGCCGTTCGTGAGCAAAGCGATTGGTTTTCCGCTGGCGAAACTCGCCGCGAAAGTCATGGCCGGAAAAACCTTGAAGGAATTGAATTTCACTAGGGAAATCCGCCCGAAGCATTGGACGGTGAAGGAATCCGTTTTTCCCTTCAACCGCTTTCTCGGGCAGGACATTTTGCTCTCGCCGGAAATGCGCTCCACCGGCGAGGTCATGGGTCTGGACGCCGATCTCGGCATTGCCTACGCGAAATCGCAGATGGCGGCAAATTCGTCGCTGCCGGCCGGCGGCAAGGTCTTCATCAGCGTCAGCGACGCGCACAAAAAGCAAATCGCGGCCATCGCCAGACTGTTTGCCGGCCTCGGATTTGAATTGACCGCCACCAGCGGCACGGCGGCTGTTTTGGAAAAGGCCGGATTGACCCTCCAGCGCGTGATGAAGCTGCTCGAAGGCCGGCCCAACGTGATTGACCTGATGAAGAACAAGGAAATCCAGCTCGTCATCAACACGCCGTCCGGCGCGGTGCCGCGCGCCGACGAAATCAAAATCCGCACGACGGCGATTTATACCGGCACGCCCATCATCACGACGTTGAGCGGCGCCAAGGCCGCCGCGCTCGGCATTGCCGCGCTCAAAAAATCCGGCTACGGCGTGAAAACGTTGCAGGAATATCACTGAAGCTGCCGCGCGGTTTCAAAATTTTATGCCGACCATTTTCATTGAAGGCTACAAGTTTCGTTTCTACTCGTCGGACGTGAACGAGCCGCCGCACGTTCATGTCATTCAGGCCGAACGCGTGGCGAAAATCTGGCTCAATTCACTGGAAGTCGAATACAATCGCGGCTACAATAAAACAGAGTTGAACAAAGTTTTGAAATTGACCGCGTTGAACAAAACCAGATTATTAGAGGCATGGCATGAGCACTTTGACCGCTAAAAACACCGCGCAGGTTTCCGCCAAAGACGTCCGCTTCACCAACGGCACGCTGCACGTCCGGCTGGACGACGGGCGCGAAATCAGCCTGCCGCTGGCCGAAGTGCCGTGGTTGAAATGGCTCGCCAAGGCCACGCCCCGGCAGCGCGCCAACTGGTCACTCGAACCGGGCGGCTACGCGATCTACTGGCCGGACTTGGACGACGGCGTTGAAATCTGCCACCTGCTGGACACGCAGCCGATTGTGTAAACTCCAGCGCCACGCTCAAAAAAATCCAGCTGCGGCGTCAAAACGTTGCAGGAATACCACTGATTTGTCATCCGCGCCGGCAAGCCAGCCAGCCGCCAGCCCCGGCGGCTGTTCCGATGATGCCAGAGCGTGTTTAGCCAATGTTAGACGGTGTTCCGATGATGTTAGACGATGTTTCGGTGATGTCAGACCCATTGCGCTGATGTTAGACCCTGTTCCCGCAATCCCAGACCATGCTCCGCCCATGCCAGACGCCCTTGCACTGATGTTAGACCGTGTTTCCATGACGCCAGCCCAATTCCGGCGATTCCCGCGCGTGTTCCCCGGATTCACGCACAGGAAATTTTATCCATATCATAATTTACAATAATCGCAGAGTTGATTGCAGACAAAAAATATAATTGATGTTCATGCCGGTCGGCGTAGTTTTTTTGCGTCAATCAAATTTAACCAAAACAACCAATTCATTTATGAAAAACACCCAAATCAACCTCAACGCCATGCTAAGCCAAAGCTTGAACTCCAACGCGCCTGTCCTACTTTGTTCGCGTTGAAATCCACCGCACCACAACTGCTCCCGCTGCTGAAGCAATACTTCGGCTTCACCTCGTTCCGCCCGTTGCAGGAGGAGATCATCCGCGATTCGCTCGCGGGCAAGGATGTTTTCGCGCTGCTGCCGACCGGCGGCGGCAAGTCGCTTTGCTTCCAGCTTCCCGCACTCGCGCGCGACGGCCTCACCGTGGTCGTCTCGCCGCTGATTGCGCTGATGAAAGACCAGGTGGACGCGCTGCAAGCCAGCGGCATTCCAGCGACGTTCTTGAATTCCTCGCTCGCCGCCGATGAATCGCGGAAGCGCCTGCGCGGCTTGCACAACGGCGAATATCGCCTGCTCTACGCCGCGCCGGAGCGGTTGATGCTGTCCGGTTTTCTCGAAGATTTGCAGCGCTGGAACGTCCGGCTCATCGCGGTGGACGAGGCGCATTGCATCAGCGAATGGGGCCACGATTTCCGCCCCGAATACCGCCAGATTTCCGATTTGCGGAAACTTTTTCCGCACGTCCCGTTCATGGCGCTCACCGCCACCGCCACCGGCCGCGTGCGCGAGGACATTGTCACGCATTTGAAATTGCGCGAGCCGAAGTGCTACGTCGCCAGCTTCAATCGTCCGAACCTGACCTACCGCGTCATTCCGAAAAACAAGCCCTACGACCAGTTGCTTGCTTTTCTCCGCGCGCGGCCCAAGGAAAGCGGCATCGTGTATTGCCAGTCGCGCAAATCCGCCGAACGCATCGCCGCCAATCTCACCGAGGACGGCGTGAAAGCTCGGCCCTATCACGCCGGCCTGACGCCGAAGGAACGCAGCGAGCATCAGGAACTTTTCCTGCGCGACGACGTGCGCGTGATTTGCGCGACCATCGCCTTCGGCATGGGCATCAACAAGCCGAACGTGCGCTTCGTCGTCCACTACGATTTGCCGAAAAACATCGAGGGCTATTATCAGGAAACCGGCCGCGCGGGCCGCGACGGTCTGCCGAGCGAATGCGTGCTGCTCTTCAGCGCCGGCGACGTGGTAAAACAGACGCAGTTCATTGATGAAAAGCCCAGCTTGCAGGAGCAGCAAATTGCCCGCGCGCAATTGCAGCAAATGGTCCACTACGCCGAATGCGCCGGCTGCCGGCGGACAGAGTTGCTGGCGTATTTTGGCGAGGATTTCGGAACGCCGAACTCCGGTTCGGCAAGTCCCCGGTCGGCAGCCCAAAACGCCGATCAGGAGATCGGCGCTCCGAATTGCGGCGCGTGCGATAACTGCCTTTCGCCGCGCGCCACATTTGACGGGACGCTGGCCGCGCAGAAATTTCTCTCGTGCGTCTATCGCATCCGCGAAAAGAATGGTTTTGGCGTCGGTTTGAATCACGTCGTCGAAGTCCTCACCGGCGCGGACACGGAAAAAATCCGCAAATGGGATCACGCGCAGCTTTCGACCTACGGCATCGGCAAGGAACACAACCGGCCGGAATGGGCGGCGATTGGCCGCGAACTCGTGCGCCTCGGTTTTCTGCGGCAGACCACGGAAAAATTCAGCGTGCTGGAAATCACGAACGAAGGCCGCATCGCA
>Ga0181525_10001213_pt1 | contig 22171 bp, 21 predicted proteins | sample PEATcosm2014_Bin_48_FD_121100 | JGI IMG/M metagenome (GOLD analysis project Ga0181525, IMG submission 121100) | Peatland microbial communities from MTU Mesocosm Facility, Houghton, MI, USA - PEATcosm2014_Bin06_10_metaG | ecosystem: Environmental > Terrestrial > Soil > Wetlands > Peat | place... | reverse complement strand
TCAAGGTCCAGCCGGTCAAGGCGTTCGCCCACGCCAAGGGCGATCCGTTCGGCGCCACCACGCACCGGTTCTGAGCTAGTTCCGCCAGGGCGGAGCTTGTCGGGGTTGCGCACCACCCAGATGTGCTTGATCCGGTCGCCCGCGACGTCGAACGCGAACACGGTCACGATGACGCCGTCTTGCTCGGCCACCAGCCCGGGCTGGCCGTTGACGGTGCGTTCGAGGAATGTCATGGTGCCCTGTGCGCGGCTGGCGATCTCAACCCAGGCGCGCACGACCTGCTCGCCGCCTTCGATGGGGCGCAGGAAGGCCATGGCCAGGCCGCCGCCGTCGGCGCTGCTGCCCTTACCAGTCGTACTGCTCAGACACACCTGAAGCCCCCAGGAGGCACCATGACCACGTCGATTCCGGCGACGGCGTTCGCCGACCGGCGTCCGAGCAGCGCCTGGAGCGGGCGGCTCATCCTCAACGCGGAGCACCATCCCGGGCGCGGCACCGTCCTGCTGCTCCGCGAGGCCATCGGATTTTAGATCGCGGTCGGTGGGGGTGTCAGCGAGGCTTGATCTCTCCCATCGGGCCGAAGCCGTCGTGCGGGGTGTCGATGTAGATGATCTGCGGCTGGGTCGCCACCAGGCCGGACGCGGTCTCGAAGAACTTCTTCACGTAGGGCTGCTTGACGTGCGTGCCACCCGCCTCGGCATCCGTGAAGCCCTCGATGCAGATGAACTCGTTGTCGTCGGTGAGGCTCCGGGACCACTGGAAGAACAGGCAACCGTCCTCGGCGTTGACGTCCTTGGCGTAGGCGTCGGCCACCGCCAGCCAGTCGTCCATCTTCTCGGGCCGGATCTGCATCTTGATGTTGATCAGGATCATGAGTCCCTCTCCGGTAACGGTGCTAGTCGTCACAATCGTGGTGCGATCGCCATCGAGCGTCAACCGCGACGGCGTCAGCGACTTCCCCGCGACCGCGGCGACGAAGCCGCCGGGTAGCCATCGGCTGGGGGTCGGCCTCTATGGTGGCGGCATGGCCTCGTGGTGGTACCGCGACATGATCGCGCCCGGCAAGCTGCCGCTGATGCTGTGCTTCCTGGCTTTCGTCGTCACGTTCGCGGTGACCAGGACGATCACGCGGATGATCCGCGACGGCCGCGGTCCGTTCCGGAACCAGGTGACGGCCAGCGGGACTCACATTCATCACTCCGTCCCCGGCATCATCCTGCTGATCATCGGGGCCTTCACGGCGGTCGGCGGCCCTGACGCACTCGGCTGGCGCTCGTTCGCCGCGGTGGCCGTCGGCATCGGCACGTCGCTCGTGCTTGACGAGTTCGCGCTGATCCTGCACCTGCAGGACGTCTACTGGAGCGGCGAGGGACAGCTGTCGGTCGAGGCGGTGAGCCTGACGGCCGCCTGCCTCGGGCTCGCCCTGGCCGGGTTCAGTCCGTTCGGGATACGAGGCATCGGCACCATCGAGCTGACCCTGCGCGTGACCGCGAGCGGAGTCCTCGTCATCGACGGCGTGCTCTCGTTCATCTGCGTCCTGAAAGGCAAGTACCGGACCGCGCTGTTCGGGCTCTTCCTGCCGCTGGTCGGGATAGCCGGCGCGGTACGCCTCGCCCGCCCGTCGTCGATCTGGGCCCGGCATCGCTACCGGGGCGAGCGCCTGGAACGCGCCACCCGCCGCGCCGCCGACTTCAACCGGCGCTGGGCTCCCCTCCAGTCCGACTGGGAAAACTTCATCGGCGGCAGGCCGTCCCTGCCCAACCCGCCGTCCCTGCCGAACCCGCCGAACCCGCCGGCACCGCCGGCACCGCCGGCACCGCCGGCACCGCATCCGGCCGCCGACGACGCCCACCACTGAGCCCTGCTTGCTCCGCTTGATGATCAGGGAATGGCGCCGCGGCGCGGGCTAGTCCTCACCCAGAACGCGGCCGAACGTGCCTACCTGGTCACGACGCTCGCGGCGCGGCGTTCGGGCCATCCGGATGGCGTAGCCGACGGCCAGGGCCAGGCAGGCGGCGACGGCCAGGTAGACCGCGACGGGGGGGTAGTCGGCGGCGACGAGGCCGGGACGGGGCACGAGGCCGCCGGGAACGGGAACCCCCACGCCGCCCGCGCTCAGCGTGGTCAGCGCCAGGGCGATGGCGCCGAAGCAGCCCGCCGCCACCATCGGGAAGAAGCCGCCGAGGAGCATCCCGCGTCCCCGGCGCCGCCGGACCCGGAGGGTCAGGCCGCAGCCCGCCAGCAGGATCGCGCCGCCGACGGCCGCGACCGCCCACGCCAGCCACACGGGATTGACCATCACCGCGGCCTGGGTCGGCAAGCAGGGCCAGCACGGGGTCTGTGAGCCCGGCGTCACCGTGACGACGGGCGGCCAGATCCTGAGGAAGGTGTCGATTGCCAGGCCGGTAACGCCGGACGTCAGCAGCAGGACGGCGGCCAGCTTCCAGGCCGCCAGGCCGGCCTCCGCGGCAGCGGCGAGCCAGCCGCGGCGCGCGTGGTGCGCGCGGACGACGGCCCGTACCGGCCCGAAGCTGGAGATGGCCGCCTCCTGCGCCTCCCGCTCGGTCATCCCGATCGCCCGCCCGGCGGCGGCGGTCTCGCGCAGGTGGTCCTCGGCCTCGGCCAGGATCAGCTCCGCCTCGGCCGCCGGCACCCGCAGCCCGGCGTGCATCTGGTCCAGGTACCCGGCGATCAGGTCAGGGCCCGCCGCGCTCGTGCCGACCACCGCGCTCATGCCGACCACCCCGGCTCGGCTCGAGCCCAGCCCAGCTCGGATCGAGCCCGGCCCGCGGCCGGCGGCCGTAGGCCCTGGGCCGCCCAGCCGAGCACCGCGTGGACCCCGCCGGCGAACCTGCGCCACTCGGTCTGCTGGGCGGCCAGCGCGGCGGCCCCGCGGTCGGTCAGCCCGTAGACGCGGCGCCGGCGGCCGTCGGCCTGGTCCCAGGTGCTGGCCAGCAGGCCGGCGTCCTCCAGCCGGTGCAGGGCGGGATAGATGGTCCCCTCGGGCAGGTCGAACGTGCCCCCGCTGCGGTCGCGCAGCACCGAGATGATCGCGTAGCCGTGCGCGGGACCGGACGAGAGCACCGACAGCAGCAGCAGGTCCAGGTTTCCCTTGAGCCGTTCACGGTCCATGCACCGTAAACCTATGCCTAGTATTGCGAGGTGTCAATCGTATTGGCCGGGAGGGGCAGGCGATGAACGGCTTGATATCCAGATTGATTTATCCTGGCGCCAGTCGGCCGGTTGACGTCGGGCAAGTCGAGCGAACCCTGCAAGCAGGAGAAGAACTTGGGTGGCAGGAAACGGCATGACCGTCGCCGTAAAGTAAGAGCGCAAGTACTACTGAGCCCATTGACTAGCCTGCTCGCCTGCGCGATAGATCTGGCGCGCATCGGCAAGACCTCATTCGCCATCGGTCCATTCGACGCTCTCTCCAGGGCCAGGATCCTCGACTGCCCGACTCTGATCATGAGCGGGTCGCAAGATGCGCTCACTCGGCCTTGGATGGCAAACGAGTTGACCAAGGCCATGGCAGGCCATGCTCGGCTGGAAGACCTGGCCCTTGCCATCGTCTGTGGAGCTGGCTGATCGTCGGGAGGGATACGCTGCTCGGTCTGGAACTCGTCGTAGCCCTGGGTGTGGCGGTGCTGGTGTCCGGCGTCCTGGCGCGCCGCTTCGGGGTCGCCCCGCCCGTGTTGCTGCTTGCCTGCGGGGCGCTGCTGGGCTTCGCGCCCGCGCTGCGCGGGGTGCGCCTGCCGCCCGAAGTGGTGCTGCTGCTGTTCTTCCCGGCGCTGCTGTACTGGGAGAGCCTGACCACGTCGCTGCGGGAGATCCGCAGCAACCTGCGCGTGATCGTGCTGCTGAGCACTGCGCTGGTCATCGTCACGGCCTGGGCTGTGGCGGCGACGGCGCACGCCCTGGGTCTGGGGTGGGGGCCGGCCTGGGTGCTCGGAGCGGCCGTGGCGCCGACCGACGCGACGGCAGTGGGAGCCTTCGCCGCGGTCCTGCCGCGCCGCACCCTGACCGTGCTGCGCGCCGAGAGCCTGGTCAATGACGGGACCGCCCTGGTCATCTACAGCCTGGCGGTGGGCATCACGGCCGGCCCGGAGCATTTCAGCGCGCCGTATACCGGCTGGCTGTTCCTGCGCGCGTACGGCGGCGGGGCGCTGACCGGGGCGGTGACCGAGTGGCTGGCGGTGCGGGTGCGCCGCCGTCTGGACGACCCGCTGCTGGAGAACGTCGCCATCTTGCTGATCCCGTTCACCGCGTTCTTGTTCGCCGAGGCGATCCACGCCTCGGGCGTGCTGGCCGTCGTGGTGTGCGGGCTGATCATGAGCCAGGCCGGCCCGCGGGTGGACCACCCCGGCGCGCGCCAGCAGACCGAGGCGTCCTGGTCGCTGGCCTCGTTCGTGCTTAACGGTGCGCTGTTCGTCCTGGTCGGGCTGGAGCTGCAGTCCGCCGTCCGGGGCTTGACCAGCGTTGATCTGGCCCGCGGCCTGGACCGCCGCCCGCAGCAGCGGCTGCGCCGGGTCGGCGCCCGCGCCCGGGTCATCAGCGCGGTCGCCGGGTTCCGCGGCGCCGTGTCGCTGGCCGCCGCGCTCGCGGTCCCGGATGTCACCGGATCCGGCGCGGCCTTCCCCGACCGCGACCTGATCATCTTCGTGACCGCCGGGGTCATCGTGGTGACGCTGGTGCTGCAAGGCCTGGCGCTGCCGGGCGTGGTGCGCTGGGCCCGGCTGCCCCGCGACACCTCCGCCGATACCGAGCGTCACCTGGCCGAGACGCTCGCCACCGAGGAGGCGCTGGCCGCGATGCCGCAGATCGCCGCCGGCCTCGGCACCGACCCGGACATCGCGCGCAGGGTACGCCGCGAGTACGAGAAGCACCTGCGCGTCCTGCACGCCAGCGACGACGACGCCAACGACGAGCCGGCGCTGCGCTACGACCAGCAGTACACCGCGCTGCGCCTGGCCGTCCTGTCCCACAAACGCGCCACCGTGGTCAGGTTGCGGGACGAGCGCCGCATCGACGACACCGTGCTGCGCCAGGTCCAGAGACGGCTCGACATCGAAGAGGTACGGCTGTCCCGCCCCGAGATGGCCGACTGACCATCACCCTCGCCGTGACGACAGGTTCCGTCAGTACCCGCAACCACACGTCTTCACCACCGCCACCGCCAGATGGCGACCAACCAATCCCGGCCGGGCGATGTCTTAACAATCGTGATCCCGGCAGGCGGGATGCAGGATTGGCAGGCTCGGTCATGAAGCGCAGGATCTGGCGGAAGTCATCCGTATTGCTGATCATTTCCCTGGCGTCTGCCACGGGCGTTGCGCTGGCCTCGGCGGCGTGGGCCGCGACGACGGCGAAGCTGCCGTCGTGGCACGTACTTGAGACGGTGAACGGGTCGAGCCGGGACTTCGGCGCGGTCGTGGCGACCGGCCCGGCGAGCGGCTGGGCCCTGGTCGACAACGCGTCCTACGCCTACCAGCGCACGGGCGTCACCACGTGGAAGAAGGTTCCCTACCCTGGCGGCAACGGCGTGAGTGTCGCCGCGGCGGCGGCGACCTCGGCGTCCGACGTGTGGGCGTTCACGAACATCGCCGACGCCAGGTCCCAGGCCGTCGAGCTGGTGCGCGGCAAGTGGACCGTCCGCAAGACCCTGGGCGGCTACGTCAACGCGGTCTCGGTGCTGGCCGCCAATGACGTGTGGGTGTTCGGCTCGACGGCCACCTATCACTACAACGGCAGCACCTGGGCCAAGGTCGCCGGGGGCGCTTCCGGCGGCGGCGCGCTGTCGACGAGCGACTACTGGCTTGCCGGGGCGTCCGGCCAGACGACCGTGACGCACGTGAAGAATGGCAAGAAGGTGACCTTCAACCTCGCCAGCCTGCTCCCTGCCAGCTCGAAGAACGGACTTAACGACCCTCAGGTGGCGGGCGTCTACGCGGCCTCAGACACGAACGTCTACGTGATCGGCAACGGCCGCGCGCAAGACGCGGGCGGCCCGGTGGTGATCCTGCACTACGACGGGCACGCCTGGAAGAAGCTCGCCAGCTACGGCATGGGCAACCCGCAGGGCATCACCCCTGACGGCGCAGGCGGCCTGTGGATCCCCGTCGGGTGGGCCGGCGGGGGGGCGATCCTGCACTACTCCCGCGGCGCCATCGCCGCCACCGCGCTGCCCAGCCCCGGCCGGGACGAGTCCACCTACCCCGACGGGGTGTCCCGCATCCCCGGGACCACGCAGGCGCTCGCGATCACCAGCACGGTCCCGTTCGACAATGCGACACGCTTCTACTCCCAGGTCCTCCAGTACGGCTGACCTGGACGACATGAAGGCGGCCTTCTCGCGCCGGTCCAGGCCGATGCTGCGCCTGGCGGGTGTCCCGGTGACGGCCGCTAGCTGAGGCCTGCCGCCATCCCAGCCGACGCGGGTCAGGTGGTCGCGTAACGTGCCGGTATGACATGGATGGCGGCCACTGGCACGGAGCTGCCCGGCGGGCAGCACCGGGACCGGCCCGGCATCGCGTGGCCTGCGTGTGGTCTGCTTCCGCCGCAGCCGTCTTGAAAACCGGGCGCGGTCCGTTCGCCGGCCTGCCGCGCGAGGCCGCGATCTTGTCCGCGGTGTCGTTCACCGTGGCGCTCGGCTACGGGATCGCGGCCCCGGCCATCCCCGCCTTTGCCCGCCAGTTCGGTGTCGGCGTCGCCGCCGCAGCGAGCGTGATCAGCGCGTTCGCGCTGATGCGGGTCGCGTTCGCGTTGCCGGCCGGGCGGCTGGCGGACCGGTTCGGCTCGCGGCGGGTGATGGCGATTGGCATTGCCGTCGTCGCGGTCAGCAGCATGCTGGCCGGATTCTCCCGGTCGTTCGCCCAGCTGCTGGTGCTGCGCGGCGTGGGCGGACTTGGCTCGGCCATGTTCTCGGTGAGCGCCCAGGCGCTGCTGCTGGCCAGCGTGCCGAGCAGTCAGCGGGGCCGGGCCAGCGGCCTGTATACCGGCGGGTTCCTGCTCGGCGGGATCACCGGCCCGGCGCTCGGCGGGGTGGTCGCCGCCTGGTCGCTGCGCGCGCCTTTCTTTCTGTACGCCGCGCTGCTCGTGGTGCCGGCGGTGATCGCCGCGGTCGCGCTCGGGCCGGCGGCGCGCCCGATGACCCCGCGGGCAGCCGCCAGCCCCCGGCAGAGCCTGACCGTGCTGGCCGGAGCGCTGCGCAGCGGTGCCTACCGGGCAGTCGCAGCCGTGAACCTCGCCGACGGCTTCGCCGTGCTCGGCATCCGCAGCGCGATCATCCCGCTGTTCGTCCGCGACTCGCTGCACCGCTCGGCGACCTGGACGGGCATCGGGTTCCTGGTGTTCGCGGCCCTGAACGCGGCGGCGCTGATGCCCGCCGGCCGCGCGGCGGACACGCTCGGCCGGCGCCCGGTCATGGTGGCGGGCTGCGCGATCTCGGCGGCCGGCCTGCTGCTGCTCGCCGTGCTACCCGGCCTGTGGGCGTACCTGGCTGCGCTCGCGGTGGCCGGCGCCGGGTCCGGGCTGCTTGACGTCGCGCCGTCGGCGATGCTCGGCGACCTGCTCAGCGCCCAGGCCCGCCCGGGCGGCATCCTGGTCGCGTTCTTCCAGATGGCGGGCGACGCCGGCACGGTGACCGGGCCGGTCACGGCAGGCCTGCTCGTGGACGGCGCGTCTTACCCGGCGGCGTTCGGCCTGGCTGGCGGCGTGCTTGCCGCCGCCGCCCTGCTCGCTCTGCTAACCCCGGAACGTCATAACGACCGGGGCACCTCCGTATAGCTGCCGGGGGCAGGCTGACCGCCGATCTGGCGATTGCGGGTTATCGAGCCAGGCCACCGCGGACGCGCCGAGCACCAACCGACGGCGGCGACGGCATGTGACAGCACCCATGACAAACAAGTACGCCTGTCGCCGATTCGGCGCCGATGCTGAGCGTCGCAGGAAGCGGTGGCTCCGGAAGGCACGGGCATGACGACGGACAGTGCGCCCTCAGCCGACCGGCGCTTCGGCGGCAAGCGGGGCAGCCGAAGCGGGACTCTCTGCCTGGGCCGTCTTCAGCGCCTGGGCCGTCTTCAGCGCCTGGGCCCGGCGGTAGCGCCTGGCGAGGCCCGCGCCCCCGATCGCGGCCGCGAAGCAGGACGCGCCGCCGACCGCCAGGCCGATGCGCGGGTCCGTCAGGGCGATGATCCAGCCGATCACGGGGCCGCCGACCGGAGTCGTTCCCTGGAAAGCGACTTGCCAGAGCGCGAGCACGCGGCCGCGCATGCCCGGCTCGGAGCTGAGCTGGATCGTGGCGTTGCCGATAGCGATGAATGACACGCTTGCCCAGCCGACGAACAGCAGGGCGGCGTAGGCAAGGCCCAGAACGGGTGAGAACGCGCAGGCCAGGATGGCCACCCCGAAGCCGGCCGAGGCGAAGATCATCGGCCGGAGCCCGGTCCGGCCCCGCGCGGCGGTAAACAGGCCGCCGATGACCGCGCCGATTCCCATCGCCGCGGTCATGAAGCCGTAGGCCTCGGCGCCGCCGTGGAACGACCGCTCGGCGAGGACCGGAAGCGAGACGGAGAACTCATAGGCGAGTAGCCCGACTAGGCCCATCATCGCAAGCGGGACAGCGATTGCCGGCGTCCGGGCCGCGTAGCGCAGGCCCTCCCGCAGTTGCCCGCTGGCCCGCCCGGACGGCGGGCTCGGCCGCAAGGCGGACCGGTCCATCATCAGCAGGGAGGTGACGACGGCCGCGAAGCTCGCCGCGTTCAGCAGGAAGCAGGTCCCGGTGCCGACCGTCGCGATCAGGATCCCGCCGATGCCAGGCCCGACTGCGCGCGCCGCGTTCACCGTCACCGAATTCAGCGTGATGGCGTTGCGCAGTTCGTCCTTGCCGACCATCTCCCGGACGAAGGCCTGCCGGGCGGAGTTCTCGAAGGCGTTGTTCAGGCCAAGGATGACGGCCAGCACGCAGATCTCCCAGAAGCGGGCCGAGCCGAGCACCACGAGCAGCCCGAGCGCCAGGGCCTGGAACCCCATCACCGTCTGCAGCGCGATCATGAGCCGCCGCTTGTCCACCCGGTCGGCGACAACGCCGCCGTACGGCCCCAGGAGCAAGACGGGCACCGCCTGCAGCGCCACGGCCAGGCCCAGGTCGGTGCTTGAGTGCGTGAGGGTCAGCACCAGCCAGGACTGCGCAGTCATCTGCATCCAGGTGCCGACCAGGGATATCGACTGGCCAGTGAAGTACAGACGGTAGTTCGGCACTCTCAGCGAGGAAAAAGCCTTCCCCCAGAAGGCTCCCGTCCTGATCTCCACGCACCTATCCTTGCAGTAATCTACTCGTTAGTTAGCACAACAAAACTACAAGGCGTGGCTGTTCCCGGCCTCGGCCCCGGCGGTGGGTCCGCCCATCGCGTCACCGACCCGGGAGGTACGCGACATGACTGACTTGCCTGCGTCTACCTGCGGATGATCATCGGGCGCGCAGTCGCCGACTCGACGTCTGGTAGCTGACTGCACCGCATGCGCGTCACCCTGCCGCCTGGGCATCCTGCGCCGGCTCAGCGCCCGGCTGCGCCGCGCCACTGACCAGGTGGCGTGGCCAAGGTCCTGCCGTAGCCGCGGCGCTGGACCCAGTCCGGTCCAGCCGGGGAGGAACATAGTTCATGGCGCCGTACGCGCCCGCGGGTAGGCCTCGCGTGCCATCGCGGGTACCCAGTGAATCATTCCAAAGGAGAGTCACATGCCACTTTTCGGCAGCAAGCCAGCCGACGGTGCGGCCGCCTGGGAGCCGCAGGCCGCGGCCGGTCGGCTGGCCCAGACCGCGGGCGCCGCTCCGTCTGGCGTTTTCACCTCCGACTTGTCGGTCTCGGAGTACGTGCTGCTCGGCGAGGCCGGGTTCGAGCCGCTCGGCTTCGTGGTCGGATCGTCTATCTATCACATTGGCCTGCAGGTCGGACGATGGTCGCAGAACCAGGAACTGCAGGTCCTGACCCAGGCGATGTACAACGCCAGGGAACTGGCCATGACCAGGATGCAGGCCGAGGCCGACCACCTGGGCGCTGACGGTATCGTCGGCGTTCAGCTGCGCATGCAGAGCTACGTGTGGGGCCAGGGTGTCCTGGAGTTCATCGCTACCGGGACGGCAGTGCGCGCGCTGGGCAGCACCGGCCGCGGTACCGAAGGCGCTCACCGGGCCCCCGACGGCCGGGCGTTCACCTCGGACCTGTCGGCTCAGGACTTCTTCCGGCTGCTGGCGGCCGGCGCTGTGCCGGTGGCGTTCGTGCTCGGAGTCTGCGTGTACCACATCGCTCATCAGTCGGCGATGCAGTCACTGCGCCAGGCCGGCCAGAACCAGGAAATGGTGATCTTCACCCAGGGCATCTACGAGGCTCGTGAGCTTGCGCTGGCCAGGATGCAGGCGGAGGCCACCCAGGCGGGGGCCTCGGGCATCGTCGGGGTGAGCGTCGCGGTCAACAATCACGTCTGGGGCGAGCACGCGACCGAATTCCTCGCCACCGGAACCGCCATCCGGCGCCTCGCCGCTGAGCACCGGCTCCCCGAAACCTCGCCCAAGCCCACCTTCACCTTGGGACTCGACAGCTAGCCAGCCGGCCTCCCGGGCTTCGCCGCCCGTCCGGGTGAGCAGTGACCGGGTCGTCGCAGCGTTCGCTGACGGCCAGGCCGATCGCCCTTGCGGTGCCTGGCGCCAGCGGGGAATGGTGACGGCTGCCGAATCCGTCGCCGTTGGCTGTCCTCTGGCTGCTGCGGCCCCGGCATCAAAGGGAGATTGGGCCAAGGTGGTACAGACCGGCAGCGGCTCATTCGTCTACAGGGGAACGAGTTATGGACGGTCGACAAGGCACTAATGCTTCCCTTCCAGGACATCCACGTGGGCGGCCGTATCCCTGCCGAATCCGTATTGGGCTGGTCATGTATCTGGGCGGTGGGTGCCGACCGCGGTGGCGGCACCCGCCAGGGATTGGTCAGAGGCCGTATTTTGCCCTCGCCTCCGGCGTGACGGGGGTAAAGAGGTTGACTAGTCCGCCGTCGGGGTCGCGCAGGATTACCGAGCGGTTGCCCCACGGCATGTCGGTCGGCTCCAGGACGATCTCGGGGATGGTCTGGGGGACGAGGGCCTTGATTCGCTCCCAGGTCGCGTCGACGTCGTCGACGCGCAGTTCGACGAAGACAGAGCGGTTCCGGCCGGGCACCGGGCCGGCGTCGCCGAGCATCCCGACGGTCGCCGGGGCGCCGATGGCGATGGTCCCGGTCGGCGTTCGGAGTTCGGCGAAGACGGGGACGGGCCGGGTGACGGGCAGGCCGGTCAACTGCTCCCAGAAGGTCGCGAGGCGTTCGACGTCCTGAGTGATGACGCGGATTGAGACGAAGTCCATGACAGTTCCTCTCGCTGCTGAGGGTGGTGGTGTTGGTGTGGCGAAGTTCGTGCTCATACGGCTAGATGGGCGGCGGCGATATCTTCCAGCGCGGTGACCCGCCCGGCTGGGGCCTGGCTGGCGGGGGGATGAAGCCGCCGGACTGCGCGGTCCCTCGACGATGCCGGTAACGCGGCCGCTGCTGCGGTCGGCGACGACAACCCGATGGCCGCGGGCCGCGAGGCGGACAGCGGTGGATGCTGCTGCTCCGTGTCGTGGTCATGCCTCGACGCTAGAAGGAATAGTGGACAGTATCCGCCCGCTATCTCTGGAAAAGTTTGCTGGCATGGCCAAACCCCTCGCCCGCGTTCTGGCGCTGCTCGACATCCTTCAGACCGGCGGCACCCCCGCACCCTGCACGAGCTCTCTGACCGGCTGGGTGTCGACGAACGGATGGTCCGCCGCTACGTCGGCCACCTGCTCGACCTCGACGTACCGGCGGACCGAATCGGGCGCCGGTCCTCAGCTGCTGGCTGAGGAGCCGGTGAAATCCAGCACCGCGCTGGCGAACGCTTCCGGGCTCTCCTCGGGGATGAAGTGAGAGGCCCCGGGTATGCGGACCCCGGTCACGTTCTCGGCTACCTCGTTCATCATCTCCTCGACGAACGGCCCCGTGGAACTCATCGCGCCGCCCACCGCGAGGACAGGCATGCCGAGTTTGCCGTTGTGCTGAACTTGTCGGGCTGCTGACGGTTCTGACTAATGCCCGGATCCATTGCCGCGTGCGCCGTCATCGAGCCCTGGGTCACCGGCAATGGCAGGCTTCGCCTGCGCCGCCTGCACCGCATCGGTGCCGGGCAGCTGCCCGACGAGCAGCTGGCGCACCTGCGCCAGGTGGCTGGCAATGCTGTCCTGCTGCCTGGTGAGGTTGTCGACCTCGCGCTGGGCCGCAGCCCGGCGGCGCTCGGCATCGGCCTTGACCTCGTTAAGGAGCTGCTCGGCCTGGGCCTTGGCCTGACTGACGATCTGATCGGCGTTCTTCTTGGCGTTGCTCACCAGCTGGCCGGCGTGCTGGTCGGCGTCCCGGCGGGTCTGGTCGGCCTGCGCGCTGGCCTTGGCCGCGCGCTGCTCCGCGGTCGAGGCACGCTGCTCGGCCTCGGACACGAGCTTCTGCGTCATGGACTGGGCGGCGGCCAGACGCTCGGCCTCCTGGCGCTCAGCATCTTCCCGGCGCGCCGCGATCTGGATCTCGAACTCGGCCTCGGACTGGGCCCGCGCAGCCTCGCTCTCCTCCAGGATCCGCTGCGCCTGGCTGCGCATCTCATCGGCCTGCCGCTTGGATGTGGTCAGGATCTCGTCCCGCTCGCGCTTGGCGGTGGCCTTCAGCTGGGCCACCTCGCGCTCGGTGCTGGTCCGCAGCTTGGCGATGTCGCGCTCGGCCGCGGCCCGCTTCTCCGCCACCTCATGGTCGGCGGTGGCGCGCAGCTGGGCCACCTCGCGCTCGGCGGTCGAGGTCAGCTCGTCAGCCTCACGCCTGACGGTGGTCCTGATCGAGTCGGCCTCATGCTCGGCCGCCCCGCGCAGATCGTCGGTCTCGCGCCTCGCGTTCGCCCGCAGCTCGGCCGCCTCGTTCTCCGCGCCGGCCCTCAGCTCGGCCGCATCGATCTTGGCCGCGGCCTTGATCTCGTTGGCTTCCGATATCGCCGCCTGGACCACCTCGGTGGCCTGCTCTTCGGCAAGCCGCAGCAGCTGCTCGATCCTGGTGCCGAGGCCGGAATAGGTGGGACGCTCCTGCTCATGGATATGGCGGCGGGCTTCGGACAACTCCCGCTGCATGGCCTGGGCTTGCCCGCGGTAGTGCCGAACTTCGGCTTCGATCTGCCTGATGTGCTCGTCGACCTGCTGACGGTCATACCCCCGCATCACCGTCATGAAGTCACGCGGCGGGGCCTCCTCGGAGGAATTAGTCAGCTGAGCGTCAATGTCCGATTGCATATGGCCTGATCCTGGTTAGACGTGACGACGGAGTGTTCACGGGTTGGCGCCGGTTGGCCCGGCGCGCCATCCGCACCGCGGGCCTCAGGCTCCCACCCGGTGACACGCACCTTACTCTGGTGTGCTGACGGATCCTTCGCGATCCACCGCATTAGCCGCGCCCACCAGCGGACGCTGACCCGGAAAGGCCGCAGGCCCGCATCACCAGGACCGTGTTACCGCAGGTCAGAGATCTGCGATCGGGGCCGAGCCTAACCATCTAGCATGCGGCAGCGAGCGGCCGGTAAACCTGGTTATGCCGAAACGACCCCGGCCGGTACCGAACGGCGGCTTCCCAGCGCTGCGCACTGTCGTCGTTGAGTGTGCCGGGGCAGCCCTGATCGCCCGTGCGAGTCCCAGTTTCGCCGGCCGCTGAGCGGCGCTGGCCGCGGCAGCCGGGCGGTGGCGCGACGGCGGGAAACTCATGCGCGCCGGTCCGGGTCCGCATGCTACCGTGAACGGCATGCAGCGTGCTGGCATGACGACGACGCCGGAGCCGGTTCCGGCGCGCTGATCGCTGTCTTTGCTGATAAGCCCCGGGGCGAGTGCCGCGGGGTTTTCGTTCGCCTGTGGCCGCTCGCCCGGTTACCTGGTCGAGGAGGCCACCATGGGTGATCACCGCAGGCTTGGCCGCGAGCTTGAGCTGTTCGGCACCGACCCGCTGATCGGAACCGGGCTGCCGTACTGGCTGCCCGCGGGCGCCGCGGTCCGGCATGCGCTGGAGGAGTACCTGCGGGACCTGGAGAAGCGCGCCGGTTACCAGCACATCTACTCGCCGGTGCTGGGCAAGCGCGCGTTGTATGAGATATCCGGGCACTGGTCGCATTACCACGACGGGATGTACCCGCCGATGGAACTGGGCGGGGAGCAGGTCGTGCTCCGGCCCAGCCTGTGCCCGCACCACGCGCTGGTCTACCGGTCCCGCAGGCGGAGCTACCGCGAGCTGCCGCTGCGGCTGGCCGAGCTGGGCGGCCAGTACCGGGCCGAACTATCCGGGGTGCTCGGCGGGCTGACCAGGGTGCGGGCGATGCAGCTGAACGACGCGCACATCTTCTGCACCCCGGACCAGGTGGCGGGCGAGGCCCGCGACGCTCTGGCGATGATCGGGCGGGCCTACGCCGCGCTCGGCATCGAGCCGGTCCGGTACCGGCTGTCGCTGCCGGGCGCCGGCGGCAAGTACGCGGGCAGCCCCCGCGTCTGGGAACGCTCAGCCGCCGTGCTGACCGAAGTCCTCGCCGACGCAGGCCTGCGCTACGAGACCGGCGAAGGAGAAGCCGCGTTCTACGGGCCGAAGATCGACGTACAGGTGGCCGACAGCTCTGAGCGGGAGGCCACCCTGTCCACCGTCCAGGTCGACTTCTACCAGCCCGAGCAGTTCGACCTGCACTACGCCGGCATGGACGGGGCCCGGCACCGCCCGGTCATGGTGCACCGCAGCATCGTCGGCAGCATGGAGCGGGCGGTCGCGCACCTGATCGAGCGGCACGGCGGTGCCTTCCCCGACTGGCTCGCGCCCGAGCAGCTCGTGGTGCTGCCGGTCACCGACGCTCTGCTCCAGCACGCGGCCGCAGTCGCCCGGCAGGCCACCGAGCTCGGGCTGCGCGCCGGTATCGCCGGACCCGAACTCGGCACCCTGGGCAGCCGCATCAGATCCTCGAGGCTAGTCCCCTACCAGGCGGTCATCGGCGAGAGGGAAGCCGCCGCCGGCCAGATCGCCGTCCGGCTCCGGGACGGGCGCCGGCTGCCGCCGCTACCCGCAGCCGCGGCGCTGACCAGCATCGCGGCCCATACCGCCGCGCACCGTACCGAGCTATGGGATGCCGCAGCCTAGTCCGGCCTCGCCCGCAGCGGGACGCGGCTGCCCGATCGGGCCCGGGAAGGCACCGGCCGCACAGACCGCGCGCCTTGTTCAACCAGGACGACCGAGTATGCAGCGTGGAAAGCAGTGTCCAAGGCGAAGGTTCCCGAATCGGTCGCGGTCGTCCTGTAGCCGATGTCGGCCTCCGCCAAGCACAGAGCGCCCAGATCTGCGGACCGCCCTCGGCAAGCCAGCGCTGGGCGGGCGGAGATGTGGACGCCGATGGACACGCCTCCGCCGCGGAGTTCGATGACGGGTCCTGCGGCGCGCCGTCGCCGGCAGCTGGGGCCTGCCGACAGATAAGGTCCGTTACGTCCCGGACGGTGTCGGCAGCTACCGCTGAGCCCGGGGAGCATACCGGGGGGTCTGCGGCCATTGCCCGCCTCGGGCCTGGTCTGCGGAGATCAGGCAGGGTGGCCGCGGTGCCGCCGGTGAGACAGGGTGCTGGGCTTGGGTGTTCCGGTCGGTGTCAGAGCGCGGTATCGCTGCCGGCGGCAGGACGGCCTCGACGAACAGGTCTGAGACGGCTGCGGCCAGTCGCTGCGGATCCTGCTCGGCGATGCGCTCAGGCAGGCGCCCGCTGATCCACAGCGCGGAGAGGCCGTGCACCAGCGACCACGCGCTGACCGCGACCACTTCGGGAGGACGCCCGTGCAGGCGGCCGACCGCGCGGCAGCAAACAGAAACACCCGTTCGGCTGACGAATAAGCCACGGCTGACGAAGGGGTTGTCACGTGCCGGTGCGGGCGGGGATCTTCTTGTCGAGGATCGTCATGAGCAGGACGGTCACGCCGATGCCGCCGATGACGTAGGCGACGATGTGGAATCCCTTGTCGGTGGCCGCGGAGCCGAAGGCGATGCCGATCAGGCTGGAGGAGAAGATCGCTCCGAAGTAGGCGAAGGTGCGGTAGAGGCCGGATGCGACGGCGATCTCGTCGAGGGGGCTCTGTATGTAGAGGGCGGCCTGGTTCGCGAAGCCGCTGAACCCGTTCGCGAGGCCGAACAGCAGTGACATGCCGAGGAGGATCAGGACGTTGGAGGAGTGGGTGGTGAAGACCATCACGGTGCCGGTCAGGACGAAGGCGGCGCCGGTGAGGATGAGTGGCCACCGGACCCAGCCGCGGCCGGACACGAGCCGGGCGACGATGATGCTGATGGCGGAGAGCGGGAGGAGGATCAGTCCGACCTGGGACGCCGTGTAGTGCGCCGCTCCTTCCATCCACTGGCTGGTGCCGTAGAGGGCGGTGTAGATGCCGAGCGAGACGATGGACTGGCGGAGGTAGGTGCGCAGGAGCTGCTTGTTGCGTGCGAGCATCCTGATGTCGATCAGCGGCCGGGGCGTGCGCCGCTCCCAGATGATGAGCGCTGTACCGGCGGTGACCGCGGCCGGGAGAAGCCACCAGGTCGGGGACTTGAGGCTGGACAGGAACAGCAGCAGGCTGGTGATGGTGCCGGCGAACAGGACGATGCCGGGGATATCGAGGGTGGTGAAGAGGGAGTCCCGTCCCTGCCGGGCAGCCGGTGCGTCCTTGGCGACTCCGAAGAGCGTGAAGACCAGGGTGATGAGGGCGAGGGGGACGTTGATGAAGAAGATCGCCCGCCAGCCGAACGCGCCCGCCAGGACGCCGCCGAGTGGCAGGCCGATGACGGTTGTGACCTGGGAGGCGATGGAGAAGTTCCCGAGGACGCGGCCGGGAACGCCTGTTTTCAGTTCGTCGGCGCGTTTCCTGACCAGCGCCATGGCCGTCGGGTAGGCCGCCGATGTCCCGACACCGATCAGGGCCCGGGACAGGAGGAGGAATCCGAAGGCGGGGGCGGCGGTTCCGATGATTCCCGCGATGAGCAGGATCGTCACGCCGGTCAGGAAGATGCGGCGCGCGCCGAAGATCGTGGCGAGCTTGCCCATGGTGGGCTGCATGACGGCGCTGCACAGGTACAGGACCGAGATGAGGGATGCGGTTGTCCCCGGGCCCTTGTGGAAGTCCAGCCCGATGCCCACCAGGCCGGTCGCGATCATCGAGCTGTTGATCGGGTTGAGGCTGGACCCGATCAACAGCGGGCTGATGAACCGCCAGCCGAATGGCTTACCGGCCTTCGCCGGGGAGGCTGTTGGCGCCCGGGCAGCTGTGGGTATCGTCATCATCGTGTTGCCTCAAGGAGGCGGAGGAGCTCTTCGGTCGTTCCGGTCTCAGCGATCCGGGGGAACACGTGGCCGACGCTGTGCTCGTGCGAGGCAAGGGCCGGGTCGGTCATGGCGTCGACGGGGAGAGTGACATGGAAACCGTGCTCATGCGCGTGCCTGGCGGTCGATTCGACGCCGCTGCTGGTGGCGATGCCGACGATGACGACCTGGGTGACTTGAAGCTCGCGGAGGCGTTCGGTAAGCCCGGTGCCGGAGAAGGCGCTGCGCGCGTATTTCGTGACGATGATGTCCTCGGGCTGCTGGTCAAGTTCGTGGATCAGATCCGTCCAGCCGTCCGGGAAGGCCTGTCCGCCGCCGGAGCCCGTGTCGGTGCGCCCCGGAGGTGAGCCTGCGACGTTGACCAGGACGACCGGCAGGCTGTGCCGGCGGAACGCTTTGACGAGAGCCGACGACTTGCTGACCACGTCGTCGGCCGGGTGGGCGAGCGGCAGGCCGACGATGCCGCCCTGCAGGTCGATCACGAGGAGGGCGGTCTTCGGGTCAAGGTCGGTAAAAGTCATGCGGAATCCTTTCCGGCTGGCCGCTCCGGCCCGGAATCGGGCACGCGAAGAGACCGCGGTGGCGAATGATTTCCTGCACAGGAGGACGTGGAAGGGTTGCTGGCCCGGTTGCCGGGGCCGGTACCGGCCCGGCGGATCACGAACGGGCTATGCGCCTGAGCAAGTCGATGCTGGAGGAGAGCTGATCAAGTTCGGATGGGGTGAGGGCGGCGGACATGGCCTGGATGAGCCAGTCTTCCCTGGCGAGGCGGCCGGTGCGGAACTGTTCCCGGGCGGTCTGGGTAAGGCTCAGGATCGTTTTCCGGCCGTCCTTGGGATCAGGGGAACCGGCAACCAGACCGGCCGCCTCAAGCGCCGCCACGATGGTTCCCATTGACTGCGGGCGCAGCCCTTCGGCGCGGGCAAGGACGGTCGCCGTCGCCGGCCCGTCACGATCGAGGCGGCCCAGGACGGATGCCTGCGACTTGGTGAGGTCACTCCCGTCCGCCTGCTCCCGCAGGCGGCGGACGAGCTGGCCCAGGACAACGCGCAGCTCGCCGGCGACGACGGAAGCATGCGAGGTTCCCTGGTCGGTCATGCCTTCATACTACCATCTGTTAAGTCATCTGAACAGATAACTTACTATATTTGATTGTTGCCCGCAGGCTGCGGTGAGGGGTTGCCCGAGCAGCCGCGAGGTTCGCGTCATGGTCAAGCCGACCAGGTCGACGACATCCGGGCCCGGGTGATCGCCCGGGACATCGCCAAGCAGGCCCGCGGCCCGAAGACCGGCTGCCGCCGACTATCCACTGGCCTGTCGGCCATCCCGTTACCCCTGCGGCCAGGCCGGCGCTTGCACCCCGAAATGAGAAGACCCACGTCTAGGACGGCGGTCTTCGGTCTCGCGCGTCGGAATTGGGCTTGCGCGATGCCGTCGATGACACCCTCGGAGACGCCGGCGGCGTTGCCGCGCCCGAACCGGGTGTAGTACTCGGTGGAGATCCCGGCGAGGACGGCAACCTCCTCGCGGCGCAGGCCCGGGACCCGCCGGTGCTCGCCGCGATATCGCCTGGTGGAGTGGCGCCGGGACGCTGTGCTGTGCTGTGATCAACTCGTGATGGGGGCCGCCAGCGCCTCGGTCGGCCCTGACCGGACCTGACGGTCCAGACCCCGGGCGACTGCCTGGGAGTCTTCATCGACCTCGATGCTGATGACCTTGCGGTTTCGGAGCTGGATGACGTGCACCCCGTGATTGTCGTAGGGGAGTCCGTCGAGGAGTGTCGCCGCCGCTTTCCACTTCGCGATGACGGTCGTTCTTCGCAGTCCGCCGACAACCCAGACGTCGGTGACGGCGAGGGTGAGTCCGGGCATGAGGCGGTGCAGGCGCTCGAACCAGAGGCGCAGGTGGGCGGCGTCGTGGCGGTCTCCGGCGAGGGCGTGGTCGCCGCTGAATCGGTGGTGGATGTCCGGTGTGACACTGGCGAGGATGCTGTCGTAGTCGTGCTGGTTGACGAGTTCGAAGTTTCTGCGTGCCTGGCGCTCGAAGACGGCGTGGAACATGACCGAGTCCTTTCTTGAGTTGGTGGAGCGAAGGCTAGTGTTCAGGAGGCGAACGCGGTGGCCAGCCCGGTGACCTGGGTGACCGGGGCAGCCTGGGTGGCCTGCGGCTCGCGGCGGCGGGGGAGCGCGAAGATCGCGGCGAGGGCGGAGACGAGGACGACGCCGGCAGCGACGCGCACGCCCATGGCCATGGCGCTGACGAAGGCGCTGTGCGCGGCGGTCACCAGCTCGCTGCCCGTCGCGCCGCCGGCCTGCTGGCCGACGGCATCGGCGGCGGCGACCGAGCCGGCCGCGATGTGGACGGTCAGGCCGGGCGCGTGCCGCGCGATGAGCACGTGGGTGAGCCGCGACCGGTAGACGGCGGCGGCGAGGCTGCCGACGATCGCGATGCCGAGGGCACCGCCGACTTCCCTGATGGTGTCGTTGATGGCGCTGCCGGCGCCGGCCTGGTGGGCGGGCACCGTGGTCATGATGGTGGTGCTGGCCGGTGCCATCACCAGTCCCATGCCGGCGCCCATGATCGCGACGGCGAGGGCGATCGGCGGATAGGCGGTGTGCACGCCCGCGGTGGACAGGTCGAGCAGGCCGATGCCCATCAGCGCCATGCCGGCCGGGATCACCAGGCGGGTGCCGAAGCGCTTGGCCAGGATCGGTGACAGCGGCGACATGGCGCCGATGGCCAAGGCGAACGGCAGCGCGCGCAGCCCGGCGGACAGCGGGCTGTAGCCGTGCACCAGCTGCAGGTACTGGGTCAGCACGAACAGGCTGCCGAACAGGGCGAAGAAGATGACGGTCACTGATGCGGCGGCGGTGGAGAAGGCCCGTGAGGCGAAGATTCTCAGGTCGACGAGCGGGTGCGCGATGCGCAGCTCCCACCAGGCGAAGACGGCGAGCGCGGCCAGCCCGGCGGCGGTTTCCGCGAGCGTCGCGGTCCCGGTCCAGCCCCGGCCGGGCGCCTCGATGATGGCGTCGACGATGGCGAACAGCGCGCCGCCGATGAGCGCCGTGCCGAAGATGTCGAGGCGGTGGCTGCCGGGCTCGGCTGTCTCGGGCACGGTCAGGATCACGCCGGCCAGTGCGAGGGCGACCAGCGGGATGTTGATGAGGAAGACGCTGCCCCACCAGAAGTGCGTGAGCAGCAGGCCGCCGAGCGTCGGGCCGATCACGATGCCGATGCCGGTCACGGCTGACCAGGCGGCGATCGCCTGCGGGCGCTCCTTGGGCGGGAAGACCGAGTTCAGGATCGACAGCGTGGCTGGCATGACGAACGCCGCACCCAGGCCCATCACGACCCGCGCGCCGGTCAGCATGCCGGTGCCGGACGCGACCGCCGCCGCCGCGCTGCCAAGGGCGAACACGGCAAGGCCGCCGAGCAGCGACAGTCGGCGCCCGTACCGGTCGCCGAGGGCCCCGGCCGGGATGAGCAGCGCCGCGAAGCACAGCGTGTAGGCGTCGGTGATCCACTGCAGCGAGCTGGTCCCCGCGTGCAGTACCCGGGCCAGAGTCGGCAGGGCCGTGTTCAAGATGGTGTTGTCGATCACGACGACGAGCAGGCTCAGGCAGAGCACCAGCAGGATCAGCCGGCGCCGGGGGTGACCCGCTGGCCACTGGGAGTTGGCTGTGTCACCCGGTTCGGGAGTCGGCGGGCGGGCGGCGGTCGTGGTCCTCATCAGGGTGTCCTTACAGTCGCTTGCTTACGAACGTTACCTTACACTTGTAACTATACGATAGTGAGCTAACGGATGTAAAGTAGGAGACGTGGAATCATCACCCCAGACTGCGGAACCTCGGCGCGGGGCCCTGGCCCAGCCGTCGGCCGCGGTCCGCAAGCGGCACCGCAATCCCCGCGGCCAGGGAGCCCGGCTGACCGAGGACATCGTGGCCGGAGCGCTTGCCCTGATCGAGCGGACCGGCTCGGCGGAGGCGGTCACGCTGCGCGCGGTCGCCCGGGAGGCCGGTATCGCCGCCCCGTCGATCTACGCCCACTACCCGGACCGGGACGCGGTCCTGATGGCCGTCGTCGCCCGGATCTTCGACGAGCTGACCGAGGCGATCGAGCAAGGCCACAAGTCGGCCGGTCAGGATCCGGCCGGCCGCCTGATCGCCGGCTGCGAGGCGTACCTGGCCTTCGGGCTCGAGCATCCCGCCCGTTACGGCGTACTGTTCTCCACGCAACGGCCGGCTGCGCCGGACTACCCAAAGCCGGTCATGATCGGGCCGGACCGCCGGCCGGTGCCCGGATTCGGGGCCGAGACATTCGCGCTCCTCGTCCAGGCTATCCAGGACTGCGTTACCGCAGGGGTCTCCGCGAGCACCGACGTCGTTGCCGATGCCACCGCCGTGTGGGTCGCCCTGCACGGGACCGTCAGCCTGCGCACCGCGCTGCCGCGCTTCCCGTGGCCCGACCCGGCCGCATCCGTCCGCCAGCTCGTGCTGTCGCTAGCAAAGGTCACCACCGGAGCAACTAGCGCCTGATGGCTGCCCGCCAGGCGGACATCTCACATAGCGATCCTTTTCGTACAGCCGGTCAGCGGCGACGGTCATGGCACTGGTGTCGCGACGGAAGGCTTGCGAAGGGCGCGTCGACCGGTGTGGTCGAGTTGGGCGAGTTCGTGGTCGATGTCGACGGCGATGGCGCCGACCAGCCCGATGGTTTCGGACTGCGCCG
>Ga0181525_10001212_pt1 | contig 22181 bp, 24 predicted proteins | sample PEATcosm2014_Bin_48_FD_121100 | JGI IMG/M metagenome (GOLD analysis project Ga0181525, IMG submission 121100) | Peatland microbial communities from MTU Mesocosm Facility, Houghton, MI, USA - PEATcosm2014_Bin06_10_metaG | ecosystem: Environmental > Terrestrial > Soil > Wetlands > Peat | place... | reverse complement strand
GCCCAGGAGCTGGAACGCGTCCTTCGCATTGTCGGTCAGGGTCACGAGCGAGATGACGAGCCAGTCGCGGCCGGGGCTGATGCTGAGCCGGATCGCACGGTTGCTGAGCGCCGTTTGGAACGCGGTCGCGTTCAGATTGCCCGCACCTTCGTCGATGAGGCTCGCCGCGAACGCCGAGAGTCCGTATTTCCCTTGCGGGTCGTAGGCGGAGCCGGCCGGTATCGCGACGTCCATCGCGATCATCGGCAGCGTGTGGTCGGAAACGTACCAGACCTCTTCGCCCTTGGGCGCGCGCAGGACCTTCACGTCGGCCGCGTGCGCCGTGCCGAACAGGAGCGCCACCGAAGCGATTGCTGTGAGGAGCCACCGCATCATCAATGCCCCGTTCCCGGTACGAGATAACCGGTCACCGCTTCGCGCCGGATGAGATCGCCCGTGGCGGCGCGCTGCACCGCCTCGCCCGTGACCGCGCGGATGCGATCGGGCCATTCGGTGACATCGTCGGCGGTCAATCCGATCACGAGCGCCTGCCCGTAGGCCGTGGCCATCGCATATTGGCTGTCGCGCCGGTAGACCGAATCCGCAACGAGCTGCGTCTTGGCGCGTTCGAGATCGGCGGTTTTGGGATGGGCCGTGTTGAAGCCCTGCATGATCTGGTCGACGTCGTGTTCGAGCACGTCGAGACGCACGCCCGGACGCGGCACCGCATAGACGTCGAATTCGCCGGAGTCGCGCGCGTAGCCGGAGTAGCTCGCGCCGGCATCGGAGGCGAGCTTGCGCTTGACGACAAGCTCACGATAAAGCGCCGACGTCGCGTCGCCGCCCATCAATTGCGCCAGTGTCTCGAGTGCTTCGCCCTCCCCGGGCTTGGCTTCCGTGTAGCTCGGCACGCGATAGATCCTGAGAAAGAGCGGCACCTTCACGTCGTCGCGTGCGATGGTCATGCGGGTTTCCGCCAACCGCGGCGGCTGCGCAAATTCCGCGCGCAACGCCGTCGGCCGCGCTGCAACCTTGCCGTACTCTTCTTCGGCGGCCGCGCGCACTTCCTGCGGCGTGACGTCGCCCGCAACGACCAGGATCACGTTGTTGGGCGCGTAGTGATGTTGATAGAAATCCTGCGCTTCAATGCGCCCGATGTGATGGATTTCCTCCGACCAGCCGATGACCGGCCGGCCATAGGGGTGCGAGAGCTGCAAAGCCGCTTCCATCTGCTCGCGCATCAGGGCCTGCGGATCGTTGTCGATGCGCATGCGGCGCTCTTCCAGCACGACGTCGCGTTCGGTGTGCACGTTCGCATCGGAGAGGTCGAGATTGGCCATCCGGTCGGCGTCGAGCGACATCACGAGCTTCAGCCGGTCTTTCGCGATCTGCTCGTAGAAGGCCGTGTAGTCGTGCGTGGTGAACGCGTTCTCCTGGCCGCCGTTGCGCGCGACGGTCTGCGCGAACTGTTCGCCCGGCACGGAAGGCGTGCCGCGGAACATCATGTGCTCGAAGAAATGCGCCATGCCGCCCAAGCCCGGCGGATCGTCGACCGCGCCGACGCGATACCAGAGCATGTGCGTGACGACCGGCGCGCGGTGATCGGGGACGACCACCACCTGCATCCCGTTTTGCAACGCGAACTGGAAAATCTTTGCGTCCTGGGCAGAAGCGGGCGCGGCCGCCGCGATCAGCGCCGCGGCGAGGCAACACGCCCTAGAAAACATCAAACCATCCGCCGCCGAACCAGCCGCTGTTGTCGTGCGCCTTGTCGTCCGCCCGCGCGTTGCCGTTCTTGTCGATGGTCGCACCTTCTTGAGCGTCCTTCTTTGGCGGGGTCTGACCTTCGATCGGCGTCTCGCCGTTCGACCGTTCGGCTACGAGCTTGTCGTGTTCGGAATCCGCATTGACCGGATGGCCGGCATTCGGGTCCGGTGGCGAGCGGAACAGAAGCGTATCGGTGAAGCTGTCGCTTGCCGTCGACATCGCCTTCGTGTCGGCGGCGATCTGCGCGCGAACGCCATGGTCGGCGGTTGCGGCGCCCGTGTTGGCGAGGAGCATCTTCTCGCCCGGGCTGTAGGTCGTGGGAAGGGCGGCTGCGACGGTTGTGGGATCATCGCCGATGAGCGCGGCCTCGGCCGACGCCGACGGCGAAGACTGGTTGGTGGGCGGCGCACCGGGCTTCGGCGGGCGCAGATTGTAATCCGGCGGGATCACGAGCGGTGCCTTGGTGACGACCGCGAATTCGTCCGGCGGGGTCTTCGTCACGCCTGCGGCCTCGCGAATGCCCTGGCAGCCGATCAGCGCCACGGCCGCGCCGCCCAGGAGCGCAAGACGAAGGGCCAACTGTGCGCTGTCTTTCCTACTCATCAGATTCTCCCGCTTTGTCCATTTGTACCGGCGGTCTCCGGTTCGGACCGCAACAGGGCGTCATACAAGAGCGCCACCACGCCGATGGTAATCGCACAATCGGCGACGTTGAACACATACCAATCGTAACCCCGGACGTAAAAGTGAAAAAAATCAGCGACTTTTTGGTAAACGAGACGATCGATCAAGTTCCCGAGCGCTCCGCCGATCACGAGGCCAAGCCCTACAGCGAGAATTCTGCGCCGGGCGCCCCACAACCACCAGGAAAGCGCGGCAACCGCTGCCAGGGAAAAGACGGCTAAAATCGCGGTCCCAAGCGGTCCGTGGGCCGGAAACAGGCCATAGGAGACGCCCGGGTTCCACACCATGACGAGATTGAAGAAGGGCAAAACCTGAACGGCGTCCCCCGGCCCCATTTCGATGAAATGAAGGACATAAAGCAAAAGCAGCTTCGACCCCTGATCGAGGGCGAGCGCGATCGCAGCGCTCGCAAGGCCCCAGTCTCTTGCCGTCATCGTCCCTCCAGGCTGTCGATTGCCGCGCTGCAGCGCCGGCAGAGATCTTCATGTCCGGGCACGGTGCCCACTTCCGGCAGCACCATCCAGCAGCGCGCGCACTTCGTACCCTCGGCCGCCAGAAACAGCGCAGCCGCGCCGGGCACGTCGGGAAGACGGAACGCTTCGGCCGGCGCTTCCTCCCGGCGAATGCTTGTGCCTGATGTAATCGCGATCTCGGCGAGATCGACCGTGTCGAAAAGCTCAGCATCGCGCGGATCGTCCACGAAGAGGACGGGGGCTGCTTCGAGACTTGCGCCGATCACCTTGTCGCGGCGGGCGATCTCGAGTGCGCCGGTGACGACACGGCGGAGCGCCCGGATGCGGTTCCACTTTTCGATCAGGGGCTGATCGGCCCAGCCGGCCGGCGTTTCGGGGAAGGTCTGCAGGTGCACGCTTTCCGTCTCGCCGGGGAAGCGCAGCAGCCACGCCTCTTCCATCGTGAAGCAGAGGATCGGCGCGAACCAGGTCGCCACGCGGCGGAAGATCTCGTCGAGCACCGTGCGCGTCGCCCGGCGGCGCGCGGCCGATTTGGGATCGCAGTAGAGCGAGTCTTTCCGGATGTCGAAATAGAACGCCGACAGTTCGCCCGTGCAGAACGAGAACACCGTGTTGTAGACGCGATTGAAATCGTAGTGGCGGTAGGCGCTGCGCACGGTCGTGTCGATCTCGGCCAGCCGCGCGAGGATGTAGCGCTCCAGCTCCGGCATCTCCGACACGGCGATGCGCTCCTCTTCGGCGAAGCCATCGAGATTGGCGAGCATGAAGCGGATGGTGTTGCGCAGGCGCCGATAGGCGTCGACATTCGCCTGGATGACGTCGTTGCCCATGCGCAGATCCTGCGTGAAGTCCGACGACGACACCCACAGGCGGAAGATGTCCGCACCGTTCTTGTCGGCGATGGTCTGCGGCAGGATCACGTTGCCGACCGATTTCGACATCTTGTCGCCTTCGCGGTCGAGCACGAAACCCGCGGTCAGGACTTCGTCGTAAGGCGCGCGCCCGCGCGTGCCGCAGCCCTCGAGCAGCGACGACTGGAACCAGCCGCGATGCTGATCGGAGCCTTCGAGGTAGAGATCGGCGTGATCGGCTTTCGGCCATGACGGCTCGATCGGCTCTTCGACGGTGAAGACATGCGTCGAGCCGGAATCGAACCAGACGTCGAGGATGTCTTTCACCTGCTCGTAATCGTCAGGATTGCGGTCATTGCCGAGGAAGCGCGATGCGGGCGAATTGAACCATGCGTCCGCGCCTTCGGCGTTGAAGGCGTCACGGATGCGCGCGTTCACCGCCGGATCGTCGAGCACTTCTTCGCTTTGCTTGTGCACGAAGATTGCAATCGGCACGCCCCAGGCGCGCTGGCGCGACATCACCCAATCGGGACGGGTCTCGACCATGGAGCCCAGACGGTTGCGCCCCTGTTCCGGAAAGAAGCGCGTGGCGCCGATGGCCGCCATCGCGCGCTGGCGCAGCGTGTCGCCGGCCAGTTGCGGGATCGGCTTGTCCATCGCGATGAACCATTGCGGCGTCGCGCGGAAGATGACGGGCGCTTTCGACCGCCAGCTATGCGGATAGGAATGCCTAAGCGTTCCCTTGGCGAGAAGTTTCCCCGCCGCAATCAGCTCCTTGATCACCGCGCCGTTGGCGTCGCCGTCTTTGCCTTCCGGCGTGAGGATGCGCTTGCCCGCGAAGATGGGAACGTTCGCCGCGTAGGAGCCGTCTTCCTGCACGATCTTGAAGGCGTCGGCATGTGTGACGGTGTAGTTCGGAAACACCGCGGTCATCAGCTCGAAGTCTTCTGCGCCATGCCCGGGTGCAGTGTGCACGAAGCCCGTGCCGGTGTCGGCGGTCACGTGTTCGCCGGACAACAAGGGCACATCGAAATCATAGCCCTGCCCGCGGAACGGATGCGCGCAGACGAGGCCTGTCGGATCGACGTCGCCCACGCGCCGCATCACGAGCTTCGCATGCGCCGCAACTTGCTGGGCGAGATCATCGCCCAACAGCAGACGGCCGGCGTTGTTGGGAAGTGCGCCTTCGCGTTCCTCGACCACTTCATAGAGGCCGTAAGACATGGTCGGCGAATAGGCGATCGCGCGGTTGCCGGGGATGGTCCAGGGAGTCGTCGTCCAGATGACGACAGACGCGCCGGCATACTCGCCTTTGAGAACCGGAAACTTCACATAGATCGTCGGCGACTGCTTCTCGCGATACTCGACTTCGGCTTCCGCGAGCGCCGTCTTTTCGACGGGCGACCACATCACCGGGCGGAAGCCGCGATAGAGAAGCTTGTGCGAGACGAATTTGTGGAGTTCGCCCGCGATCACCGCTTCGGCGCGATAATCCATCGTCGTGTAGGGCTTGTCCCATTCGCCGATGCAACCGAGCCGTTTGAACTGCCCGCGCTGAACGTCGATCCAGTAATTGGCGAATTCGCGGCAGTCGCGGCGGAGCTGGTCGATGGGAACGTCGTCCTTCGACTTTCCCTCGGCGCGATACTTCTCCTCGATCTTCCATTCGATGGGGAGGCCATGGCAGTCCCAGCCGGGCACGAAGGGCGCGTCCTTGCCGAGGAATCCCTGGCTGCGCACAACGAAATCCTTGAGCACCTTGTTGAGGCCCGTGCCGGAATGGATCTCGCCATTCGCATAAGGCGGTCCGTCATGCAGGATGAAAAGCGGGCGGCCTTTGGCGGCTTTGCGCATCAGGCCGTAGAGATTGATCGCCTCCCAGCGTGCCAGCCATTTGGGCTCGGCCTCGGGAAGACCCGCCTTCATCGGAAAACCGGTTTCGGGCAGGAACAGGGTGGCGCGGTAGTCGCGCGCGTCGCTTTTGCGGTCGGTCGTCTTGGTATCGTTCATCGTGTAGAGGCTCTTTGAAAGACGTTGCGGAATCCCGAGTCCCGGCTCACGCGACCGACGGGTTCTCTATCCCGCCTGCGGCGCGTCCGGGCGACGAATTCGCGAAATTCCTTCAAAAGCCAGCAATTCCATGGCCGAAGCCCTGCGATGGAGCCCACGCTTCTATCAGCGCCTTTTGGAGGCGTCCAGCGCCCGGGCGCGGTCGATCCTGGACCAGCGGCGGAGTGCAATGAAACCCCACACGAACTCCACGATCCCGAACGGCCACGCGCCCTGCAGAAAGCCATAGGCCGAGCCCAGCCAGCAGGCGACGGCGAAGGCCAGGATGAACCAGGGGCTCCTGTCCTCGAGCGCATAGGTGACGAGCATCGCCGTGACGGCGAAGAGACCGAAGGCGGTCAGGCTGTCCATGGCGGCGGCCGCTTCAGCGCCTCGCGCGCCGATGCGCAGTCCAGAGCGATCTGGGTCTTGAGCCCTTCGAGCCCGTCGAATTTCGCTTCGGGCCGGATATAGGCGACGAGCGCCACGGCCAGATGCTTGCCGTAGAGGTCGCCCGAGAAATCGAAGAAGAAGGTCTCGAGCAGCGGTGTTGGCGTCTCGAACATCGGCCTGATCCCGAAATTCGCCACACCGTCATATTGGCCGACGGGCTTGTCGTCTTCGAACACGGTCGCCTTGACCGCGTAGACGCCGAAAGCCGGCAGGAGGCAATTCTCGGGTTTCATGTTCGCGGTCGGGAAACCGATCGTCCGGCCGCGCTTGTCGCCATGCTCGACACGGCCTTCGACCGTCCAGTAGTGGCCGAGGAGCTTGGCCGCTTCTTCGGGACGGCCCGTCTTCAGCGCTTCGCGAATGCGCGTGGACGAAATCTTTTCGTAGCCGCCTGCCGTCACCGGTTCGAAGACATGGACGCCGAAGCCTTCCATCTCGCCCATGTAAGACAGGACGGTGACGTCGCCGCTCCTCCCCTTCCCGAACTGGAAATCGGAACCGACGACGACGCAGCCGACGCCGAGACCGTCGATCAGCACGTCGAGCACGAACTCCTGCGCGGTCTTCTTTGCCATCTGGGCGTCGAATGCGAGCGCGAACATCACGTCGGCACCCTGCTCGGCTATGAAATGTGCCTTGGCGCGAAACGGCGTCAGGCGGAAGCACTCGCCGCCGGGATGGAAGAACTCCTGCGGATGCGGCTCGAAGGCGAGAACGCCGAGGGTGGCGCCGCGTTCGTCCGCGAGGCTCTTCGCATAAGCGATCAACGCCTGATGGCCCTTATGCACGCCGTCGAAATTGCCGATCACCACCACGGCGCCACGATAGGCGGCGGGCACATCGTTGTAGTGGCGAAAAATGCGCATGGCTCAGGCTTTGGCTTTCGCAGGCGGCATGACCATGGCTTCGCCTTCGACGACGACGGTATCGCCCACCTTGCAGACACAGTCGAACGTGACGCGGCGCTTCTCGGGAACGACTTCGCGCACGGTGCAGGTGGCCGTCACCGTATCGCCGATGCGCACGGGCGCCTTGAAGCGGGTCGTCAGGCTCATGAAGATCGTGCCGGGCCCCGGCATCTTCATGCCGAGGACGGTCGAGATATAGCTCGCGCTCAACACGCCGTGCGCGATACGGCCCTTGAAGATCGTGCCCTTCGCGAAGTCCTCGTCGAAATGGACCGGATTGACGTCGCCGCTGACTTCGCCGAACAGCTGGATGTCGCGCTCGGTGACGGTCTTGGTGAAGCTTTCCGACATGCCGGGCTTCAAATCGTCGATCGTGTAGGCCATCCCCGCGCTCCTTTCGCTCTCTACCACACCAATACGCGCATGGCCGCGCGGGCCGAAAGTCCTGCCTTGCCGAACAGACGCGCGAGCGAGGCGTCCGTCACGTCGCCGATTTCCTCGCCATGGATCCCGTCCGCGATGAAAAGCGATTCCATGCCGACATTATTGGCACCGCGGATGTCGGTTTCCAGACCGTCGCCGACGGCCAATGGACGCGCCACCTCGCGACCGGCCGCCAGCTTTGCCGCGCGCAGCACGGGCCCGTAGATGGGCGCGTGCGGTTTTCCATAGTAAAGGACGCTGCCGCCGATCTTCTCATAGGCGCGCGCAATTGCGCCGGCACAATACACAAGCTTGCCGCCCCGCTGCACGACGATGTCCGGGTTGGCGCACAGCATGGTCGGTCCGCGGCTTTGCAATGTGCGCAACAGGTCGCGGTAATCCTCGGGCGTTTCGGTATCGTCGTCGAAGAGACCCGTGCAGAGCACGATGTTCGCGTCTTCGGGCTTCTCGACCTGATCAACGGGCAGTCCTTCGAATACACCGCGATCGCGCTCAGGGCCCAGATGATAGAGCGCAACCGCGGCCCCGGCCGCACGTGCGGCGAGGTCGTCGCGGGCGGCCACGCCCGACGTCACGATGGCGTCGTAGCAATTCTTCGGCACGCCCAGCTTCGCGAATTGGGACTCGAGATCGCTGACGGGCCTGGGTGCATTCGAGAGCAGCACCACGGGACCGAAACTGTCCCGAAACCGTACAAGCGCGTCGACCGCGCCCGCATAGGCGCCGACGCCATTGTGCAGCACGCCCCACACGTCGCAGACGAGCGCGTCATGACCGGCGGCGATCTCGTGAAGACCGCCCAAAATCGCGGGTGTATTCGCCATGCCCAAGCGGTCGCATGCTTGGCGGCGGCCGGTCAATGGGGCGGGTCAACCCGCCTTGCGGAAGGGAATGACGGGTGCGGAAGGTTCGGGCCGTTCGAGCGCCTTCAGCGAATCCTCGCGGAGCGGCTTCGGCTCGCCGAAGAGATAGCCCTGCGCGAAATCGACGCCGTAGTCGAGAAGCTGCACCACGGTCTTTTCGGTCTCGACGCGTTCGGCGATCAGGTTGAGGCCGTGACGCTGCAGGAGCGATTTCAGGTCTTCCGCGGCGACCGCGGCCTGCGCATGCGCCATGCCGCCGATCAGCGTTTCCGCGCGCACTTTCACGTGACGGAAGCCCAGCGACTTCAGCCGCTCGAAATCCATGGCCAGCGTTTCGACGTGGTCCATCGAGAGCGCGAAGCCGAGGCTCGAGAGATAAAGCAGATTCTCCTCGCCCTTCTGGCCGGCGTTCAAAATCGCGCGCTGATCGAACTCGAAGACGATCTGCGAGGCGAGATCGCGATTGTGATGCATGAATTCGAGGAATTGCGGGAAGAACTCCGCATCGGCCAGCGTTTCGCCCGAAATGTTGCAGAAGACGCCGACGCCGCGGCTCTTGTGGATCAGGCGGCGCACGATCTGCACGCAGCGGAAGAGAAGTAGATTGTCGACCACCGACATGAGGCCTACGGGACCCGCCACTTTCATGTATTGCGCCGGCATGATGACGGAGCCGTCTTCCGCCCTAAGGCGCGACAAGGCTTCGTAGAAGCGCAGCTTGCGTTGCGGCAGGCTCACGATCGGCTGGAGATAGAGATCGACGCGATTTTCTTCGAGCGAAGCGCGGATGGTTTCAAGAAGATCGGAATGCGCGGCGGTGTCGAGGCCCATCTTGTCGAGATAGGTCGCGGCCGTGTCGGGGCCTGCGGGACGCCCGGCAACAGGTTCGGCGGTTGATTCTGCGGGCGCGACTTCTTTCGCCTTCTCCGTGATGCGGGTGGCGAATTCGCGCATGAGGCCTTCGAGGACCTTGAGCTCGGATACGATCTTGCGGCTTTGCTCGTTGGCACGAGCGTTGGCCGCTTCTTTCACATCTTCGATCTTCGCATGCGCCTGTTCGATCGCGCGGACGAATTGCGTGTCGGCGCGCTTCAACTCGGCGATCGCGGCCGCATAGGCCCCGCGTTCGCGGCGGCGCAAGAATGCGCCGTGGATCTGGATCGCCACGAGCAGGATGACGAGGCCCACGAGCGCGGCCATGCCCTCATTGGCGAGGCGGCCAATCACCAACGCCAGCGACACCACGGCCGCAGCCATGGCGTAGATCGCGACAATCACAGCGTTGATCATGGGCGGGCCCGGGACAGAACGGCGGCCATCCTCGCCGCAATCCCGTTGCCAATTCGTTAACCAAGGTCCTTGCGCGATTAACAGCCCGGGGCCTAGCCTTTTGACCAATGGATAACCAAGGAGGCGCGCCATGACGACAGCCTATGATTTCTCATTCCGCTCCATCGACGGCGGCGCGATGCCGCTCGCGAATTTCAGGGGAAAGGCGCTCCTCGTGGTCAATGTGGCGAGCCAGTGCGGGCTGACGCCGCAATATGAAGGGCTCGAGGCGCTCTGGAAGGCCAACCGCGACAAGGGGCTCGTCATCCTGGGCGTGCCGGCCAACGATTTCGGGGCGCAGGAGCCGGGCACGGAAAAAGAGATCAAGACGTTTTGCGAGACGCGCTTCGCGGTCGACTTCCCCATGACGGCGAAGGAACATGTCATCGGCGCGGACGCGCACCCGCTTTACAAATGGGTCGCGGGCGAACTCGGCGATGCCGCCGCGCCCAAGTGGAACTTCCACAAATATCTCTTCGGACGCGACGGCGCGATCGCCGGCACCTTCGGCTCGCGCACGGCGCCCGATGCCGCCGAGATCGCGGCCGCGATCAAGGACGCGCTGGCGGGGTGAGGACGTAATGCGCCCAAATAAGTTGTCATGGCCCGCAAATGCGGGCCACCCAGTTGAAGCCGAAATCCAATGCCGACAAAAAATCTCGGCTATTCATCGATGATGAACAGATGTCACCTGGGTGGCCCGCATTTGCGGGCCATGACAATTATTTTTTACGTGCCCGTCACCCCGTCATCTTCGGCGTTATGAGGATCTCCACACGCCGGTTGCGCGGCTCGCTCTTGTCGGGGCCGGTCGGGATTTTCAGTCGCGTCGCGCCGAATCCGTAAGACGAGATGCGATGCGGATCGACGCCCGCGCCCGCGAGCGCTTTCGAGACCGCATCCGCGCGCGCCTGGCTCAGCTGCATGTTGCGATCGGGCGGCCCCGCGGTGTCGGTGTAGCCGTTCACGGTCAGCATCGTGCTGTCGTACTTCGCGGCGACGGAGGCAATCGCCGTCAGGATCTGCGACGCGCGCGGCGTGAGATTTGTTCCGTTCGACGGAAAGAGAAGGTCGGCGCGGATCAGAAGCGTGATCGCATCGCCGGGCCGGCTCACCAGCACGCCGCTCCCCTTCAGGTCTACGCGCAGTTCACGCTCTTCGTCATCGATATAACCGCCGACATTCTTCGCGGTGAGAAGACCGGCCCCGATCGGCTTGACGGCTCTGGGCGGCGGCGTCGGCGCGACATAGGAGGGCGGTGGAGGCGCGGGGCGCGGCTGCGGCGCCATCGGCGCCTGATAGGCGGGCGGATAGGAATAATGGCTGGGCTCGCAGGCCGCGATCGCCAGCGCGGACGCACACAGAACAACGATCTTTCGCATTGCACACTCCACTGGCCGTGGCTCACGGCATTTGTCGACGGCCCCGCCTCGGTCTAACAATGCCCCATTCCGACATTCCAAAGCTAATGAGGGAGAAAACAATGTCACTCTTCGATTTGAGCGGAAAAGTGGCGCTCGTCACGGGTTCGACCAAGGGCATCGGCGAGGCCATCGTGCACCGGCTGGCCGAGCAAGGCGCCAAAGTCGTGGTGTCCAGCAGAAAAGCCGACGCCTGCGAAAAGGTTGCGGGCGACATCAACAAGGCGCGCGGCGCCAAGGTAGCCGCTCCCATCCCCTGCAACATCAACTACAAAGAACAGTTGCAGAACCTCGTGGCCGAGACGCGCAAGACATTCGGCAAGATCGACGTCCTCGTCTGCAACGCGGCGCTCAATCCCTATTTCGGGCCGCAGATGGAGATCCCCGACGAGGCCTTCGACAAGATCATGAACGCGAATGTCCGCTCGAACCACTGGCTGTGCCAGCTCGTGCTGCCGGAGATGGTGGAGCGGAAGGACGGATCGATCATCATCGTGTCGTCCATCGGCGGTTTGCGGGGTTCGGCCGTGCTCGGCGCCTATTGCATCTCGAAAGCAGCGGACTTCCAGCTTGCGCGCAACATCGCGGTCGAATACGGCCCGCACAACATCCGCGCCAATTGCATTGCACCCGGCCTGATCAAGACCGATTTCGCGAAGGCGCTGTGGGACAATCCGGAGATCCTGAAACGCTCGACCGCCGGCGCGCCGCTGCGCCGCATCGGCGACCCCGACGAGATCGCGGGCGCGGCCGTATTTCTCGCCTCGAAGGCGGGCGCGTTCACGACGGGACAGTCGTTCGTGATCGACGGTGGCGCGACGATTGCTTGAATGCGCCAAGCACCCAAAACCATCCATGGGTTCGTGGGCAGATGGACTGCCAACGACCCATGGAAGACGGATGTAATGCTCGCGATTTCAAGGCGAGGCGCGTCGTTCCATGTGCGCGCCGTAGATCAAAGTGATGGCGAAGAAGCAGAGATTTACGATGTGAAGGCAACAGCTGGCGCGTTGTCGTTTGCTGCTTATTGGTCGTCTGGTCGGTTTACAAAATATCGCTTGCGAGTGCTGCAGGACGGTCAACTGGAAGCGGCCTACTCCTATTCCGACACAACACACTTCAAGCGGGCCAACCGAAAGCTTCGCAAGCGGAAGGCCTGATCCGATTGCCGATCAATTTTCACCTCCCCCTTGTGGGGAGGTCGAAATCGCGTCAGCGATTTCGGGTGGGGGCCCCCACCCGGCTCGCTCATTGTGATGAACATCGCGCAGATTGGTAGGCTCGCCGACCTCCCCACAAGGGGGAGGTGGGATCGAGCGTACGCCAACGACGAAACTAGACCCCCAGCACCTTCTCCGCCGTTTCCGACGCGATGTGCTGCGCTTCGCCGACGGCTTTGTAGGTCAGCGTGCCTTTGTAGACGTTGAGGCCGGCGCGCAGATGGGCGTTTTTCTTCATCGCCGCATCGGGTCCGAGGTCGGCCAGCGCCAGCGTGAAGGGAAGCGTCGCATTGTTGAGCGCGAAAGTGGACGTGCGTGCAACCGCGCCCGGCATGTTCGCGACCGCATAATGCACGACGTCGTGCACGCGATAGGTGGGATTGGCGTGCGTCGTTGCGTGCGAAGTCTCCGCGCAGCCGCCCTGGTCGATGGCGACGTCGACGATCACCGAGCCCTTCTTCATCTGCTTGACCATGGCTTCGGTGATCAGCTTGGGCGCGGCCGCACCCGGCAGCAGCACGCCGCCGATGACGAGATCGGCCGAAAGCAGATTGTCCTCGATGGCATCGATAGTCGAATAGATCGTGCTGAGCTTGGCGCCGAATTGCGTGTCGAGCTCGTTCAGGCGGTGGAGCGAGATGTCGAGGATCGTGACCTGCGCCTCGAGGCCCATCGCCATGCGCGCCGCATTTGTTCCGACAACGCCGCCGCCCAGGATAACGACTTTTGCGGCGGCCACGCCCGGCACGCCGCCCAGCAGCATGCCGCGTCCGCCCTGCGCGATCTCAAGACAATGCGCGCCGGCCTGGATCGACATGCGTCCGGCCACTTCACTCATCGGCGCGAGCAGCGGCAACCCGCCATGGCGACCCGTCACCGTTTCATAGGCGATCGCGATGGCGCCGGATTCGAGAAGGCCTTTGGTCTGTTCGGGATCGGGCGCGAGATGGAGATAGGTGAAGAGCGTCTGGCCCTTGCGCAGCCGCTTGATCTCGATCGGCTGCGGCTCCTTCACCTTCACGATCATGTCGGCATCGGCGAACACCTCTTCGGCGGTCGGCAGGATCACGGCACCCACGCGCTTGTAGAGATCGTCGAACAGGCCGATCGCCTCGCCCGCCATCGTCTCGACAAAGACGGTGTGGCCGCGCGCGGTCAGCTCGCGCACGGCGGACGGCGTCAGTCCGACGCGGTATTCGTGATTCTTGATTTCCTTCGGCACACCAATGCGCATGAGATCCTCGCGAACGATTGCGTCACCAGCGGTTCTTCACTTCGAGAAACGCCAGGAACAGGAAAGCGGCATATTCCACAACGGCCGAATAGTGAAGCGCGCGCGGGTCGATCGTGCGGTGGGTCGCCTCAAGCGTGAAGACGCTCAAGGCATAGATCGCAGCGGTCGCAACAAGCGGCACGGCAAGCATCACAACGATCAGCAACAGTCTTCTTATCAAAACCATCGCCGTTCGCGCCCCGAGTGTCCGCCGATCGGCACCCTTTGCGGGCCGGAAGCTAACAAAGGAACGCGCCCCGTCAAGGAGCCCCGAGCCCAGGCGCGATTCGCAAGGCTGTATTGCGCAATGGATGTGCGATTCGACGGTTTCTTGCGCGCAAAGCACGGAGACGATTGCACTTAAAACATGCAGCCCGAAAACGGCAACGGCCCCGGCGAATCTTCGCCGAGGCCGTGCACGCGCCCGCAATGCGCGCGAGATTCGTCAGCGATGCCAGCGCCCGCCGTGGCCACCGCGATAGTCGCCGTGCCAGCCGCCATGCGCCCATACATAGGGACGCCCGCCCCACCAGCGATAATAATGCGGGCCGCTGTACCAGACGCCGCCGATCCAGACGGGATCGTTGTACATGGGATAACCGCAATAGCCGCTGTAGTAGTAATTGTAGCCGGCGCAGGCGCCGGGCGGGTAATAGCCGGGGCCATAATAGCCTTCGTAGCGATAGGGTCCGGGGCCGGGCCCATAGCCAGGGCCGGGAATACCGATGCCGATTCCGATATGGACGCCCGCCGCCGCAGGGGCCGTCATCGCCACAGTGGCCGCCGCCGCTCCCGCCATCATCAGCGCGCCAAGCGCGATTTTGCCGAACTGTTTCATCGCCTAAGTTCCTCTGTTTCCTCGCCGCATCCCGCGGCCGTCGAAACCATCCTCGCGCCGCCCGGCTGAACCCAGCATGAACGGCTGAGTCAGGAATCGAGAAAATTCAAGCGGAACGGCCTCGGGAATCCACGGGCCAGATCGCTTCCAGCCGGTCGCCCCGCACGGCGTGATAGAAGTCGTAGAGATTGACCGTCGGATCGCAATGCGGAACGACGCAGGTGAGCACATCGCCCGGCGCGAGTTTCTTGTCCGCCGAATACATCACCCCACCCTGCTCGTCGCCGAAGAAGAAATAATTGGCGCCGTCGGGTGCGCCCGATGCGATCTCGGGCGGCCCCGCATCGGTGGCGAACGATTTGAAGCCCGCGTCGGTGGTGGCGAGGTTGTCGCGATTGGCGCTGATCACGGTCGTCTGCACGAAGAGCGAGGTTTCGAACGGCACGGCGTCGCCGGGCTTGGTCCACACATCGCGATATTGGCGATCCATGAAGACGTAAGAACCCACCTGCAACTCGGTGAGAACATGCGCATCGGGGTCGATGTCGAACGTACCGGTGCCGCCGCCGGAGACAATTCCGGGCTTCAACCCGCGCTTCGTCAGCGCGTCGCGGAGCTCGCCCAGATCGCGCATGACGCTGAGCGAACGGTCGCGGCGTTCGTTGGGCGATTCCATGTGCTGCACCTGCCCCGCGTAACATTGCAGCCCCATGAATTCGAGGCTCGGGCTTTTCGCAACCTTCTCGACAAGCGCGATCGCCCGATCGCCCATGGGGATGCCGGTGCGGCTCATGCCCGGATCGATATCGACGATGATCTTGAGCGTCTTGCCGCCCGCTTTCGCCGCCGATTCCAGTCGCGCAGCAATATTGGGATTGTCGCACGTCGCCATCAGATCGCGCACGCGCGCGTTCAAGGCGATGAGACGTTCGATGCCTTTGTCGGTCACAACCGGCGACGTGATGAGAAGGTTTTCGATGCCCGCATCGGCCAGCGCCTCCGCCTCGCCCAGCTTCGCCACGCAGACGCCGAGCGCTCCGGCCGCGATCTGGAGGCGCGCGATCTCGGCACTTTTGTGGGTCTTCGCATGTGGCCTGAGCGCGATGCCGCGGGCGCGGGCATGGTCCGCCATCCGGGCGATATTGCGCTCGAGGACATCGAGATCGATGACGAGTGCCGGCGTCTGAAGCTGCCGCCGGCCGTCCGGCACGCCTACCAGGTCCGCGTTCAATGCGCGCGCGTTCATCGTCTCTCTCCTGCGGATATCCATCCTTCTTTCCGCCGTCCGCCCTCGCCCGTCAATATCCTTGGCGCTTGAGTTCGCGGCCGCTTTGGCCTTTTCTCGGGGCATGAAGACTTTTTATGCCGCGGAACATCTGGGCCACGTCCCGAAAGAAGAATTCGAGATGGGGCGCCTCGCGCCGGCGGTCGAAATCCCGGCACGCGTCGAGGGCGTCAAGGCGCGTATCGAGGCGCGAAAGCTCGGGCCCATCCTGGCGCCGCAGCGTTTCGACGACACCATCATCCGGCGCGTGCACGACAACGCCTTCGTCGATTTCCTGACCGGCGCGCATGCGGCGTGGACAAAGCGCTACGGCGAGGACGCCGCGCCTGCCATCCCCTCCTGCTGGCCGGCGCGGGGCCTGCGCGAGCGCCGCGCGGGCGACATCGAATCGCAGCTCGGCTCCTACGCGTTCGACACCGCGACGCCGATCGTCAAAGGCACATGGGCTGCGGCGCGCGCGGCAGCCGACGTGGCACTTTCCGCGGCGCAGGCCGTTGCAGGCGGCGAACGGGGCGCATTCGCGCTGACGCGTCCGCCGGGCCATCATGCGAGCCGCGACGTCTTCGGCGGCTATTGCTATCTGAACAATGTGGCGATTGCGGCCGCGTGGTTGCGCGAGAAAGGCCTCAGGCCCGCCATTCTCGATGTCGACTATCATCACGGCAACGGCACGCAATCGATCTTCTACGATCGGGACGACGTGACGTTCGTGTCGCTGCACGCCGATCCCTCATTCGCCTATCCGCATTTCCTGGGCTTTGCGGACGAGAAAGGCGAAGGCGCCGGCGAAAACGCGACGTTTAATCTTCCGCTGCCCGCCGGCACCGACTGGAACGCCTATGCGCAGGCGCTCTCGGCGGCCGCGACATTTCTGAATTCACGCGCGCCAGACGTCCTTCTCGTTTCGCTCGGCCTCGATACGTTCGAAGAGGATCCCATCTGCGCGTTCCGCATTCGCACCGAGGATTATCTGCGCATGGGTGCGGCGATCGCCCGGCTCAACCTGCCGACCGCGTTCGTCTTCGAAGGCGGCTATCACGTCGACGCGCTCGCCGAGAACACCACGAACGTGCTCGAGGGATTCCTCGGCAAATAGCGACCTCCACGCCGGGGGGCGTCTCACTGCAGATTGTACCGCTTGATGAAGCGGAGCATTCACGTCAGGCGGCGTGATCACCGAACAGGATGATGTAGTTGTTCGCCGAAGTGAGCGGATATTCTTCGACCACTTTGGCGTTCGGCAGCAATTTCATCAGCTCGGCCTGCGAATAGACGTTCGAAGCGTCAGCGCCGGGTGCGCCGCTGTTCATGGTCAGATAGCCGCTTCGGCATTTCAGCACGACCTTGTCGAGATAGTGCTGCTGCAGCGTTCTGTCGAACTCCGAAAAGGCATAGTTGCTGATGACAAAATCAGGGCCGGGCGCCGTCGGGTCCACTTCCGTGATCGATTGGAACACGAATTCGTTGCGGCAGTGGAAGTGCTGCAAATACTTCTTGGCCAGCATGAGCACTTCCGGAAGATCCATCAGCGTGAAGCGCGTCAGCGCCCCCCCGATCTCGGCGCCGAGTTCGCTGAGGACGCGCGCCTGTCCGCCATAGCCCACACCGATCTCGCAGATCGATCGCACCGCGGCGAAATTCGGGAACATCCGCAAAATATCGTCGGCGACCTTTCCGTAACGCAAGGTGGTCGGTGACAATTGACGACCTTCGAAAAGCGCGGTCCTGGGGTTGCCGATCGTGTCGGCAAACTCCGAGGCGAAACATATATTCCGCACGCGGGCATCGGCAATTCGCGAAAGATGGAGCTGCCCCTCTTCGGCGGTCAGGTGCTCCAGAATGCGCGTGTAATCGCGATGGCGTCGAAAATTCGCGAACACCGCATTGCGGATGACGGCCTGCCAAACGAAGTCGGAATAGCGTGCGCCCTTTCCGCCAACCCATTTGTCGAGCATGATTTGTCCTAGAGCTTTCGAGAGATGGTCATCGCGGCAGAATGAAGATGGCATCGTCGGCATGACGCGGCTCGGTGCCGAACCAGACCTTCATGTCCGCCATGAATTTGTCGAGCGGCGGATAGCCGTTCTTGCCGACGAAATCCCGCGCGTCGTCGATGATGATGGCGTCGCGGCCCGGCGGGCGCAGCTTCAGGATGTGGGAGATCTCGGCGACGATGGGCGATTGCTCCTCGCCCATGCCAGTCCCCTTGCCGCTATAGTGCCCGTCGAGCCAGAACAGGATCGGCTCGTCGATCTTGGCCACCAGCGCCGGCAACGCGATCGCGCTGTCGCCTTCTATGATGGTCACTTTGGGATGGGCCGCGAAACGCTTCCTGGCCGCCATCACCGAGGGCGGATAGATCTCGATCGAATAGAGGCGGTCGAAATAGTCGAGCGTGGCCGCGAGCGTCGCACCCGCCTGCGTGCCGGTTTCGACGAGCGTCTTGAGGCCGTAGAGCTGGGCGACGGTGAGAATGTTGCGCACCTTGACCGCATGAGGGACCGGAACGGGGCGGCCGGCGTCGATCCATGTCCGCATGCGGCGTCCGGAGCGCAGGAAAAGACCGAGCTCGTTCCAGGTGTCCACCCCCGCCAGTTTGCGCGGAATACCGAAAGTCATGAATCGTCATACCCTTGAAAGTGCTGCACAAACGGGCAAAGAACGCGGGACAAACTAGGAAAGGCATGCATGAGGGTCAAGCGAACAGTCGGCGACGCATGAAAAGGGAGATCATCATTGCGCGTCTGCATGACGGGCTCGGCAATCAGCTTTTCATCTACGCGGCGGCGCGGGCCATCGCCCTGGCGCGCGGGGCGGAGCTTCTTCTGGACGCCACATCCGGCTTCGCACGGGACCGAAAATACGGCGCGATCTCCCAGATAAACCATTTCGCCATCGCCGCAGGCTTTGCGCCCGCGCGGCTTTGCTATCCGCCGCCATTCGGCCGGCAATTGCGCGATTTGCAGGTTTCCCTGTCGCAAGTGCTTCCGCTCGCGCACCGCTTCGTCGTGCGCGAAGCGGATTTCGATGCGATCCGCGCCGGCGCACCGCTCAGACCTCTGGTCAGGCTCGAAGGCTATTGGCAGTCCGAGCGCTATTTCGCGTACATCGCAGAGACGATTGCGGAAGAGCTCCGGATCGTGTCGCCTCTCTCGCCGCAATCCGCCGCGGTGAACGCGTCGATCGCTTCGACGAATTCCGTGGCGCTTCACGTCCGTCAGCGCCGCGGCGCGCATCACGACGACGACAATCCGCCGGCAAACGCGACGCCGCAGCTGCCGTTCTCCTATTACGAAGAGGCGATAGCGCGCGTGGCGGCCCGCGTCGAGCATCCGGTCTTCTTCTGCTTCGGCGACAATCCCGACTGGATGCGCGAGCGCTGGAAGTTTCCCTATCCCGTCCATTTCGTCGATCACAACCGGACGCAGGACCGGTCCCACGAAGACCTCGCGCTGATGCGCGCCTGCAACCATTTCGTCGTCGGCAACTCGACGTTCAGCTGGTGGGGCGCGTGGCTCGGGCGCCATCCCGGAAAATATGTCGTGGCGCCGGCGAGCGAAGGAAAGTTCGTCTGGGGTTCTGAAACAGACATCATCCCCGCGCGCTGGGACGCGCTCAAGATCGCGGGCGCGTGACGCGCGATTATTTCCCGACCGGCACCGGCACGCTTCCCGTCCACATCTGTTTGGCGATCAGCCAATGGCCGGACGTGCGGCGCAGAATGACGAGATAGGTGCCGTGCGTTTCGATTGCCGCCTCGGGCTTCGCGACCGGCGTTACGACTTCGCTGTACTCACCCCAGTCATAGGCGAGATTGCCGGACATGGTGTTGCCGAGACTGTGGAGAACAGGCTTGGCGCTGTACTGCTTCAGAACCGTCGCGAAGAACTTGCGCAACGCCGGTTTTCCATCGACATGCGAGCCGCTCGCATCGAGAAACACGGCGTCGTCGGTGTAAAGGGCGAGCGTGGCGTCCAGGTTTTTCGCCTGCCAGTCGCGGGCCCAATCCTGCATCGGTTGGGCAAGCTCTCTGGGATGGTACGCAACGAAGGTGATCACGGCCACCGCGGCGATTTTTGCGAGCATTGGTCCCCCTAGAACGGCACGTCCACGGCGCTGCAGAGAAATTTCATGAGCGGACTCGCCGATGCGAACGTATCGGAGATTTCGTCGACGATCTTCGGCGTCGACGCAAGCTTCACGCTTCCTTCCTGCATCGCAAAGAAAGACTTCCGCTTGATGTCTTCGATGAACGGGTGATCGGGGTCGAATCCGCGCGGCGGCCGCGAAAGCCCCTCGCCGCTCACGCCGTCGAAATGTGCGGAAAACCTCTTGTCCGTCAGGATTTTCTTCCAGGCCTGCGGCTTGGCCGCGATGGCTTCGCGGATATTCCCAAGCGCGTCCGGCGGCGGCATCCACAATCCGCCGCCGAACATCACTTCGTCCGGCGCGAAATGCATGTAGAAGCCCGGCGCATGCACGTCCTTGCCCAGCGCGTGACGGAAATGGCACGCGGCGTGCTCCTTGTAGGGGCGCTTGTCTTTCGCGAAGCGCACATCGCGGTAGATGCGGAACATCGATCCGCCGTTGGGCCTCGGATCGGCGACGAACTGCCGGGAGATTTTCGCGAGCTTCGGCGCCATCGCCGTGATGAACGCACTCATCGGCGCCTGCACGGAATCGCGAAAGCGCTGCTTGTTCTCCTCGAACCAGGGGCGATTGTTGTTCGCCTTCAGCTCGCGGAAGAAGGCGAAGAAATCCTTCGGAAAACCGCTGAAGCTTTCCGCCATGGTTCACGCCTTCGGATTGAAATCGAAGAGAGACTGCAGCGAGAAATCACCGCTCTTCACCGATGTGCTCGACGTGATTTTGAAGATGCCGCTCGCACGCAGCACGGGCTCGCCGTCGGCGGTCGCGAGTCCCTGCGCGAAGAGAAGGTTCTTCGTCATCTTGATGGGATCGGCGCGGCTCTCCACCCAGCTTCCGAGCGGCGCGGGCGCCAGGAAATCGCAAGCGAGATTGACGGTCGGAAGAAACCCCATGTCGGTCTTCGCCTGGAAGCGCGCCGCGATCGGCAGGAACATGTCGGCGAACGTCGCGAGCATGCCTCCGTGACAGACGCGGCCGGGATTGCAATGGCGGATCTCGACGCGGAAGCCCAGCAGCAGATGATCGTCCGCCCACTTGCCGTAAAGCGGGCCGTTGGCTTCGAGAAATCCGAAGGAGAGTTTGAACGGCGCAAAGCCCTCCGGAATGTCGGTCATCATGATGGTCCCCAAATAGCTGTCCCTCCAGCCCTAGCGGGCGGGCGCGGGCGGTACAAGGCGGGCAAAGGCGAGTGGCGAATGGGGACGGTTGGCCGCGCCTGCCGATCCATTCGCTATTCGCCACTCGCTATTCGCCTATCAAACTCACCCATTACCCCCAAGGTACCCCTTGACCTTCCGGACGCCGGAGCCTAACTACCCGCCCAATGGCTGGCACTCGCGCCCCGTGAGTGCTGCCAGGTGGCACTGCTTCGGCGGAGCCCTACCAAGTGTTTGCAAACATTGAACTTTTCTAGGGAGACCTCTCCATGAAATTCCGTCCGCTTGGCGACCGCGTGGTCGTCCGCCGCGTCAAAGAAGATCAGAAAACCCCCGGCGGCATCATTATTCCCGACACCGTCCAGGAGAAGCCGCAGGAAGGCGAAGTTATCGCCGTCGGCCCTGGCGCCCCTGACAACAACGGCAAGCTCATTCCCACCACGGTGAAAGCCGGCGAGTTCGTGCTGTTCGGCAAGTGGTCGGGCACCGAAGTGAAGGTCGATGGCGAAGATCTCCTGATCATGAAGGAGTCCGACATCATGGGCGTTCTCGAGGGCCGCAAGCCCGCGAAGAAAGCCGCTTGACGCGAATAGCGAATAGCGAATGGCGAATAGGGTTTCCCATTCGCTACTCGCCACTCGCCACTCGCATTCATCCATTCAGTATTTAGGAGAACACCAACATGGCAGCGAAAGACGTCAAATTCGGCGCCGATGCTCGTGAGCGCATGCTCCGCGGCGTCGACATCCTCGCCGATGCAGTGAAAGTGACGCTCGGTCCCAAGGGCCGCAACGTCGTGATCGAGAAGAGCTTCGGCGCCCCGCGCACGACCAAGGACGGCGTGACGGTGGCCAAGGAAATCGAGCTCGCCGACAAGTTCGAGAACATGGGCGCGCAGATGGTGCGTGAAGTGGCCTCGAAGACCAACGACGCGGCCGGTGACGGCACGACGACGGCCACGGTTCTGGCCCAGGCGATCGTGCGCGAAGGCGCCCGCTCGGTTGCGGCCGGCATGAACCCGATGGATCTGAAGCGCGG
>Ga0181525_10001211_pt1 | contig 22186 bp, 18 predicted proteins | sample PEATcosm2014_Bin_48_FD_121100 | JGI IMG/M metagenome (GOLD analysis project Ga0181525, IMG submission 121100) | Peatland microbial communities from MTU Mesocosm Facility, Houghton, MI, USA - PEATcosm2014_Bin06_10_metaG | ecosystem: Environmental > Terrestrial > Soil > Wetlands > Peat | place... | reverse complement strand
GCGCAATCTCGTCGCCGACGTGATGTATCACACCGGCCAGAATTATGACACGAACTGGGTGATGCAGGACGATTATCGCGTCGGCAAGACGCGCGGCTGCGGCGGGCTGGGCATCTGGGACGGACAGAAACTTTCTGTCTCCAAAAACTGGCGCACCTGGAAGCTCATCACCACCGGTCCGATCCGCTCGGAATTTGAACTGACCTACGACGCCTGGGACGCCGGCGGCGGGCGCATGGTTTCGGAAACCAAACGCATCAGCATTGACGCCGGTTCCAATTTGAGTCGCGTCGAAAGCACTTTCAGCAGCGACGACAAATCGCCGCTCGAAATCGGCGTCGGTCTGGCCGAACGTCCGGGCGAAAATATTATTTTGTCAGACGACTCGCCCAAGATAACCGCAAATGACAACAGCGCGTGGATTGCTTCCTGGCAAACCAGCACGGCCAAAGGTCTGGCCGTGCAAAACCAAGGTGAAGGCTGGATGGCTTACTGGCAGCCGCAGGATTTTGCGAAGGGAACGACGGCGGTCGCCATCGTCCTGCCGAAAAACAGCGTCCAAACTTTCACTAACGACCTGCCGAACCTGCCCGCCAGCGCGTTCGCCGCTCCGACGAATACGGTGACGGAAGGCCAGCCGGCAATCCGGAATTTGCTGGCCATCGCGCCGGCGGAAATCGGCAAGCCGTTTGTTTATTATCTTGGCGCGGGCTGGAGCGAGAGCGGCGATTTTCCCGATGCAAAATCATGGACGGATTATGTTCGCCGCTTCGCCGAGCGCCGCGACCAGCCGCTACAGGTGACCGTTGGGAATTGATTTTCGATTTGCGATATACGATTTACGCGGTAGCCGGAGAATTGAAAGCGGCTCGTAAATCGTAAATCCAATATCGTAAATGGCGCAGTTTAGTTTTTGGCTTGCGATGCGGAAATCACCTTCATCGCCTCGGCTGTCAGCGCGGTGATTTTGGCCCAGGCCTTTTCCTTGACGAGTTTGCGCTCGGCCATCCACGAGCCGCCGATGGCCGCGACTTGCGGCACGGCCAGATAATCCGGCAGCAACGCCGCGTTGATGCCGCCGGTCGGGACAAATTTCACGCCGGTATGCGCGAACGGTCCGGCCAGCGCCTTGAGCATTTTCACGCCGCCGGCGGTTTCCGCCGGGAAAAACTTCAAATATTTGCTGCCAAGGTCGAGCGCGTGGCCCACTTCCGTCGGCGTCATGACGCCGGGAAACATCGGCATGTCGTTCTTGTTCGCCTCGGCCAGGACGGATTCATTCAGGCCGGGCGACACGCCAAATTGGGCGCCGGCACCGACGGCCTGTTTCACCTGTTCGGCGGAGAGCAGGGTGCCCGCGCCGATGGCGATCTGCGGAACGCTCTTGCGGATCCGTGCGATCGAGTCCGCGGCGCCTGCCGTGCGGAAGGTGACTTCGATGCAGTTCAAGCCGCCGGCGAGCAGGGCTTCGGCCAGCGGCACGGCGTCGTCCGGCTGGTCAATCACGGCGACGCAGATCAATCGTTGTTTGAGGAGAGAATCGGTGTTCATAAAGTGGTGGTGATGTTACAAAATATCTCCCGCGTGTGAAATCAAATCGTCCTCGTCCTCGTCCTCGGTTGTCGATTGCGAGAACGAGGACGAGGAGGATTTTGATTTTGAAAATCCGCGCAATCCGCGTAATCTGCGCTCGAATGAACATCGCTTTTGAACATCTTGCCATCCCGTCGCCGAATCCTGTCGCTTTGAGAGACTGGTATATTCGCCTGCTTGGCGCGCGGGAAATCTTCAACAACGGCCAGAATCCGCCGACGTTGCTGATTGCGCTGCCGGGCGGCGGGTGGTTCGAGATTTACGCCGCTACCGGCACGCCAAAGCCGGAAGACCGTGGCAACAACAAGCTCGCCGGGCTCCGGCACGTCGCCTTGCGCGTGCCGTCGCTGGACGCGGCGAAGGCGGAACTGGAAAAGCGCGGGGTGAAGTTCACGGAAGAAATCCGGCCGGCGGCAGGCGGCGGCAGGGTTTTGTTCTTCGAGGATTGCGAGGGGAATTTGCTGCATCTCGTCGAGCGCCCGAAAGATTTGCAGCTCAAGTGACGCAGGTTGGAAGCCTGCGCTGTGTTATTTTTTCGGCGTGCGGACGAGGAGGATTGGAATCGTCGTTTTGTGCCGGACCTGGGTGATGGTGCTGCCGTGAAAAATGTCACCAAACAGCCGGTGGCCGTGTCCGGCCATCGCAATCAAATCGCATCCCTTTTGCTCCACCCACTTGAGGATTTCCTTCGATGGCTCGCCGTAAGCCAGTTCCGCCTCGGCGGGAATGCCGGCGGATTGGAATTCAGTGCGGACTTTATCCAAATACGCCGTGTCTTCGGTGATTTCCGGGCTGACCGCATCCGCACCAAAAGTTCGCGCGGCGTAACCATCCGCGACATGCAGCAGCATGACGCGGCCTTGCGTAAGTTTTGCAAGCTGTTTCACGTGCTCGATGATGGCGCGGTCGGTCGGCGTGCCGTCCAGCGTCAGGAGAATGGTTTTATACATGGGTCAGCGTTTTTAGTTTATCCGCCTTTGATGACCTGCCAAGCCTGTTTCACGGCATCCGGCAGTCCGTAAAAGTCGAACGCCGTGATCAGCAGCGCCGAACCCCAGCCGGCGATGAGCAGAAACCAGCCGAGCCGCCATTGTCCCATCCGCTTGCGGGAACTGGCGAAGTGCAGCAGGGGAAACATCGCAAACGGAAGTTGCAGCGCCAGCACCACCTGGCTCAGGACAATCAGGTCGGTGATGTTATTGGCCCCGCGAATGCCGATATAGACCGCCGTGGGGATGATAGCCAGCGAGCGGGTAATCAGCCGCCGCAACCACGGCTTGATTCTCCAGTGCATGAAGCCTTCCATCACCACCTGGCCGGCCAGCGTGCCGACAATGGTGGCGCTTTGCCCGCTGGCCAGCAAGGCGACGGCGAAAAGCGTGCCCGCCGCAGCCTTGCCCAGCAGCGGTGCCAAAGTCAGGTAGGCTGCCTGTATCCAGTCCGTTGAATCGTTGAACTGGATCACCTGTCCACCGGCGGCGGTGACGCTGGTCTTGCCGTAAAAGACGATTGCGGCCAGCACCAGGATGGCGGCATTGATCAGGAAGGCGACTGACAGGTTGGCGATGACGTCATAGGTGTTGAAGCGGATCGCCTTTCGCATGGATTCGTCGTCCTTCTGGAATTTGCGGCTTTGCACCAGCGCCGGATGCAAATACAGCACATGCGGCATGACTGTCGCGCCGATGATCCCGATGGCCACATAAATCATGGTGGCCGAGGTCAAGGTGGGCGTAATCATCGCCCGGCCCATTTCCAGAAAGCTGGGCTGTGTCTGCGGCAGGACGAAAATTTCGATGAAGTAGCAGACGCCGATCGTGGCCACCAGCAGCAGCACGATGGCTTCAATGGTCCGCATTCCGAACCGCTGCATCGCCAGCAGCAGCAGCACGTCAACGCCCGTGATGATGACGCCCCAGAAAATCGGGATGTGGAACAACATGAGCAGCGCCACCGCGCCGCCCAGGACTTCGGCCAGATCGCACGCGACGATTGCCAGTTCCGCCATGAGCCAGTTCGGAATGCGCGTCCACTTGGGATACCAATCGTAGCAGCATTGGGCCAGGTCGCGCCCGGTCGCTATGCCGAGCCGCGCGGCGATGGTCTGAAGGAAGATCGCCATCAGGCTGGCCAGGCCGACCACCCAAAGCAGTCCGTATTTGAATTGCGCGCCGCCTTGAAGGTCTGTTCCCCAGTTGCCCGGATCCATGTAAGCCACGCTGACCAAAATCGCCGGGCCGAAGTAGGCGGCCATTTGCTTCCAGAAGCCGGCTTTATGATGGGGCACTTTTACGCTGTCATGCAATCCTTCCAGCGACATTGCGCCTGGACGCTGAACGGTGGCGGCAGCCGCAGGCGGATTCGTTTCCTTCTGGGGCGGTTTCATGGCTTCATTCGGATTCAGATTCATAAAACGAAAATCAATAGCGCCAGGTCATTCCCATCCACGGATGCCAGTCATCCGCCGCTCCCGTAACGCCGATATAAACGCCACCGTCAAAAATGAGGTTTTCGTTGACCTGATAGGTGAACCAGGTGTCGAATGTGCCAATCCAGCCGGAATTCCGTTCGGTGCTCACGGTGCTGAAAAATTCGACGTGATATTCCAGCTTGCCGATAAGCGCGTGGCCGATGCTGATGGAATCATCAATCTCGGCGTGATTGCCGCCGCCAATGCCGTTGTGGTCGCAACTGACCGTGGTTTGAAGCCCCACGTCCCAGTTCGGAACATTAAATGCGTAGGGGATTCCCACGCCGCCTTCGTATGCGCCATTGCCAAGATTGTTCTGCGCGGTCGGAAATTTTACAAACGGAATCAGCCCCAGTGCAAAAAAGCCGCCGTCATTGCCGATCAGGTTCACCTTGACGCGCGGTGTGATGTCGCCGAAGCCTGAATCCGTTTCGGTCGCACCGGTGAGCGTGTTCTTGGTGCGCTGCCATTGGTAAGGCGACAGCACCAGTTGAAAATCCACGTTGTTGAGCACGCCGACTTTGACATTCATCGGCGCAATCTGATAATTCTCGGACTTGACGTTGCCGCGTTCCGAATTGGGCGCGTCATAGGTCAAGTTCGCAAAATCCATTTCCAGTTGGAAGTGCCCGGCGTCCACGGTGAATGGAGAATCCGTCTTGTCGGGCCGGTCCGGACTTATTTCCCTCATATATTGATCCGGCACCGGGTTGAAGAGATTATAGCCGCTTTTGTCCGGCGCGGGCGTTTCCTGCGCCCGGACGCCGGATGCAATCCAGCCGAGAAACAAACAAGCGGCAATGGTAATCTTCACCATAAGCAAATCAATGTAGCACTAGATACAATTTGGAACCCGGACTGTCAACAGAAAAGTGTAGCTATGACTACAAAATAAAACCTCGACTAAAAAGACGCGCTTTGCTTCATTTTTAGAAGACATGAAACGTTCCATCCGCAAAACGCCTGTCGCTGCGCGCCCGGCGGTGCCGCCGGCCGAGACCTTCCGCCGTTCGCGGCGCGATCGCGCGGCGGAAACTGCCCAGGATTACGTCGAAGCCATTGCCGATTTGACGGCGGCCATCGGCGAGGCGCGCGTGGTGGATCTCGCGCGGCGGTTGGGTGTGACGCACGTGACGGTCAACCGGACGCTGGCGCGGCTGAAGAGGAACGGATTCGTCAACACGAAGCCTTACCGCGCGATTTTCCTGACGGGATCCGGGCGAACGCTGGCGGAGGAGTGCAAGCGGCGGCATGAAACTGTGGTAGCCTTTCTGCGTTCGCTCGGTGTTTCCGAAAAAGCGGCGGAAATGGATGCCGAAGGCATCGAGCATCATGTCAGTTCCGAAACGCTGGCCGTGTTTGAACGCCGGTTGAGGAAAAGTTGATGCGACCGCTCGACATCCAGCCCATCGGCAGTGAGCTGGCCATCAAGTGGGATGACGGGAGTGAAAGCTTCATCCCGCTGGAAGCATTGCGCCGCCATTGTCCGTGCGCCGGCTGCAAGGGCGAAACCGACATCATGGGAAACCTTTACAAAAATCCCCCGCAACCGCTCACGCCGAAGGCCTTTGAATTGCACCGTTTTGTTGTCGTGGGCGGTTATGCCATCCAGCCGGTCTGGGCGGACGGCCACGCGACGGGGATTTATCCTTTCGATTATCTCAAGCGTATCGAGTCGGAGAAAAGTTCCCTGTAAAATAAAAACGGCGCGTTCACTTGAACGCGCCGCAATTGGATATCGAATCTTCTTACGGCAGAAACAGCACACGGTAGAATTTCACCGTGCCAGAGGAATGGTCATCAAACTCCATGTTGCCACCGTTACCGGTGATGGTGGCGTTGGTGGTCCAGTTGCCGGGGAACAGGCTCGCGGAACTCAAGATGGCGTATTTCTGGTTGCTGACCGTCGGCCAGTAAATGGACATAACCGCGCCGGAAGGAGTAGGTGTGTTGGGTTTCACGCCTGGGAAATCGTTGGGTGTGTTGGGGTCAACTCCAGCCGCATATTTTTTCCAGTTATTGATGCCGTCACCCGACGGTGAGGCATTGGAAACCGAGAGCAGGTTGTAGATGGTGCCGAACCAGCGCAGCCGCCAGGAATCCGGAATACCGTCGTTGTAATACGAGTTGGTGCGGCTGGACAGAGTAATCAAACCGGTCAGCGTGTGCTTGGGGAACGACGCGAGGCCGTTGGGCGAGCCGGATGCGTGGTCAAAGTGAACCGCATACGCGGACAAACTTGTGGCGTTCGCGGGGATGGTGACGTTCAGCGTGCCAATGGTGGCGTTGTTGGAAATGCCGGTGATGGCGCTGTTCAACCACGCGGCGGCATAATTGCCGGGCCCGTCTGAAGTGGTGAATCCCGAGGTTGGCGTGCCCAGCGCCGCACTGGTTGAAAATGAAATGGAATTTGTCAACGGCGGCGAGCCGTCCAGCGGGACGACAGTGATGTTCAACATTGCCACGCGCAGAGGATATGGACCAACGACCGAGGCAGTGATCGGTAGGTGAACGGTATGACCAGCGGTGGTTTGAACATCGCCACTGGCAAAATTGACTACAGGCGCGTTGGTGATTGAAACCGGGGTAGAATTGGCTGAGTTGCCCGCCGGCTGGGATTTGCTGCCGGACGATTGCTTGACAAGACCTGCGATGACACTGCTGGCATTGGTCGCAATAGCCACGCGCATACCATTGGTCCAAAAACGCTGGAACCACACAAAGTCGTTGGTATCCAGCGAGCGTTGGAAGGTGACATAGACGTCGCAGACATCCAGAACACCGTCACCAAAGGCGATCTGGTTGATGTTCGTATCATTTCCGTTAAACAGCGTCGAATTTCCGGGCGGAACATTGATGACATAGTTGGTCAGCACTATGTTCGTCATCGGGGCAATGGGAGGAGTGGCCAGATAAATATTGGTTATGGTATACGGCACACTAACATAATAGGTCGTCAAGTATATTAAACTGGAAAAGTTGGCGGTATAGCCGGGCGCACTGCTTATGAGGTTCCCATTGGTGTCATAAGTGTCGGTGTAGTCTACGATCGCATTCGGATAATTGGTTGGATAGGGATAGGCGAAGGTATTGGTTAAATAGCCGGTTGCGCCGTCCAACACGCCGATATTGCCGCTGGAATCCAAGGCGTCAAACAGGTCAGAGTCGGGCGGGGGCTGCGCAATGGGATAGGCTGCAAAGTCAAACACCCGGATGACATCAATGTTGGCCAGGTTCGAGGAGCCGAAGTCGCCGGCGTTATACCAGTTGGCGGGTTGAACATCGCCCACGAGGTATTTGATCTGACCGATGGTAACGTTCTTTAGCGCGTTGACCGAGCCGGGGCCGAGCAGGTTGGTGTTGGCCGGTGCCTCAATGTCCACCGGGCTTCCATACGGATTGACACTCAACCCAGAAAACGTGGTTGCCGATGGCCGGCCTATCTGGATTTGGTAAACATCACCCGGACTGGCATTTAGCGGTATGCCGAACGAGTATGACCCAATGACCATTTGATCCGGCGTGGTGCTCGGGTCGGTGCCGTCAACAATCGGAGTCGTCAGCAAATTCTGGTTCAACGTATCATAAAGATTCGTCCGGCCATAGACTTCCAGCCAGCCGACTCCGAGCAAATTCTCACTGTTGGTGTCGGCAAACACCAGGCTCTGATACCAATCACCTTGATATTGAAAAACATTGGGATCGTTATTGGGCTGGCTGTCGCTGACAAACATCCACGGTGGAATGGGCAGGTAATAACCAGGTTCATCAGGATCCGGTTTGCCCAACAAAGACCCGAAATTAATCGTGCCCGGATTGACGGCACTGCTGCCAAGATTGGTGAGGGTCACATTGAACTGCAGGCCATAAACGGGCGGGGCACTGGGCAAAAGACTTAAACCGACCGGCACATAAAAGGTTTGGCCTGGGGAGGCAATATAATGGGATGAGCCAGGGCCGGAGGCGAAGCCGAAGTTGATAAGATTGGGCAAGAAGTTGGCCGCCGAGAAAAGGTTTGTAAAGATGCTGCTGGGCTGGTAATTGGCCTTGAAGCCGCGGATCTTGAACAGGAGATTCGTGCTGGTGCCAAGATTGAGGGAATTAGTCTGGCCGCTCGAAATCGGCCCGATACTGGTGCCTGAACCATCATTGGTGGGGTCGCTGCCGTCGGTGGTATACCAGAATTGTGCATTGGTTGTTATGTCCGAGACCGTGAACTGTGCGGCGTTGTCGCCGATGACGCTCGGATTACCAACTTGAAAAATGAACTCGGCAGTGACAACCGCGCTGCTGCCACCGGAATTAACATTCACCGCTTTAATGGTCAAGTCCGACGCGGGAGTGACCGGCAAAGGACTGTATGACGCCGAGCTGTTGTTCACAAAATTCGGAGGCGTGGGGCTGTTCGTGGTGGGATTGCTCCCGTCATCCGTGTAATAAGTTGCAGGACCATTAGTGGCGATCGGTTCAATCGCCAGAGTCAAATCGTTATGGGTGATATACGGGGTTCCGCTGATTGGATAGAACACGGTGACTGGCGGGGCGGTTCCCTCATAATCAAACCAGCCGATTGCAGGCGGCGGCGGCGGCGGCGTTGGCACCGTAACTCTGACTTCGTTGGAGTTTGTTGGATTTTCACCTCCAGGGTTGACTGCTGTAACGACATAGTAATAAGTGTCTCCGTTGACCACGGTGCTGTCGCTATAAGCTGTGGAGGCGGTGTTCACAATGGTTACGAGACCGTTGGTGGAAGTAGAACGTTTCAAGTTGTAGCTGGTTGTGCCGGCAGGCGCGGCAGACGGCGCCCAGGCCAGACTAACCGACCCGAAGTTTGTTGCGGTGACGGTCAAGTTGGTCGGTGCCGGAGAGAACAGCGGCGTGGCGCTGACTTCGGTCGAGTTCAGCCCTTCGCCGCCGGTGTTCAGGGCTGAAACGACATAGAAATAAGTCGTGCCGTCGAGCACGTTCGTATCCAGATAACTCGTGCCGGCCGTGCTGGCAATGGTTGTTTCGCTGTTGCTGGTTGTGGAACGCTTGACGTTGTAATTCGTCGCGAGAGGACTCACCGTCCACGTCAAAGTTATTTGTCCATAGCCCGCCGTAGCGGTTGGCGTTGGCGGTGACGGAGGGAAGGGCGGTGGTGGCGGAAAGTTGGCTGTTACATGACGAATTATGTGATAATAATCTTCAGTAACGTAAACGGACCCGTCTGGCGCAAATGCAACGCCGAAAGGCATGCGTGCCTGAACATTGGGAATCCCACCGGATTGGAGTATGTAATCAGGCACTTCAACAGTCCCATCCTGAAAACCAGGATAGGTCCCACTCCAATAATTGGAAGCAACGCCATAAAGATTGGTCACACTGCCATTGGCCAGCACCACCTTGACGCGATGATTGCCGTAGTCGGTGACAACCAGGGTTCCGTCGCCCGCTTCGGCTACGCCTGTGGGTTGAAAGAATGTGGCAGCGTTGCTCGGCGCAGTGTTTCCCACACTTGTAAAATCACCCTGGCCATGAAATCCCGCATTGGTTGTCACCACGCTGGTGTTTGGATTAATGAGATAAATGCCGTCACGCGCCGAATCGCAAACGGCAATCAGTCCGGCATTTGCCCCGCTCTTTTTTACAACGAGACCCTGCAAAGAAGCACCCGGCTGGTTGACGGTGGCGACAATGTTGCTGACGCCGGGCGACGTGATTTTCAACAATGCATTGCTGTTGATGGTTACGTAAATATTGTCACTGGGATCCAATGCGATTCCGTTTGCATTGGTCAGGTTGACGACGTTGGTGACCAAGCCGCCGGTGGCGTAAACGATTTCCAAAACAGTCCCGTTTTTGCCATTGCCGTGATTGAGGACAAAAATGTTATCCGAGCTGTCAATGGCCACTCCAACGGGATTGCTGCAAAAGTTCGTGACGAGGTTGACCCCGGAATAATATCCAAGAGTATAGGCCTGACCGGTATCAGACTCCGGTCCGGTAAACTCCAGAAGACGGATGACGTTATTGCCCCGGTCCGCCAAAATGACATTTTCGCCAGTAACGTCCACAGCGATGCCGCAGGGGGTGTTGTATTCAGCTTCCGTCGTGATGTCGCCATCCGCATAGCCGGCGCCTTGGACACTAACTCCGGATTCATCGGGATTGGGGCCGCCGCTTATCCAATTGACGGTAGTGGCGGAAAGATTGCCAGCAACCAGCAGGAATGCCGCCGTCATCGCGCCGACGGGCAATCGCGAACCGAAGCGTGTTTGCCGGACGGCCAGCAACGGGTTTGCAATTCTCATATAACGGCTTTAGTATTTTCCATTAACATCCGCTAACATACGCTAGACAAGTCCGTTCACAACTTATTTAAGGCGTCGGCACCGTATTTCCTTCGTCTGAATTCTGGCTGTTGCCAATTTTGTTCGGCGGCAGGGGATTGCTCCAGTCGCCCCGGGGCTGGGCGCTGTCCAGCCAAGTATGCATCTTCATGGTGTCTTTCATGTATCTCGGGTTGGTGTCGAGGAAATTGTCGTCCGACGGCTTGAAATCCGTATCCTTGACGATGGTTGGGGTGATGAAAATGAGGAGATTATCCTTGCTCAACGACTTGTTTTCACTGCGAAAGGCAAGCCCCAGGATGGGAATGTCACCGAGGATGGGCACCTTGGTGTATTGGGCGTTCGGGTTATCCTGAACCAATCCGCCCATGACGAGCGTGTGGGCGTTGGGAATCAGCACCTGGGTGTCAATGCTCCGCTGGTCAAATATATCGGCTGTAGTCACCTGGCCGTTGATGGTCTCGGAATCCTTTCCAAAAAAGCTCGATACAGTGGGCGTAACCTTAAGCCAGATATAGTCGTTGGCGGAAATGCGCGGCCTGACCTCCAGTATGGTGCCGAGATTACTGTAAGTGACTGAAGAGCCGCCCGTGGTATTGGCCGTTCCTGCCGTGACATTCAAAATCGGGAACGCGCGCGTCACGGCAATGGTCGCGGTTTCGTTGTCCAGCGTCACGACGCGCGGGGTGGAGACCACCTGCGCCTCGGAGGATGAGTTAAGAAACGAGAGGACGGCTTTGACGCCGTCGGCGCTAAGAAATCCAATGCCCGGAGTCAGTCCGCTGGCCGTGTTGAGCGCCAAGCCGCCCGCGGCAAGCGAATTTTGCGGCTGGGTGACCACTGTCGTGGTGGTGCTCGAACTTGGAGTGGTGGTGGTGGAGCTGGCGGCATGTCCGCCAAAAGCCGGGATTGTGACCGTTACAGGCGTGCCCGGAAGCGTGGTGGTTGATGATGATGCTGAAGGTTGCAGCACGCCGTTTCCGAAGGATATACTCTGGGCTTGCAACGTGCCCGACCAGTCAACGCCCTTGGTCGTGCTGGGATTGCTGGAGAGTTCAATCAGTTTGGTTTCAATCAACACTTGCCGGGTGGGTTTGTCGAGCTCGCTGATCAGCGTGTCCACATTCGCCTGCTCATCTTCGGTGGCGACCACGACCAACTGGCTGGTGCGCGAGTCCGCCACCACCTTGCTGCGTTTGTCGGTCAGGGTGCTTACGACGGAGTCCATCATGTTGGAAGTGCTGGAGTATTTGAGCTGGATGACGCGGGTGATCAGCGGCGGCGGCGCGCTGGGATCCTTGGCGGTGATCTTGAATATCCCGGTTTTGGCATTACCGACGAGTTGCAAACCGTAGTTGTCCAGCAGCGCCAGAAGCGCCTGCTGCGCGGTGACATTTTCCCAGCGGATGGACAGGGTTGGTTCGGGTTTGATTTGTCCGTTTTGATCCGGCTGGCCGTAACCGATTTTCGGGTCCAGCAAATAATTGATGCCCGCGAGCCGCGCCAAGGCTTCAATGGCCGCAGTGATGGGAGTATCTTGAAAACTGATCGGCAGCTCGGCTGCTGGAGCAGGCGCGCCAGCCTCGGCGGACGCCTCCGAATTAGTCGAGCCGGCCTCGGTGGTCTCGTTGCTGCCACTGTCAGTGGCAGTGACGTTGCTCGAACCGGCGGTGATGTAGCTGGATCCCGCTGTCACATTGCTTGTGGCCGAACCGGTGGCGGGTTGGTTGCTGCTTGTAAAGCTGACGGGTTGATTGCTGCCCGTGGCAGCCGCTGCCGCGTTGCTTCCGCTGGCGGCGACAGTCATGCTGCTTGTGGCCGAACCGGCGGCGGTTTGGTTGCTGGTTGTAAAACTGACGGGCTGATTGCTGCCCATGGTTGCTGTTGCCGTGTTGCTTCCACTGGTAACGACAGCCATGTTGCTGGTGGCCGGACCGGCGGCGGTTTGGTTGCTGGTCGTAAAGCTGACGGGTTGATTGCTGCCCATGGTTGCTGCTGTCGCATTGCTCTCGCTGGCGACGACAGCCATGTTGCTTGTGGCCGGGCTTGCGATGATGGCGTTGGTGCTGGTTTCGCCGGCGGTGGACAATTTGATCACGTTGCTGACCATGGCGCCATAAGCGGGGTTGCTCTCGACCGGGCTGGCATCAGTGGCATTGGATTGACACAAAGCCGGCCGGTGCAGGGCGAATCCCGCAAGCAAGGTGACAACAAGTATTTTAGTCGTTTTCATGGTTTGAGTCCCGTTTGCTCCCGCGTGGGGAAGGATGAAAAAAAACTTTCATAAATGCAAAACCATTTCTGACAATTCCGCAACCATGAATGTCGCGGCAGCCTGCCTTCAGAAAAACAGTTTGTAAAAAAAAGTTCATGGACCTTGGGATAAATTCAATATGATGGTCGTGCCATTGACTTCGATTGTCGCGGTGCCGGCCTTCGCATTGATGCTCACACAATGGACCGCTATCCGCTGGCCGGATTTGGTGATCACGTCTTCATCATCGCCGGGACCAAAGGTGTGGTTGTTGATAATCGCGAAAGGGCGCTGGTAACTGCCCATTATGGCTTTCAGGACCAGGTCGGTCACCGCCGGGCCGTGAGCCTGGGCGTCAGGATTGCTAGCGTAAACACGAGTGGAATCGGGGAAAAACGGGTCGCGCCCTTCGGACGCATTATTGGGATAGTCAAAGACCGAAACCGCCGGCGGAATTTCCACCTTGGCTGGTGGCGCGGCGAACAGCGCCAGCGGGGCGGCAGCCGCCACGAGCAGCAATGTCGCCAGCATATTCTGAATGGTATTGGCGCGCGGTTTCATTCAGTTTCAGCCTTGCGGGCTGGTTGGATTTGCCAGGGCGATGATGTCCATTCTAAAAGCCAGTTTTTCACTGTTGTCGCCGGTGCCGCCGGCGGGTTCAAGTGTCAGGTTGGTGATTCGCGCGTGGGGAAAGGTGTTCTCAAAATCAGCGATGAATTTTCCAAGATCATGATAAAAGGCCGTGCCGCTGACGGTCACCTTGAGTTGTTTATACGGGAACTTTGACAGCAAATCCACCTCGCCCATCGCCAACTGGCCATTGACCGAAATGTCCACTTTGTATTTCCCTTTGAAATTCCGGATTGTGTCGTAAATCCAGGCGGCGGGATCGCCGGTGGCCAGATCGCCTTCGGTGTGGGAAAGGGTGTAAGTCAAGTCCACGAGCTGGGCCGATGTGGTGTCGGCCTTTTTGATCTCGTCTTCCATGTTTTGAAGATTGTTGCGGGAGGCATCAGCTTGCGCATTGATTGCCGCAATGGCGGCATACTGGCGGCGAATCAGACCAAGGAAAATCGCGGTCAGAACTATCAGCGTGCACATGACCACCAGGATGAGCTGGTCGCGCTTCTCTTTGGGAAGTTTGTTCATCGGGACACCTCGAGATAACGACAGTCCAGCGTGAATGTCACATACTGTTTACCCGTGGCCGAGTCGGCCTGCGGCGGGGAAGGAGGATTGGCGAGCTGCACCCCGTTGGTTTTGTCCAGCATTTTGGCAAAATAGTTGGGCTCTTTCGCAATGGCTTCCCTGAACTTGTTGACCTGGTCGCCGGGATTGGCGCTGAAATCCCGCGCATCAAGATGCACGACGATTCTTTCCTTCACGATGCCCGGACGTCCCGGAATCACAGTGCTGCCGTTGGTTTGATCGTCGGTTCCCTCCGTCAAAAAGAAAGACTGGTCCTCGCGCAACCGGGTCAGTTGCACATTGTCCACCGTGGCGTGCTGGAGCGCGTTGAGCAGGCTGCCTTGCAGGAAGCGGGCCGCCTGCAGCTTTTGCAACGCCGCCATTTTGAACTGAATCACGCCTATTTTCCTCTGGTCTGAGACCACGTGCTGATACGCATTGGTCTTGGAATTGATGGCCACTTCCACACCGGTAAGACGCTGCTGCGCCAGGACATTGTTGAGTTCCACCATGCCGCTCCAGACCATGAAAACCACGACCAGCGATACGCCGATGAAGATGGCGCGCTTGACCGGGTCGTGCCGCCGCAATTCCTCGGCGGCCTGAACCTCTGCCAGCAGGTTGATATGGATTGGCATAAACCGATGTCTGATTAAAGCGCCGACAGCGCGGCCCCGATGGCCACGCACAATTGCGGTCCGACGTGTTCGATTTCAACCGCCTGCTGCCCCGGCAGCGCCAGTTGCAAGAACGTCGCCGGATTCCATGTCTTGCATTCGGCGATCATTTCCGCGTGCAGCATTTCCAGAAATATTTCCGACTTCGCCGCCGCGCCGCTGACATAAATCTGCGTGACGGGCCGGTCCTGCTGATGCTCAAAAAAGTCCAGCGACGCGCGCAACTCCCGTCCCAGCGGCGCGACCTGCGCGTCGAACGCGGTGACTTCGAGCGCGGCGATTTCTCCGTTGGGTTCGGACTTGCCTTTCGGCGCGATGCCCAGCTTGACCCCTTCCGCGTCGGCGTAGGTGATGTTCATGGCTTCCGCCAGCCCCGTTGTCAATTTGTCCCCGCCGATGTTGACCACGCGGATCAAGACCAGTTCCCCGCGATCCAGCACACAGATTGAAGAATGTTTGAAGCCGATGTCCACCAGCGCCACGGAGTCGTTGGCGAACACCTGCGGCATGGCCAACTCAAAGGCGTTCACCGGCCCGATGATTCCCGGCACGATGCAATCCGCGACAAGCCCGGCGTTTTTGACGGCCATTTGGTAATCATCCACCAGTTGTTGTTTCGCGCCGGCCACGAGCACTTTCAACTTGGGCACGCCGGCGGGTTTGGCGGATTCGGCGGGCTTGCCCTGCGTTGGCATCAGCTTGGGCGCGAAAATGTAGCAATCGAAGGCATGGTTCGGCAAATCCTGCTGCAGATAGCCCTTGGTGTTGTTCTTCAACACCTGCCGCATTTCGCCCACCGGAATCTGCGGCAACTCCACCTGCCGCACGATGGCGTCGTCCAGGCCGATGGCCAGCGTCACAAGTTTGGTCGAAGTGCCCAGCGCCCCGGCCACGCTGCGGAGATGGTCGGAAAGCAGATCGGCGGAGAATTTCTTGTCGTAGATCGGCGCGTCCAGCACCGCATAACGGCTCAAGGCCAGAACTTCGCCGCGCCGTTCCACAAGAACAGCCTTCGTGGTGCGGGTGCCCAGGTCCACCGCGATCATCTGGTTCTTCTTCTTCTTGGATACCCCGCCTATGAATGGCAATGCCATGCGCGTCTTCTTATACCGTTCCGTCAGCTTATTGCAAGCAGCAATTCATATGATTTATAATTTTAATCATGCCCGCCCGCTCCCGGCTCCGGTAACATTTGTTTATGCGCGGGTTGGCCGCGCCGCAACGCTCCGCGCCCCTGGCGCTGGCCGGGAGCGGAGCGGATTTTTGGAGACAACACGGCCGGGATGGTCAATAACCCGTCCAGGTGCCGCGGACGAGGGCAAACATTTTCGGCGAGAGCGGCGGCAGCAGGTTGGGAATTTCGAAATTGAGGTCAAATCCCCAGTTGCGTTTGGGCGCGTTATAGACGCTCCCGGTGCCCGGCCAGGGATTGGTCGCGTAGATGCTGGGGAACATCACCACAATCGAGCCGTTGTAAGTGACGGCAATCGTGTTGTTCCAATTTTCTTCCAGACGCAGGAAGTTCTCCACGCCGCCGCTGTAATTGGAATTGGTGGATTGCACAATGCCTTCCAGACAGGCGGCATTGACGGTGGTGGCAGTGGGAATGCGCAAGGTAATGCTGCCACCAGCGGCGTAGGTATCCTTCCAGCCGGGGGAGAGGACGGTGATGGCGTCGCCCATGAGCGCGGCGGGATAAGTATTGCCGGTGTTGGTGGTGGCGAGGGATGCAAGGGCGGCGCCGCCGTTCGTTTGGACGTTGTAATAGCCATAGACATAAATCGGTTGCGGCGTGACGACTGTCAACCCGCCCGTGGTGCGGCCGGTTCCGTTCGGGTCGGTGGTGAAGGGCAGTTGCGTGCCGCCGACAAGGCGCACGGCCGGAAGTGTGCCGGGCGATCCGCTGGCGGGCTGGACGGAGTTGTAGATGAAGGTGGAATTGATGCCATGGCCTTTGTCCGTAAAGGCTTTCTTGTTCCACTGCTGGCCGCCGGTTGTCGCGGTGTTGGTGAGCCAGGTGTTCAAATTGGTGATGTTGAGTTGAACGGCCTGAACTGTGTCTTGTTCGCGATAGTCGTAGTATGAAACATTGGTCACAAAGGAATAGCTGGCGTAGGCGACGTTTGTGTGGGAATAAAGCCCCGTGATTTGGTTTATGACGTTGGTGGTGCCGCCGGTTTTGAGGAAGTAAACATCATTTGACAACTGGTTCAAGGTCGGGGCGGTGAGGGGATCCTGAAACCAGATGGTGATGTTGGTGCCCATGGCGCTGGCAAAACCGTTGGCGGAATTGGAGATGATGAGGTCGGCCGCATTGAACATATACACCTGGCCGTTCGTGGTGTAGGCATAGGAGTTCGGCGCGCCAAGGCCTGTCGGTGGCAGGTTGATGATGGCTTCCACGGCGCTAGGACTGTTGTTGGTGCCGATTGGCATGGTCAGCGTATCCGCCTGGGACACGGGCGTGGATGAAAAATTTCCAATGGGGGTGCCGCTGCCGGCGCCGGCGTTATCAACTTTGCCGGTGCAAAAAGGATCGGTTCCGGTGGGCGCGTAATAAACCGTTCCAGCAGCCGCAACCGTCGAGTTAAAGGTAAGATTGGGCGTGCCCGCCCAAATGCCCGCGTTGCAAAACACCGCGCCGTTGACGGGCATCGCCGCGCTGGGATCCATCTCCAGGTTCATGTTGTAGAAGATGGCAAATTGGAACAGGGGTATGACAACGGCGTTCACCGTCTGCTGCACCGTGGCAGAGACCGAATAAAGCTGGCTGTTGGCGGTCGCGACGGAGGTGATGGTGCAGGGATACTGATAACCGGACAAGTTTTGAAACACGGAACCCACCGGGGCGTAGAAATTGGTGAGGGAGATGGTGACGCCGGTCTTGTTACTGTTGCCCGCGCCGTCGCTGAATGTGAATTGCATGGGCCAGCCTGTCTGCGTGGGAACAAAGGCCTGATAGATGCTTGCGGCTTGCAGGGTCTGGCCGTATTTCCAGTCGCGCTCCATCGTGCCCACCACCATTTCCGTGGCGGCTTCGGCGGCGGCCTCGGAGGAGCTGAACAGCTCGTTTTGCTGCGTCACCTTGGCGTTGGAAGAAGCCCACCACATGACGCTGGACAGGGTGATCAGGCTGACGGCCAAAAATACCAGGGTCATTATCAGCGCATACCCGCGGCGGCCGCGAGGGTCAAATGGAGGTGATATTCGCATGGTGGCGTCGGGGTTTAATAATCTATGATGCGCCGGGTCGCCCGGGTCTGCAACTGGTAGTAATCATACAAGCCATTGCTGCTTGCCACGGTGGCAAATGGATATTCCCATCGGGCGAACTGGAGTTTTACATGGATGACGCGGTTGTTCACATAGTTCGTCAAGATGTTGGTAAAGGCATCCTCGGCGTCAAAGGCGTAATAGTTCGTGATATAGACGACGAAATTGGTGGCGAGCGTTGACGTCACAACCGTGCCGTTGGAGTAGTTCACGTTGCACATGTTGCTGGCTGCCGTGTTCACAAAATAGATCGTGCCAAAATTCGTGTTGTTGCCGTTGGGGTTGTTGGAATAAATGACCATCGCGTTGCCAATTTGAAGCGTGCCGAGAGGAATATTTGAAAATGTGTTGCCGACGGGGTCGTAAGTTCCCACCTCCACATCGTCGGCCGACCTGATGCCTTCCCGCAATAAATCCATGGCATGACGTCCGGACGCCGTGGAGGACAGCTTGGTGGCCGCGAGGGTGAAAACCCGCGACGCAAAAAACTGGACCGCCACAATCGCAGCCACGAGAAAGCCGAACACCGCCAATGCCATGTAGAGCTCGACCAGGGTGAATCCGGCAGCGCGCGTGCGGGAAAGGTTCGGGCGGATTTTCATGGCAGGTTGGGTCGTGGAGGGTTCATTGCCGGTCCGCGGCGCGATAGGTGATCACGGTGTTGGTGAAAATTTGGCCGGTGCGCCGGAAGGACCAGACGCATTGCGACTCCACCTGGCGTATTTGCACCGCCGGGTTGTTCGGGATTGTGGTGGCTGTGATCGTGATATAGTTGGTGACGTAAAGCGGAGCGCCCGAAACCGGAATGTCCATGATGTCGGATTGGGTGTAATTGGTCGGCGCCGGTATGTCATCCCAAACGGGAATGGCGGACAGGTCCCACTTCGCCCCGCGCACCTGTTCCAAGCCCTGCAAGGCATACGATTGCGCCGCTTGCGACATGGAGCTCCATTCCGCAAACCGGTTTGCCTGCGCGTAACCATAAAGGATTCCCGCCATGACCATTGCCAGGATCATGACTGATATCACCGTCTCAATCAGCGTGAACGCCGCGCGCGGGCCGCGCGGCTTGCGCTCAACCATTTGTCGGCGACATGCCAGCATATTCATCAATTCACCACAGGCTTGACGGGTTTTCTCCAATCCACTCCCCGCAATGGTAGCACACTACATGCCATTTTGGCAAGCCGAATCAAGGCATCGGGTTCAGTCCGGCGCATCGCTGGCCTGGTCTCGATTTGGCGGACAGATTAATTTTCCCGCCCGGTCGCCGCCGCGAAGCGAAAACTTGTCTCCGCCGCGCAGTGAACTATCCTTTCCCGAAGTGAAACAAAAGTGGAACAAGCTGCTGTCGGTTCTGTTCATCGCCGTGTTCGCGGTGTCGCGGATTCCCGGTTTGATGCCGCAGAATTTCAGCGTTGCCTACGCCTTCGCGTTCTGCGCGGGCGTGTATTTCTCCAGACGGCTCTCATGGTGGCTGCCGCTGGTGGTGCTGCTTGCGACGGACATCGGTTTGAATTTTTATTACCAGCGCGCGCACCCGGATTATCAGGTTTGGAGCGCTCCGAATCTGGCCAACCTCGCGTTCAATTACGCCGCCTACGTGGCGCTGATTTTTTTGGGCCGGCGGTTCAAGCCGCAATCGTCTTTCACCGCGCTGCTCGGCGGCGGAATTTTGGGCGCGATTTTGTTTTATTTCATCACCAACACGGCGTCGTGGTTCTTCAACCCGTTCAATAATCCCGAATACTCGAAAAATCTGGCGGGTTGGATCATCGCGCTCACAAAGGGCACCGGCGGCTATCCGTCCACCTGGGAATTTTTCCGCAACACACTTTTGAGCGGCGGTCTCTTCACTGCGCTGTTCGTCGCGGCGGAAAAATTGACCGCGCCCGCCGAATCGCCCGCCGACAAGACCGCCGGCGCGCGCGAGCCGGAAGGCGAAGCCGAACCGGAGGAGAAACCGGAGGAAGCCAAGGCGTGAAAATCGGCGTCATTTCCGACACGCACAATTTCCTCGACCCGAAAATCAATGAGCTTTTCGCAGGCGTAAATCACATCCTGCACGCGGGCGACATCGGCAACACGTCCATAATTTCCGAGCTGGAAGAAATCGCGCCTGTTACCGCCGTTTATGGCAACACCGACATGAATCTACCGTTTAAGGAAACGGAAATCATCGAGCTTGGCACGCGGAAATTTCTCATCCATCACATCGTCAATCCGAATGCGCTTGGCGACCGCGTCAAGGAACGCATCGCGCGCGCGCAGCCGCAAGTCGTCGTCTTCGGCCACACGCACCGGACGTTTTGCGAGACTATCGGCACCGTGCTTTATTTTAATCCCGGAGCGGCGGGCAAGCCGAAATTCGGCCTGGGCCGCACCGTTGCCATCCTGCACTGCGACGAAAAGGAGATCAGTCCGGAGTTTTTACCGCTGTAGCTGATCGTTGACCCGCCACTTCCTTCACCTTCCGCAAATCGAGTTTGCCGGTGCCGAGCAGCGGGAAATTTTCGACGTGGAAAAACTGGTCGGCGCGCGGCTTCCACAGGTTCGGCAAATCGCTTTGCGCGAGTTTTTCAAGACACGATGCCAGCGTTTCGTCCGGCAATTTGTGCAGCACCACGAGCCGCTCGCCTTTCTTATCGTCCGGCAGGCTGGCGACTACAAATGTCTGCTCCGTGGCAGCTACGAGCTCGTGCAATTTTTCCTCCACCTTGATGTGCGGCACCATTTCGCCGCCGATTTTGCTGAAGCGGTTCAACCGGTCGGTGATCTGCAAAAATCCGTCCTCGTCCAGCGCCGCCACATCGCCGGTGCAATACCAGCCGTCGCGCAAAACCTCGGCGGTTTTCTCCGGCATTCCGAGGTAGCCGCGCATCACGTTCGGGCCGCGCACGAGCAACAAGCCCGGTTCGCCAATCGGCAATGTTTTTTCATCCTGCGGATGCTCCACGCTCACGATGCGCACGCAGACGCCGGGCAGGGGATGGCCGATGGTCCCGCGTTTCACGCCCACTTGATGGAGGCCGGCCGAGCGGAAGTCCGGCGTGTTGACCGCGACGACCGGCGCGCATTCCGTGGTGCCGTAACCTTCCATCGGCCGGATGCCGAAATGTTCCTCGAACGCCGTCGCCAGCCTCTCGGGCAGCTTCTCTGCGCCCGTCATCACCAGGCGCAGGCTGCCGAAATCCGCCGGAGCGCAGCCGCGCAGGTAAATTTGCAGGAACGTCGGTGTCGCCAGCAAAAATGTCACCGCATGATGTTTCACGAGCGGACCGATGGCCTTTGCCTCAAGTGGATTGGGATGGAACACCACGCCAACACCCAGCACGGCGGGCAGGCAAAGCGTCCCGGTGAAGCCGAATGAATGGAAGAACGGCAGAATGCCGAGGATGCTGTCGCGCCGACCCAATCCAAACACCTGCTCCAGCTGCGCGATGTTCGAGCCGATGTTGTAGTGGCTCAACATCACGCCCTTCGGTTCGCCGGTGCTGCCGCTTGAGAAGATGATCGTCGCCAGTTTGTCCAGCTCGGCGCCCCGGTCGCCTGTGGCCGCCTTGTGTCCGAGCGCGCGCTCCAGCAATCGGGCCGGCAGGAGCAACGCCATGAGCAGCGCCGTGAATTTTTCGCCCGCGCGCGGCTTCGCTGCGGCGTCCTCCAAATAAATCGCCTCGCACGGCACGGCGAGTTTCACCTTCTCCAGAAACAGCCGCGACGTGATGACGGTCTTGAGCCCGCATTGCTTCGCGCACGAGGCGAGCGTTTCCGCTGACACGGTGTAATTCAAGTTCACCGGCACCCTGCCGCACAACATCGCGGCGTGATTCACCAATGCGCCCGGCACGCCCGGCGGCAGGAAAATTCCGACCATCTCCTGCCCGGCCCAGGTTTTCTTCAGCCGGCGCGCGAGGAAAATTGTTTTCAACAGCGCGGAAAAAAATGTCACGCGCGCATTCTGTCCGTCGGCCATCGCGAACCGGAACGGAAACCGCCTCGCCGTCCCCACGAACTGCCGTTGCAATGGCTTCATCCGCCCGCGCCGGTGCTGCCACGCGCCGGCCAGCAGTTCCTGCACCGCCAGCCTCACGACGACCGCGCTGGCGTCCGGCGGCAGCGGCTTGCCAAAACTCACCGTCACCGGATGCGGGATGTGCGCGGGCAGCCGCCATACGAAGCGCCCCTGTTTGAATGACGACGGACTGCCCAGCACGCCGTCGAGCGCGATGGGGATGATCGGCGCCGGCACATTTTTCATGATGTGCTCCATGCCGCGCTGGAACGGCAGCAACTGCCCGATCCGCGTGATTTCCCCCTCCGCGAAGATGCAAACCACCTCGCCGTCGCGCAGCGCCTCGCTCGCGGCCTGCAACGACTTGATCATCTCGCGCGGACGCTG
>Ga0181525_10001210_pt1 | contig 22195 bp, 19 predicted proteins | sample PEATcosm2014_Bin_48_FD_121100 | JGI IMG/M metagenome (GOLD analysis project Ga0181525, IMG submission 121100) | Peatland microbial communities from MTU Mesocosm Facility, Houghton, MI, USA - PEATcosm2014_Bin06_10_metaG | ecosystem: Environmental > Terrestrial > Soil > Wetlands > Peat | place... | reverse complement strand
GTCGTCTGCATGCCTGGCAGAACAACTCCCGCTACCTGCTCGATCGCACGGTCGAATCCCTCGGCATCGGCTATCAGGATCATTGGCCCTACCGGCAATGGCAGAGTGCCCGCAACGTCAAGCAAAGCATCCTGCATGATCGGCTCGCAGCCGCCGGCGCCTGCTTCGGCGAATCGGCCGGCTGGGAACGTCCGAACTGGTATGCGACTCCGGGACAGGCGGCGCGCTACGAATACAGCTGGGGACGCCAGAACTGGTTCGCGAACAACGCGGAGGAGCACCGTGCCGTTCGCGAACGCGTCGGCCTGTTCGAGCAGAGCTCGTTTGCGAAGTTGATGCTGGAGGGGCGCGATGCCGAGAGCGTTCTCAACCGCATCGCCACCGCCTCGCTCAGCGTGCCACAGGGGCGGGTCGTCTACACGCAGTTCCTGAACGAGCGTGGCGGCATCGAAGCGGACCTGACCATCGCGCGATTGGCGGCGGATCGCTTCATGGTGGTCACCGCCGCCTTTACCCAGACGCATGTCGAGGCCTGGATCCGCAATCACACCCCGCCCGAAGCCCACTGCGTACTGACCGACATGTCCGGCGCCTACGCCATGCTCAACCTCCAGGGACCGGCTTCGCGCGCGCTGCTGCAGAGCGTCTCGCCCCAGGACTTCTCGAACACCGCCTTCCCCTTCGGCAGCTGCCGCGAAATCCAGATCGGCTACCAGAGCGCACTGGCTTTGCGGCTGACCTATGTCGGCGAACTGGGTTGGGAGTTGTACATCCCGACCTGCTTTGCGCTGCCCGTCTATGACGCACTGACTGCCGCGGGTAAAGTGCATGGGCTGCGGCACTGTGGTTATCACGCGCTCAATTCGCTGCGAATCGAAAAGGCCTATCGCGACTGGTCGCACGATATAGGGCCGGACGACGATCCGTTGCAGGCAGGTCTCGCCTTTACCTGCGCCTGGGACAAACCTGGCGGCTTCATCGGCCGCGAGTCGCTGCTGCGAGCGCGTGCTGCCGGCACTCCGAAGCGACGGCTGGTGCAGTTCATGCTCGAGGATCCGCAGCCGCTGCTTTATCACAATGAACCGATCTATCGCGACGGGGCGATGAATGGGCATACGACATCGGCGATGTACGGGCACACGCTGGGCGCGGCCGTGGCACTGGGCTATCTCGAATCGCCCGAGGGCGTGAGCGATGAGTACGTGCAATCCGGACGCTACGAGATCCAGATAGACCGGCGGCGCATTCCGGCGCGCGCATCGCTGGTGCCGCTCTACGATCCGAAAAGCGCGCGTGCGCGGCAGTGATATGATTCCACTGCCCCGCTTGCAGGAGAACAGCCTTGATCCCCGAGACGACGTACCCCCGTGCGCCGCGCGGCCGCGCCGTGCTGCTGGTGCTGGCCGCGCTGCTGATCGGCGGTGCAAAGTTAAGCAGTGCGCGCAGCCCCGGTGACGTCGATGCCGAGCGGCTGGAGCATGCAGCCACAGAACCCCAGAACTGGTTCACCGGCGGACGCGATATCGAGGGATCCTATTTCTCGCCGTTGACGAACATCGATGCCGCCAATGTCGACAGGCTCGGATTCGCCTGGGACTACGATCTGGGCACCGATCGCGGGCAGGAGGCAACGCCGGTGGTCGTGGACGGCGTCATGTATACCTCCAGTACCTGGGGCTGGGTGTATGCGGTCAATGCCGCTACCGGACAGGAACTGTGGCGATACGTGCCGCAGATGGATCTCATTTACGGACGCAACCCCTGCTGCGACCTGGTCAATCGCGGCGTCGCGGTATTGAAGGGCAAAGTCTACGTCGCCTCCGTCGATGGCCACCTGCACGCGCTCGATGCGGCCACCGGCAAGCAGGTCTGGGAAGCCGACACACTGGTCGATCACAAGCTGCCCTACTCGAGTACGGGCGCGCCGCAGATTGCCGGGGATGTCATCGTCATCGGCAACGGTGGCGCGGACATGGGACATGTGGCGGTGCGTGGCTATGTGGCCGCCTACGATCTGGAAACCGGTGCCTTTAAGTGGCGTTTCTGGACCGTGCCGCCGCCGGTCGGGCAGCCGTATGAGAACCCCGAACTCGCGGCCGCCGACAAGACCTGGGATCCGCACCGGCCGCCGCAATTCAATGGCGGCGGAACCGCCTGGGATGGTCTCGCCTACGATCCGAAACTCAGGCTGCTCTACGTTGGCACGGCCAACGCTGCGCCCTATGACCTGCGGCAGCTCGGCACGCAGCGGCTTGATTCGCTCTACACCGCCTCGATCATCGCGATTCACGCCGACACCGGCCGCATGGCCTGGTACTACCAGACCACGCCGCGCGACAGCTGGGATTACGATGCCGTGCAGAAATTCGTGCTGGCGGACCTCAAGGTTGGCGGCCAAGCGCATGCGGTGATCATGCAGGCCAACAAGAACGGTTTTTTCTATGTGCTCGATCGCAAGAGCGGCAAGCTGCTGTCGGCCAACCCCTTCAGCTATGTGAACTGGGCCTCGCATATCGATATGAAAAGCGGCCGCCCCGTCGTAACGGCGCAGGCGGACTGGTACACCAAGCCGAAAACCGTCTATCCCTCGTGGGCCGGCGCGCACACCTGGAACCCGATGTCCTATAACCCGCGCACGCACCTGGTCTACATCCCGGTGATCGATGTGCCGGCCGTGTGGGTCGACCTGCTCGCGAATGGCGGCTCGGTGAAGTACATCGACGGCTTCTTCACGGTCAACGGCGTGATCGTCGATGACACCTACTCGGCCGAAGATCTGAAGGCCTTGTACGGCCCGCTGCCCGACATGGCCAGCATCAAGGCGGCACGTCCGCAGAAACCCACGCGCGAAATTCTGCGCGCCTTCGATCCCGAGACCGGCAAGACCGCCTGGGAAGTGGAAACCTCCTCGGGCATTCGAGGCTACGACGGGGGCATCATGTCCACGGCATCGAACCTGGTATTCCAGGGCCGCGGCAGCGGCGAGCTATGGGTATATGCAGCCGACACCGGCAAAGTGCTCAAGGTCATCAAGACCGGCAGTCACATCCTGGCAGCGCCCATGACCTACGTCGTCAACGGCGAACAATACGTGGCGGTACAGGCCGGTTATGGCGGAGCCGCCATCACGGTGGGCCCGATCCCGCCCAGCAGTGCCGCGCTCAAGTATCAGAACGTCAATCGGCTGATCGTGTTCAAACTCGGCGGGGGCGCGGTGCCGACACCGCCGGCGCGCGATGAAGGACCGTTCCCGCAACCACCGCGGCAGACTGCCGGCGCCGACAGTATCAAGGCCGGCGAAGTCAAATTCGTCGAAGAGTGCTCGCGTTGTCACGTGCTGGGCCCCAGCTCGACACCGGATCTGCGCCGCCTGAGCCCGGAGCTGCACGCTATGTTCAAGGACATCGTGCTGCACGGCGTACTGGGGCCGGCCGGCATGGAGCGATTCGATGACCTGATCAGCGATCAGGACGCCGATAACATCCATGCCTACCTGATCGATCAGAGCTGGGTGGCCTTCAACGCGCAGCAGTCGGCCGCTCCCGCGCAATAAAGCAGCGGGAACAATGGGTGCTCCATAGGAGCGCCCGCCGGCAGCTCGTCGATGAGCCCGGGGAACTCCGGCGAGGTACGCCAGGCGCGCGGTGCGTGCCGGATGTCATCGCCCAGAAAGCGCACCGAGAACACACGCCGCCGGGAGCTGCCGCTGACACCGGCGCTGGCATGCAGCGTCAGCATCTGGAAGCAAACGATGTCGCCGGGCTCGAGTGCCCAGCCGAGAATGCGATGCGCCGAACGATCGGCGTCGATGTTGGGGAGGTCCGCCAGGCTGCCTTCCGGAAACCAGCGCGCCCGGCTGTCGAGAAAGGTGCGCGGCATCAGCCATGGACCGCTATGCGATCCAGCCACCAGTTCCAGCGTGGATTCGCGGCTGACCGGATCGACCGGAATCCACATGCTGACGTTCTGGCGCCCCTCGATGTTGTAGTAGGGCTGGTCCTGGTGCCAGGGTGTTCGCTGGCGCGTGCCCGGCTCTTTGGTCAGCATGTGGTCGTGATACAGCCGCGCCGTGCGGCTGCGCATGAGCTCGGCCGCCGTGCGTGCCAGCGTGGAATCGAAAATGAAGCGCCGATAGCAGGCATTTTCCTGCCAGGTGCAGAAGTCCTCGACGAAGTAGCCCGGGTCATCGGGCGCGCTGGCGACCTTGGCGCGGGGACTCAAACGGGCGAGATTCTCATCGATTCCTGCGCGCAGCAGCTCGATCTGCTCAGGGCTGAGCCGCCCGCGCAGGCACACCGCCCCGTCGCGCTCGAAGGCCTCAACGTCTGACGCTGCCACGGGGACCGCTCGCTCCATAGCGATATGGTATCGTCAAACCATGAGAGCGCCAGCCTGGCTCGCTATCGCGGCCTTAAGCGCCTGCCTGGGGTCGGTCGCGCACGCAGCCACGACTCTCAAGCTGGTAGAAGTCATCACCAGTCCCGAGCGTACCGAAACGCTCCGGGCCATCATCAAGACTTTCGAGGACGCCAATCCCGACACCAGCGTGGAGATCGTTTCACTGCCCTGGGGCCAGTCGTTCGAGAAGTTCGCCACCATGGTGGCGGCGGGCGACACCCCCGATGTGGTCGAGATGCCCGATACCTGGCTGGCGCTGTACGCCAACAACAACGCGCTCGAGAACCTCGAACCGTATCTGAAGAGCTGGGAGCACACGGGCGAACTGAATCAACGCACGCTGCAGCTCGGCCGCGTGATCCACAACACCGCCTACATGCTGCCGTACGGCTTTTATCTGCGCGCGCTCTACTACAATCGCAAAATGTTCGCCGAGGCGGGCGTGAGCGCGCCGCCCAGGACACTCGATGAATTCCTGGCGGTGTCGAAGAAGGTGTCCGCACTGCCGGGCAAGTACGGCTACTGCCTGCGCGGCGGAGCCGGCGGCGTCAATGGCTGGCTGATGTTCGGTGCGTTGACCACCGGCGATGATGTGTTCTTCAGGCCTGATGGCACCTCCACGTTCACGGATGCCGGCTGGGTCCGCGGCTTCAATGTGCTGGCCGATCTGTACAAGGCGGGACTGGCGCCCAAGGACAGCATCAACTGGGGCTATAACGATGTGGTGTCGGGTTTCTATTCCGGCGTCTGCTCGATGATCGATAACGACCCGGATGCGCTGATCGCGATCGCCTCGCGCATGAAGCCCGATGAGTACGGTATCGCGCCGTGGATGAAGGGTGTCTCGGGCAAGAGCTTTCCGACCATCGGCTACGGCGGCTGGGCGATGTTCGCCAATAGCAGGCACAAGGATCTGGCGTGGAAGCTGATCGCCACGCTCGATAGTCCGGCCGGCAGCCTGGCCTGGAACCGCCGCATCGGCGCGCTGCCCATCTACACCGCGGCAGCCAGGGACCCCATGTATGCCGACGCGCGCTACAAGGGCTGGTTCGAGGAGCTCGCCGATCCCAACGTCTCGCCGATGATCATGCCGATGGATCTGCGGGCCTGGGCACTGTTCGCGAGTTCCATCGTGCCGCGCACCTCCCAGAACCTGCTGCTCGGCAAGCTCACTGCGCAGGATATGGCGCAGCAATGGGCGCAGATCCTCACCAAGGCGAAACAGAGTCAGAAGTGACTGCCTTCGGCCGACGACTCGCCAGCGGCGCCGAGCCGTATCTCTACACCGCACCGGTGCTGCTGCTGATCGTTGCCATCATGCTGGTGCCGCTCGGCGTCGGCCTGTCCTATGCATTTCGCGACCTGCAGCTGCTCGATCCCTTCGCCGGCGCATTCATCGGACTGGACCACTTCCGCGAACTCGCCGAGGATGACATCTTCCGCGACGCACTGCGCAATACCGCGGTATGGACCTGCGCCTCGGTAAGCCTGCAGTTCGTGCTGGGGCTGGGTCTCGCGCTGTTGCTCAATCGTGAATTCCCGGGCCGGCGGCTGGTGCAGGCGCTGGTGTTCCTGCCGTGGGCGGTGCCGACCTTCCTCGTGGGCCTGGATTGGGAGTGGCTGTTCAATCCCGTGGTCGGCCCCCTGCCCCATTGGCTGTTCGCACTGCATATCACGCACGATGCCAACAACCTGCTGTCCGATCCGAACCTGGCGCTGATCGGTCCGATCGTGGCGGCCGTGTGGTGGGGCATCCCGTTCTTTGCGATCACCTGCCTGGCCGCGCTGCAGTCGATACCGAAGGATCTGTACGAAGCCGCAGCCATCGATGGCGCCGGCGTATTCGAGCAGTTCCGCTCGATCACGCTGCCGCTGCTCGCGCCCACGATTGCCATCAGCATCCTGCTGCGCACAATCTGGGTGGCAAACTTCGCCGACCTGATCGTCGTCATGACCAATGGCGGCCCGGCCGATTCCACCCAGACCGTGGCGAGCTACATCTTTACGGTCGCGTTCCGTCGACTGGACTTCGGCTACGCCTCCGCCGTCGCCACGGCACTGCTGCTGTTGCTGTTCGTGTACGCGATCGGGATCCTGCTGCTGCGCCGCGCCTTCCTGCGGCGCCAGGCCTAGCCGCATGAGACGCCGTCCGCTCTACTGGATCGTGCACTATTGCACCTTGAGCCTGTACGTGCTGTTCGCTTTGTTCCCGCTGTATTGGCTGCTCAAGGTGGCACTGACGCCGAACGAACTGCTCTATAGCGAAGGCATTCGCCTGTGGCCATCGCACGCCAGTCTCGAGCATTTCCGCTTCGTGCTCACGCACAGCGACTTTCCGCTGTTCTTCCGCAACAGCCTGATCGTGTCGACTTCGACCGCGGTGCTCGCGACCCTGGTCAGCAGTGCCTGCGGCTATGGCCTGTCGCGGTTCACCTTCAGAGGCAAATCGGCGCTGGTCGCGCTGATGCTGATCACGCAGATGTTCCCGCTGGTCATGCTGGTGGCGCCGATGTTCCGCCTGCTGACGCCGCTGGGTCTCACCAACAGCCTCACCGGGCTGGTGATTGTCTACACGGCCTTCAACTCGCCCTTCGCCACTTTCCTGATGCAATCCTTCTTCGATGCCATCCCGCGCGAGCTGGAAGAGGCCGCGATGATCGACGGCGCCACGCGTTTCGGTGCCTTTCGGCGCATCATCCTGCCGCTGACGCTGCCGGGCATCGCCGCCACCTCGGGGTTTGTGTTCACCGCGGCCTGGAGCGAACTGCTGTTCGCGCTGATGCTCAACTCCTCGGCGCGCGCCAGCACCTTTCCGGTCGGGCTGCTCTCCTTCGTCTCCAAGTTCTCGGTGGACTTCGGCCAGATGATGGCCGCCGGCGTGCTGGCGCTGATTCCAGCGTGCCTGTTCTTCCTGCTGATCCAGCGCTACCTGGTGCGCGGACTGACGGCCGGCGCGGTCAAGGGTTGAGTCCGGATGAGCGCTATCGACATCCGCGGAGTCTCCAAACGCTTCGGCGCCACGCCGGTACTGCATGAGCTCGATCTCGCGGTGGCCGCGGGGGAATTCCTGGTACTGGTGGGCCCCTCGGGCTGCGGCAAGTCGACGCTGCTGCGCATGATCGCCGGACTGGAGGAAGTCAGTGCCGGGGAAATCCGGATCGGCGGACGACGGGTCAACGAACTGCCTCCCAAGGCGCGCGACATCGCCATGGTATTTCAGTCCTATGCGCTCTACCCGCACATGTCGGTGGCCGACAATATGGCCTACAGTCTGCGGCTGCGCCGCACGGTGGCCGCGGAGATTGCACGCGCGGTGGCCGGGGCGGCGGGCAAACTGGGTCTGGAAGCGCTGCTGACGCGCAAACCCAAGGCGCTCTCGGGCGGACAGCGTCAGCGCGTCGCGATGGGACGCGCCATCGTGCGCAAGCCGGGCGCCTTCCTGTTCGATGAGCCGCTGTCGAATCTCGATGCGCGCCTGCGGGAGCATATGCGCGCGGAAATCAAGAAACTGCATCGAGAGCTGGGCGCCACCTCGATCTACGTCACCCACGATCAGATCGAGGCCATGACGCTGGCCGACCGCATCGTGGCGCTCAACGGCGGCCGTGTACAGCAGATCGGCAGCCCGCTCGATCTCTATGACCGGCCGGCGAATCTGTTCGTCGCCGGCTTCATCGGCTCTCCTGCCATGAACATGTTCCAGGCGCACCTCGAGCGCGCCGGCGGCTTAGACGTGCTGACGCACGCTGCCTTCAGAATCCCCTTGCCACGCGATCTGGCCCTGGCCGATGGCGCGGCTCTCACCGTCGGTATTCGCCCCGAACACATCGTGCTGGGGGCCGGGCCGATTCGCGGCACCGTCGATCTGATCGAACCGACCGGCCTCGGCACCATCGTGCATCTGACGCTGGCAGGCACCGCCATCAAGGCCTTCAGCCTCGAGCGCCACCCGCTGTCCATCGGCGGCGAAGTGCAGCTGGATCTGCCGCTCGCGCGATTGCACCTTTTTGATGATGCCGGGGTGAGGGTCGGCGAATGAATCCTGACCGCGTGCGCGAACGGCTCACCGCGCTGCAGAGCGAGATCTGCCGCGCCTTCGAACGCCAGGATGGCGGGCGATTCACCGAAGATGCCTGGGAGCGTGGCGGCAGTGGCGCGGCGGGTGCGGGCGCGGGAGCGGGAGCGGGAGCGGGTTCGACACTGGCGGGCCGCGGCCTGACGTGCATCCTGGAAAATGGCGCGCTGTTCGAGCGTGCCGGGGTCGCGCTGTCGGATATTGCCGGCTCGCAAATGCCGCCCGCCGCCACGGCGCGCAACCCGCAGCTGGCCGGCCGAAGTTTTCGCGCCGTGGGCCTCTCGATCGTCACGCACCCGCGCAATCCGCACGTGCCCACGAGCCATCTGAACGTGCGCTTCTTCAGCGCCGGCGATGTCTGGTGGTTCGGTGGTGGCTTCGACCTGACGCCCTATCTGCCCTACGAGGAAGATGTGGTGCTCTGGCACCAGTCGGCCGCGCAGGCCTGCGGCGCAATTCACCCGGGGCTCTACGCGCTGGCGCGCGCGCAATGCGACGAGTATTTCTATCTGCGTCATCGCGGCGAATCGCGTGGCGTGGGCGGCATCTTCTATGACGATCTGAACGCGGCAGCCGAGCCAATCGGCCTGAGCTGGGAGCAGTGCTTTGAACTGATGCAGAGCGTCGCCAGCCACTACGCGCGCGCCTATCTTTCCATCATCGAGCGGCGTCGTGAGCTCGGCTTTGGCGAGCGCGAGCGCGCCTACCAGTTGTATCGGCGCGGACGCTATGTGGAATTCAACCTGGTGTTCGATCGCGGCACGCTGTTCGGGCTGCAATCGGGTGGCCGCACCGATGCCATCCTGATGTCGATGCCGCCCCGGGCGGCGTGGAGCTATCGCTCGCCCGACGCGGAACTGGACTCACGGCTGCTGCCGTACCTCACCAGCCTGCGCGGCCGCGACTGGCTCGCGGCCAATCCGCGCTAGTCGGCGGGCGGCTCGTCGAAAGGCGGTTCGTCCCGCAGCGTGCGCTGCAGCCACGCGACGTCGTGCCAGCGGCCGAATTTGCGGCCTACCGACTTGAACATTCCCATGGGTCGGAATCCGAAGCGATGATGAAACCCCAGACTCGCGGGGTTGGGTAAGGCGATGCAGGCGAAAGCCTGGCAGAAACCCTTCTCCATGAGATCGTCGAGCAGGATCGAATACAGCGCCGCGCCAATGCCCTGGCGATGATGCGCCGGATGCACGTAGGCGGACACCTCGACCGACCACCGGTACCCCGGACGATCGCGCAGCATCGATCCGTAGGCGTAACCGATGCACGCGTCGTCCCGCTCGGCGAGCAGCCAGCTGTAATCGGCGACCGCTTTTCGGATGCGCAGCGCAAACGCCTCTGCGCTGGGCGGCGTCAGCTCGAATGAGACGGCCGTCGACTCGACCAGCGGGCGGTAGATTTCAAGCAGCGATGTCGCATCGGCTTCCAGCGCCGCGCGGATCCGGATCGGGTCAGCCATAGTTGCTTACGCTCACGCGATGTGCGATGGTTAACATAACGATAACAGAGGTTTCCGCCGCAAGTACCTGATTAATAAGGGGCTCTGCGAGCGAAATTGACATATAACTGTAGCGCTCTCGAGGTGACGCAAGCATGAAAAACGGCACAGCGCATCGCGGCAACGGACGGCCGGCGGCTCAGACGGCGGGCCTCTCCATCGTCTCCGCGGAACCCGATACGGCCACCACGTCGAACCTTAAGTCCCCCGCCAATGTGTCATCCATGGAGAGCGGCATCGTTGTTCGCGAGGAGGAGCTGATTGCCGTCAAAGCTCAGCGACTCTTCAAGATGCGCTGCGAATGCGGGCGCTCCTGGTTCGAGCTGGAGCTGCCGAAGTTCGTCGAGTGCCCCGCCTGCAAGAAGCTCGGGCTGGTCTCGGCCTGAGAGTCGTGCTCCGGCGCGATCAGCGCCAGCAATCCGGCAGCGTCAAGGACGGCCGGGCGGTGCAATTGTCGACATCCAGGGCGTGCGGATAGTCAGTGCGGTAGGCGCCCGGCTCGGCGCGGCTGCGGTTATAAAGCGTCATCTCCATCACGTCGGGTATCCCGATGCCACGGTGCATGACCATGCCGCCGCAGTTATTCGGGTGGGCGTGCACGACATAGAAGCGGTTCAGCAGTTTATCGAAGCAGCTTTTCATGATCGAGAAAGCGAAGCGGTCGAACAGCCGCTCGAGCGAGTGCAATTCCACCACGATGATCCGAAAGCCTGACAGCAACTCCAGGGTCGCATTCAGGAACACCTCGTACTCGCCGCCTTCGATATCCATCTGCAGCAGCAGATCGCCCCGATACTCGGGCAGGTATTTCTGCTTCCAGTCGCTCAAGGTCATGAAGATCCCATCGTTGCGGGCAGCGATGAATTTGCGGTCGAATACGAATTCCGGACGCGAGAGCGGCGGCTGCTCGACCGAATAGTCGGCCAGGAACGAGCGAATGCCGCGGTTCGCGAGCTCGTTTTCGAAATCAGCGGTGCGATTGACGCCGGGCGAGAAGCAGTACTCGATGCCTTCGAGGTCATCGGGTATGAGGTAGCCGCCATCGCAGTTGCCGCCGATGCGTATCAGGGGCGCTGCACAGCTGCGCGGGCGCAGGCGTCGAATGAGTTCGAGAACCTCGGCGTCGGCGGCCCTCGGGCCCAAGGTATATCCACGCGCCATCGCCACGCGCCGAAGCCATCGTTTCATGACACGAATCGTTCTTGGATCGGCGCGGCTCCGTCTATGAATGAGATCACGGCGCTCAGGCGCCGCCGACATCGACGACGATGCGACCGCGTACCTGCCCCTTGAGTATGTCGGCCGCCAGTCGCGGCACATCGCTCAAGCCGGCATCCACGATCATCGCGCGCAGCCGATCGCGCGGCAGTTCCAGGCTCAGGCGCTGCCAGGCCGCGAGGCGCCGCGGTTTGGGACACATGACCGAATCGATGCCCAGCAGATTGGCACCACGGAGTAAAAATGGGATCACGGTGGTCTCCAGCTTGCTGCCGCCGGCGAGTCCAACGGCCGCCACGGAACCGTTGTAGCGCATCTGCGCCAGCACTCGGGCCAGAGTATTGCCGCCGACCGAATCGATGCACGCGGCCCAACGCTCGCTCTCGAGCGGACGCTTGGCCGGTTCCGCGAAAGGCGAGCGGTCCACCACCGTGGTGGCGCCCAGGCTCTTGAGGTATTCATGCGCGTCCGCGCGTCCGCTCGATGCCACGACCTGGTAGCCGACATGCGCAAGAATGGCCGTGGCGACCGAACCCACGCCACCGGCCGCGCCCGTGACCAGCACTTCGCCGGAGTGGCGCGTGAGTCCCTGCGCCTCGAGCGCCATCACGGCCAGCATTGCCGTGAATCCGGCTGTACCGATGGCCATCGCTTCGCGCGTGGTGAACCCCTCGGGCAGCGGCACCAGCCAGTCGCCATTGACGACCGCCTTTTGCGACAGCCCGCCCCATTGCATTTCACCCACGCGCCATCCCGTGAGCACGACCTTATCCCCGGCGTGATAGCCGGGATGTGCGCTCTCGAGAACCGTGCCTGCGAAATCCACGCCGGGCACGTGCGGATAGTTCTTCACCAGGCCGCCGACGCCGCTGACGATCATGCCGTCCTTGTAGTTGACGGTCGAGTATTCGACCGCCACCGTGACATTGCCAGCCGGGAGCCGCGATTCTTCGATCGGGACTACGGAAGCCGATACGGCGCCGTTCGTATTTTCCAACAGCAGTGCCTTGAACATACTCAGCGCCTCACCCGATTTCCGGTTACCCCACCTTAGATGATAAGTTTAACAGCTTGACGCACCCGCTCGCGCCACTACTAGCCCCACGATCCATCGCTCTGGTCGGCGCCTCGCGCAAGCGCAATTCGGTGGGCAACGATACGCTGCGAAATCTGCTCTCAGGCGGTTATCGCGGCACGGTCCTGCCGGTCAATCCTTCCTATGCGCATCTGTACGGCCGCGTGTGCTACCCGGACATCGCGGCGTTGCCGGATCCGGTGGATCTGGCGATTCTTGCCGTGCCCAATCGCGTGCTGGTGCAAACGGTCGAAGCGGCCATCAGCGCCGGCGCACGCGCATTGCTCATTTTTGCCAGCGCGGAGCTCGAAGGCGACGGCCGCGAGCGCATCGCCTCCATGGCGCGCGCGGCGAGGGTTCCGATCTGCGGCGCCAACTGCATGGGGTTTTTTAACGCGGCGCAGTCGCTGCCAGCCTTCTCGGCACTCTTTCCGCCCTCGTTCCAGGCTGGCGGTATCAGCTGTATCGCGCAGTCGGGTTCACTGATCCAGGCGCTGCTGTTCAACGATGAACGGCTCGCCTTCAATCTCGCGGTCTCGAGCGGGCAGGAGCTGGTGACCAGCGCCGCGGAGTTCATGGACTATGCCCTCGAGCAGGCCGAGACCCGCCTGGTCGCGCTGATACTCGAATCGGTCCGCGATCCGCAGCGCTTCATCGAGTCACTCGAAAAGGCGCGCCGCCGCGATGTGCCGGTGGTGTTCCTGAAACTGGCGCGCAGCGCCGCGGGCGCGCAGCTCGCGCTCAGCCACACCGGTGCCATCGCCGGCGATGCGGCGGTCTACGAAGCGCTGTTCCGCCGCTATGGCGTGCTCAGCGTGCGGGACCTTTCCGAGCTCGCGGCCACCGCGACGCTGCTGTCGGCACCCAGGCGGGCAGCCGCGGGCGGACTGGCCGCCATTCTCGACTCGGGCGGTGAGCGCGAATTGCTGGTCGACATTGCAGCCGAGGTCGGCGTGCCGTTCGCGCACATCGGCGCCGACACCACGCGCGTGCTGCAGGAGAATCTGGATCCCGGCCTGGAAGCGATCAACCCGCTCGATGCCTGGGGCACCGGGCGCGAGTTCGAGCAGATTTTCGAGACCTGCTTTGCCGCACTGATGGACGATCCGGACAGCGCGCTGGGCATGTTCGTGTGCGACCTGTCCGATGAGCTCGACCTGCACCAGGCCTATGTCGCGGTGTGCGAGGCGGTCGCGCTGCGCACCCCGAAGCTGCTGGTCGCGATGACCAATTACAGCGCCTGGAGCCATCGGGCCCTGGCGGCACGACTGCGCGCTGCCGGGATCGCAGTGCTCGATGGCACAACGCCCGCACTGCGTGCTGTCCGCCATGCGCTGGACTATCGCGATTTCCAGGCGCGCACAGCGGCGTGGCCCGCGGCCGCAGCGATCGCCGCCGTCAGTAATCCGCGCGCCGATCACTGGCGGCGGCTGCTGGATGCGCGCACTTCGGCGCTGACCGAAGATGAGGGCTATGCGCTGCTCGCGGACTATGGCATCGACGTGCCGCGCCATGCGGTGGCGGAGAGCGCGCCAGCGGCACTCGCGGCCGCGCACAGCATCGGCTATCCGCTCGCTATCAAAACCGCCATGCCCGGCATCCTTCACAAGAGCGATGTCGGCGGTGTCAGGCTCGGCATTGGCAGCGATACCGAACTCGCCGATGCCTACCGCGAGGTTTCCGGCAGGCTTGGTCACCGCGTACTCATCAGTGCGCTGGCCCCGACCGGCATCGAGATGGCCTTCGGGCTGGTACAGGATGCAGCCTTCGGTAGTTTTGTGATGGCGGCTTTCGGCGGCACCTGGATCGAATACCTCAGGGATCGCGCGCTGGCGATGGCGCCGTTCGATGAGTCCACTGCGGCAAGATTGCTGTCGGAACTTCGGCTCGCCAAAGTGCTCGACGGGGTGCGCGGTGCGGCGCCCTGCGACCGCGCGGCGGTGGTGCGCATCCTGGTACGGCTCGGGGAACTCGCCCGCGATCTGGGCGCGCAGATCGCGGAGATGGACCTGAACCCGGTGCTCGTGAGCGCCGCGGGTGCAACCGCGGTCGATTGTCTCATCATTCCGCGCCGCGCCAGACGCGAGGGGAACTCATGACATTCAGCACCATCGAATTGCGGATCGAGGGGCCGATGGCCCACATCACGCTGAATCGCCCGGACAAGCTCAACGCCATCAACGGCGACATGGTGCGTGAACTGCATCGGGCGCTCGATGAATCCGAAGCCAGCAGCGCGGTGCGCGTGATCACATTACGCGGCGCCGGCCGCTCGTTCTGTTCCGGATTCGACCTCGGGGAACTGCAGTCGGGCGCCGATGTGGCCGCGATGCGGTCGGTGCTTGAAGCGGACTTCGAAATCATCCTGCGGTTCTGGAACTCGCCCAAGCCGACGCTCGCCGCCGTGCATGGCTACGCGCTGGGCGGGGGCTTCGAACTGGCGATGGCCTGCGACATGACACTCGCGGCCGAAGGCGCCTGTTTCGGCGAACCGGAGCCGAAATTCGGATCCGGCATCGTCGCGCTGCTGCTGCCATGGATCACCGGTCCGAAGCAGGCGAAGGAGATGCTGCTGTTCGGCAACGATCGGGTCAGCGCGGAACATGCCTGCCAGATGGGCCTGGTCAATCGCGTGGTAAAACCCGAGGCGCTGGCCGCGGAATCGATGGCGATGGCCGGGCGCTGCGCGATGCTCGATGCCGAGGCGGTGCGGCTGACCAAGACCGCCATCAATCGCAGCTACTCGCAGATGGGATTCGAGCGCGCCCTGCGACAGGCGCTGGACCTCGACGTGCGGATCGAGACCACCGAGACGCCCGAATCCAGGACTTTCAAGGAGATTCTCACGCGCGATGGCGTCAAGGCAGCCATCGCCTGGCGCGAGGCGCGCATCTTCAAGCCGCAATCTTGATGGCACAATTGTCTGCGCCGCGGTGACCGGTGTTATACAATTTTCGTCATCAAGCGCTCATCGTCTAGCGCGGGGGCGGGAGTTAGCAGCACATGGTGGATGAGTCGACCGCGCCCGTCAGTCGCCGCGCGTTGTTTCGGATGATCGGTGCGGCCGCTGGCAGCGCCGTGATGTACCAGGCGATGAGCGAGCTTGGGCATGCCGGCGAGTCCGGTTACACCGGACCGATTGAACTGTCGGGAGACGTCAAGGGCGCCTCCGTGCTGATCCTCGGCGCCGGCGTCGCCGGCATGGCCGCAGCCTATGAGCTGCGCAAAGCCGGCTATCGCGTCCAGATCCTCGAATACAACAATCGCCCCGGCGGCCGCAACTGGTCGATCTACGGCGGCGACACCTACACCGAACTCGGCGGCTTCACGCAGAAAGCCCAGTTCTCCGATGGGCTGTACCTGAACCCGGGTCCCTGGCGCATCCCGCATCATCACCTGGCGCTGCTGCACTATTGCAAACAGCTCAAGGTCACGCTCGAGCCCTTTACCCAGGTCAACTACGCGGCCTGTGTGCAGAGTCCGGACGGCTTCGGCGGCAAGCCCAGGCGCTATCGGGAAGTGCAGGCCGATTTCAACGGCCATGTGGCAGAACTGCTCTCCAAATGCGTAAACCAGGGCGCACTCGATGAGGCGGTCAGCGCGGAGGATCGCCAGGTCCTGCTAGAGGCCATGCGCGACTGGGGCGCGGTCGATGCCAGCTATGAATACAAGAAGGGCCTGCTCTCGAGCGAGCGGCGCGGCTGGGTATCCGATCCCGGCGGCGGTACCACCTCGGTGCCCACACCGTCCGAACCCATGGCGTTGCACGAGCTGCTGCAGTCACGCTTGTGGACCGCGATCTCGATGGGACACATCTACGATTTCCAGAGCGTGATCTTCCAGCCCGTGGGTGGCATGGGCATGATCGGCAAAGCCTTCGGCCGCGAGCTCGACGGCGTGATCCGCTACAACGCCAAGGTGACCGAGATCCGGCAGGATGCCCGCGGCGTCAGTGTGTCCTACCAGGACACCAAGACTGGTGGCGCGGTCCAGACCGCCACCGCGCAATGGTGCATCTGCACTATCCCGGCATCCATCCTCAGCCAGATCCCGCTGCAGGTCAGTGCGCCGATGAAGAGCGCGATCGATGCGGTCCCGTATGAGGCCGCCATCAAGGTCGGGCTACAGTTCAGGCGCCGCTTCTGGGAGCAGGATGAATCGATCTATGGCGGCATCACCTTCACGGATCTGCCCAATGCGTTGATCGGCTATCCGAGCACGCGCTACTTCGATGATGGTCCGGGCGTCCTGCTCGGCGCGTACACCTTTGGTGCCAACGCCGTCGAGATCACCGCCATGGCGCCCGAAGAACGCGTGCGCAAGACCGTTGAATGGGGCGCACAGATCCATCCCCAGTACAACAGCGAATTCCAGCACGGCATCGGCGTGGGCTGGCACCGTGTGCCCTGGACGCTGGGCTGTTATGGCCGGTGGACCGACCAGACGCGCGCGCAGCATTACGACAATCTATGCGCCTTCGACGGCCGCATCGTACTGGCCGGTGAGCACGCCTCGCGCATCGGCGGCTGGCAGGAAGGTGCCCTCACCTCCTCGCTCGACGCCTTGCGGCGGCTGCATCAGCGCGTGCTTGCCAGCGGGAGCGCCTCGTGAGCGCGCGTGCCTGTCGGCTATTGTCGGCAGTTGCCTTGCTGGCGGTCGCCACACTGGCAACGCGCACGGCCTGGTGCCAGGAAGTCTTTGCCGGCAAGTTCCCGCAGCAGTCCGGCGAGGATCTGTACACTCACATCTGCCAGGGCTGCCACATGCCCGATGCCAAGGGCGCCATTGGCGCCGGCGCCTACCCGGCACTGGCTTCCAATCCGCGCCTCGCTGCTGCCATCTATCCGATCACCGTCGTGCTGCGCGGCCAGCGCGCCATGATCTCCCTGGGTGAATCCCTCGACGACCAGCAGGTTGCCAGCGTGCTCAACTACGTGCGCACACACTTCGGCAACCGCTACAAGGATGTGGTCACGCCAGCCATGGTGGCGGCGCGGCGTGCGGCGCTGACGCAGGAAGCAGGCGGCAGCCTGGCCGTCCCGATCGATCCGCGCGCCGGAGCGCACTAGACCCGCTCGAGGGCACCGGCATTACGTCGCGGGCCTGACCGCCTCGCCGCGGATGTCGATGATGACCTCATCGCCGCCCTGCAGTATGCCGTGCGGCAGACCGTAGTCGGAGCGGCGGATTCGGCCTTCGGCCTCAAAGCTGCAGGTGTCTGCGGTGCCCGGCTGATTGGTGCATAGCCACCGCCTGACCGCCAGGTCGAAGGCGTGAGTATGACCATGCAGCGTGAGCTGGCCACTGACCATTCCCACGCCCTCGCCATCGACACGCACCTGATCGGAGTGGTAGCTGATCTGCGGATAGTGCTGCGCATCGAACCATTCCGGGGACAGCAACTGGGCATTCCAGCGCACACTCTCGCAGATCAGCGATGCGGTCTGGATGGTGACATCCACGCGGCTCGGCGGCGTACGCCGCTCCGGCACGAGATCGCCCGATAGTTCGTCGAAATGCGCGCTCAGCAGGGTCACGCCGAGAATGCGCACGCTAAAGGTGATGCGCGTGTTGTCGCTCGTGAGCCGATAGAGGTCCGCCGCCGGCGCATGCGCCGGCATCGCGAGCAGGGACAATGGCAGCCACAAAGTTCTCTTCAAGCAAAGATCCTCGAACTGCGCGCGCCCGGTTTTCGAAGGCCGCCATCAGCGGTGCTGCAGTAGGTCGATTGGTAGGTCCCGCGCGGCGGCGCAGGTTGTATCGATGAGAGCTTGCGGCGATCAGCCTGCGATCTGAGCGGCGGCACGGTGGGCGCTGTCGATGGCGCGGTCGGCGTACGCCTCCCAGACGGCATCGGTGCCGGCGAAGTGGATGTGCCCCAGCGGCGCTGCGCTGATTGCCACCGCGCGTTCCGCCGCCGGCGGGTCGAACAGTGGCAGCGGTTCGTAGGAATAGCCGTGGCCCCAACGATTGACCGTGATGGCGGCGATGTCCCGATCGGCATCGAAACCGCCGGGCCCGAGCACGCGTGTCAGTTCATCGCGGGCGTGCGCTTCGAATTCGTCAAAGCTGCGCGCGTAGAGCTGGCGGCGATCCCGTCGATTCTGCGCGCGCAGATCGGTCACTGCGCCATCCACCCACGGCACATGCACCAGGTGCACGATAATCGGCTGATCCGGATGCGTCGGAAAATGATAGCTGCCCAGGCTCACCGGGTAGTCGAGCTTCAGGTTGCAGAAGAAGCCGTTGGGCGTGTTCACGAAGTGCACCCCCTGCTTCACCCAGGCCTGCCAGTTGCGAATCGCAACATTCACGTAGCACAAGGGCGCCTTCACCTGCTGGGAGAGCGCTGCGCGCTGCTCGGCGCCCAGATCCTGGCAGATGTAGGGGAGCATCGCCGAATAGCCGGCATAGACGACATGACCGGCGCTCACGCGCGTGAGTTTCTCGCCCTGTGCGTACAGCACCTCGGCACCGCTGGCGGTGTTGCCCAGCGCCACCGCGGTCGCCGCCAGCCGCAGCCGTACCGGCTGCCCTTCGACATCCAGCCGCCCGTAGTCGAAGCGCGCGCTGAGGATGTCCTCCATGCCCTGCCCCGGCGCGACGCCCGGAATCATGCCTCGCACGAACAATCGCGCCAGCGAGGCGTTGCCGTCCGGAAAATGATAGATGTAGGGCTCATCCTCGTCCTGCGCTTCCGCAGGCGGCGACAGCCCCAGACCCGCGAATCCGGGGTACTGCGTGGCCCAGGCATAGCTTGCCGGCACCGCCACCGATTTGCCCGCAAACAGATCCAGCGTGCGGCCGTCGAACATCGCCAGCGATCGCGCGTCGAGTCCAAAGTAGCGCGCCAGGTAGTCGTGATAGGAAGTCGTATTGAGCAGGCGGCGCTTGGCCGCGTGGCCGTGTCCTGCCAGCACATCGCGCCGCTCGGTGAGCAAGGCCAGTACGCGAGCGCGCTGCGCCTCATCGATGGGCCAGTCGGCGACGAATGCGGATGCCGTGCGGCCGTTCTGGCGTGCAGCCGGAATGTCGGTGGGCACGGAGCGCACCGGATCGCCGGTGACGAGCCGATCGGTACCGTAAAGCTCGCGGTTGAAGAACAGCCCGAACGACAGTCCAAGATCGGGATACAGATTGGTGTGGTAGGCCTGCCCCAGGCGGTCCAGGTCCACGCCGATCGAGCTCACGCAATCGCGGGCCACTTGGCTCCAGCGGCGCCTGGGGCTATCGAGGGATTCGCTGCCGCCGTAGCCGAGCAGGAAGCGGCCATCGACATTGAACTCGTTGCGCCGCGCGTGACCGCCGAATTCATCGTGATTGTCGATGATGAGAACGCGCGCTTTCGGTCGCGCGCGGCGCAGGTAGTGGGCGCTGGCGAGGCCGCCAAGGCCCGCTCCAATCACCACCACATCGTAGTGTTCGCTCACCGGGGCGGCATTGAGCTCGTAGCGGCGACCATCGCGCACCCCATGCGCAATGGCGAAATCCTCGGGGCGGCCGCCCACGTAGCCGGTGCGTCCAGGCGGATAGGGTGCTCCCGCTGCGTCAGCGGCGTTCTGAGATAAGCTCGCGCCGGCACGCCCCGCGACGACCGCGCAGGCGAAGCCGTCGATGAAATCCCGCCGCGTGATGTGACTCGTCATTGGGACTAGACCTTATTGGGAGTAGACCTTCTGACCCGCCACCCAGGTCTGCTGCACCTTGATCTTCCAGATGTCGCCCGGCGGTATCTTGAACAGATCGCGATCGATCAGGATGAAATCGGCCCATTTGCCGGGCTCGAGCGAGCCGATGCGACTCTCCCAGTGCGCAGCGTAGGCCGCATCCAGCGTGAAGGCACGGAAGGCTTCGACCGGTGTCATGGCCTGCTCGGGGTGCCAGCCGCCCGGGGGTTGGCCCTCGTGATCCGTGCGCGTGATCGCAGCGTGCAGGCCGAAGAACGGGTTGTCGGACTCCACAGGAAAATCCGAGCCGCCCGCAATACGCGTGCCCTGGTCGAGAAAGGTGCGCCAGGCGTACGCACCCTTGAGCCGTTCGGGACCGATGCGATCGAGCGCCATGTTCTTGTCGCTGGTGGCGTGCGTCGGCTGCATGGAGGCAATCAGATTCAGCTGCTTGAAACGTGGGATGTCCACGGGCGAAACGACCTGTGCGTGCTCGATGCGATTGCGCAGCTCGCGGCCGCCGACCGCTTTGTAGGCGGCTTCGAAACCGTCGAGCACCTGGCGGTTGGCGGCATCGCCGATAGCGTGCACGTTGACCTGGTAACCGGCACTCAACCCAGCCTGGATCCTGCGCTCCATCTCCGCATCGCTCATTCGGAGCAGTCCATGCTGATCCGGCTTGTCCGTGTACGGTGCCAGCAGCGCCGCGCCGCGGCTGCCGAGCGCGCCGTCCGCGAACAATTTAACGGAGCGCACCGTCAGGCGATCCTGCCCATAGCCGATCAGGGGGCCATCCTTTGAAAGCGCGCGAAAATCGTCGGCTACGCCCAGGATCATCGCGTAGATACGTACCGACAGCTGCCCCTGGTCGGCGAGCTGCCGATAGAGACGGATGGTATCGGCCGGCACGCCGGCATCGCCCGCCGAAGTCAATCCCACGGAATTCATGTGGGCCAGCGCGGCCTTCAGGGCCAAGATCTTCTCACTGTCTTCGGCAGCCGGGATGACTTTCTCGACCAGCGCCATTGCGTTGTCAATCACAATGCCGCTCGGATTGCCATCCGCATCGCGCTCAATTCGGCCGCCCTCCGGATCCTGCGTATCGCGCGTGATGTTTGCGGCGTGCAGCGCGGCGGTGTTCAGCCACAGCGCGTGACCGTCCACTCGCCCGATCGCAGCCGGCCGATCCGCTACAGCGGCGTCCAGTTCCTTTGCGTTGGGAAAACGCCCCAGCTTCCAGATGACGTGATTCCAGCCATCTCCCAGGTACCAACGAGCGTCCGGGTGGGTGTTCGCATACTCGCGAATACGCTGCTGCGCCTGCGCCAGGCTTTCGGTGCCGAACAGGGCGATCCGCACATAGTCGAATCCCAGATCAATAATATGCCCGTGCGCGTCGATCAGGCCTGGCAGCAGCGTGCTGCTATCGCCATCGATAATGCGTGCATCGGGATAGGCGCGACGCAGCGTGGCCGCCTCGCCGATCCGCACCACCTTGCCTTCATCGAATACCAGCGCGCTGAAGTGATGCAGCAGCTTGTCGTCACCCGTCAACGTGTAGCCATGTACATTGTCGATCAGAGTCGCGGCGGCGAACACTTGCGGCGTCAGCATCAGCATCAACGCCAGCACGAGCACCAGCACCAGCACCGGCACCGGCACCGGCACCGGCACTGGGCCCAGAGCCCTGAGCGTGGCAGCGAGTATCGATCTCAACCGTCCCCCTAGGTATTCAGCGCGACGTGCGCCACCACGTGAATCCACAGCCCCATGAGCGCCAACCAGCCGATGCCATACGCCCTGACACGCCGCCCGATCCGGTTGGCACCCAGGTGAATGATCGCATGGACCATGCGTGCGGCCACGTAAAACCAGGCGAGCACCTGAACCGCGATGCCGGCATCGTGGGTCACCATCGCGGCCAGACAGCCGGCATAGAACAAGGTGGGCGCTTCGAACAGATTGGAGAAGTGACGGGCGGCCTTGGCGCTCGCTTCGGGTTCGCCGCCGCCCTGGTAGATGCCGAAGTAGCCCATGGACACCTGGCCCTGGCGCACCGCCCGGACGCGGCGGCGAAACAGGGTCACCAGCACGGTGGCGCTCAGCAGCACCAGCACGAACATGGGGTAGATCAGTTGATAGTCCTGCATCTTTGTCACCCGTGCGGGTTGGCTGTACCCGCGGGCAGACAACCTGCCGCACGCGCCTTATCCAGCAGCGATTCGGCCATGCGGATGCTGGCGAGGTCGATCAGCCGGCCGTCG
>Ga0181525_10001209_pt1 | contig 22206 bp, 18 predicted proteins | sample PEATcosm2014_Bin_48_FD_121100 | JGI IMG/M metagenome (GOLD analysis project Ga0181525, IMG submission 121100) | Peatland microbial communities from MTU Mesocosm Facility, Houghton, MI, USA - PEATcosm2014_Bin06_10_metaG | ecosystem: Environmental > Terrestrial > Soil > Wetlands > Peat | place... | reverse complement strand
TGTGCAGAGCCTTCGGCCGAGGCTGATTCCGTTATTCTCAATGGCCGCCAGCGGTCTGGCCGCCAGATAACAGATCGCGGACGTGGCGGCCACTTCTACCGCAAAGCGAGCCAGCGGGCCCACATGCGTCTTGGTGAGCAGGAAATAGCTGATCGGGACCAGGACCAAGAGGTGAGTGAGATAAACGCTGTAGCTCGCGTCTGCCATGTAGCGGCAGAGGCCGCCTGAAAGGGCCTTGCGGGCCGCTGCCGCTGCGGCGCCGAATGATGCGGAGCCGTCGTAAAAGAGAATCCAGGCGAGCAAGGCTACCAGGACAACTGAGTGAGTGTCTAGCGAAATCAGTGCCAGGCAGGAGGCGGAGAGGACGGCAAGCTGAAGGCGACGGCCGGTCTGCTTAACATAAGCGTTGGCCCAAAGCATCCCGATCAGGAACCACAGTATGCTCAAGGGCAATGCGGAAGGCTGCTCGAACAAATGGGCGAATGCAAGATGCGAGGCAGCAAACCAGATTCCGGCTCCAAGGATGGTCAGCGACGCCCAGCCGAAGCGCGTGGCCAGCAACATCAGAAAAGGAAAGACCACATAAAACTGCATTTCCAGGCTAAGGCTCCAGTCCGGAAGAATCAGTGACGCGTGGTAGGCCGGCCACATTCCGAACAGGTACGTTACATGCATCAGGAGATGGGTCAGGCTAATTGGAGCGCTTGCGGTTGATGGCGGGAGTTGGACGTGCTTTCCTATTACCGACGTCCAGGTTCGGTAGTGGTTGTAGAGACAGTAGGCCGGGATCAACGAGGCATAATAAAGCGGGCTTATTCTGAAGAAGCGCCTCATGTAGAATTTCAGCCAGGTTGCGGGCCGTTCCCATGGTTCCCTGCGCGCTCGGAGACAATAGTGATAGGTCATCAGGAAGCCGGACAGAATCATGAAGCCTTCGACGGCATAACGCGGAGAGCGGATGATGGGGATTACCGTCATGCCCGACTGTGTGCATGCATGGCCCACCAACACCCAAAAGGCCATCAGGCCCCTTAGGCCATCCAGCGCGCCGAGACGCGTTTCCGCCGGGACGATGGTGCTCACAACCGTAGTGGTTGGCGCGATTACCTGTGAAGAGGATGTCATGGTGGCAACTCCGCTCAACTAAACCCCAACCGTGGAACTTACGAAATAGGGATTTCCAACTTGCTCTTCGCGCGATACGCGGCTCACTACCATGGCAAAGAAAAAGAACGCTAGGAAGTCGGCGGGCTCCTGTCCGTATCCGAACAATCCTGGAACTTCTAGCGATGCCCGAAGCAGGACGAAAAGACAAGTAAACAGGGCCCATCTGCCGTGTTGCCACACGAGGCACTGGTTGTAGGCCAGTTTCCAACTGCAGCGGAACAGATAGCCGAACACAATCATGGTGGCGATGAATCCGATCAAGCCCTGCTCGGCTAGCAGCGTCAGGTATTCGTTGTGATATCCGCCGGCAATGTTTTTTTCAATGGAAGCGGTGAGCGAATATTCGCCGGGCAGCCTGGACACCAGGTCGTCACGCCAGGATTCAAATCCGCTTCCAAATATCGGATGCTCCACGAACTTGTCGCAGGCTACCGACCACAAGTCCCATCGGCCTTCGCTCAGGCTCGACATCTGGGAGAAGGAAGTGCGGGACATGAAGACGCCGATGCCAATCACGATCGCCAAAATGGTGCAGTAGGTAACGAATCGAGTGAATAATTTCCGGCTTCGGAAACCTCCCAGCATGATCACGCCGAGGCCGCTCAGCAGAGATACGGCCAGGGGAGTGCGGGAACCAGTCAGCACGAAGGAGACGGTAAAGATGACCAGGCCAATGGCGTATCGGTACCAGGTGTGAAACCTAGCAAGGCACATGCTGCACAGAAAGGCCAACACTGATGCGAACGGAATAGCGTTCAGTGGGATTCCTTGCTTTACTGCTATTCCTTTGAAGGCCCGAGCCGATTTATAGGTTGGCATCACCGGGCCCATGAACTTGAGGTACGCAAAGATGGTCAGCAAGGCGAGGATGATCGCTGCGATCAGCAGCACGAATCCGAAAACGTTCGCCGTGCTTTCATCTCTCAAAGCCCGCGCTACAACGACGGCCAGCACGCACAGGATCAGAAGCTTCGCCCAGTCCGAAAACGCGCGGCCCGGATCGGTAGCCGCGAGCGTTGGGATCAAGAGCAGGACGCACTGAAACATCATGAGAGAGCCCATGGTCATCTCTGCGCGGGTGACCGAAAGTCTGTTCCACACCAGCAGCAGAACGAAGCACGCGCCTACAATGGCGGGCCGCAGCATGGCCACCGCCAGGTCCGGGTTCACGGCGTAGAGCGGCCAGTAAATTCCCAGTATCAGGGCGATGAATCCGGCAAACGCGCAACTGACCATCACGGCCGCGTCTACACTGTCGGGCGCGAGAAACGTCAGCGCTTCGTTTTGGTTTAAATGGGATTGCATAGTTGTTTTCCAGGGACGCCGATCAGGCCGCGGTTTGCTCCGAGGCGTCCATGACGAAAAGGCCGGCTCTTTGACCGGAGATCACGCGTTTCCAGAATCCGGCGCAGAATGCGGTTCCTTCCGAGAGCACGGCGGCCCAAAGAATCCAGCTTGGATCGGAAGCGGTGTGCAGCATGAAACGGAGAACGGTGGTTCCCAGGTAAGCGCACCACATGCGGCGCGCGTAGGAGCTGCCTTGTTGCAGCGAAAACTCGTAGCGCGCCAGAACTTGATTCGACGACATCACTACTACATAGGTGAGCCAGGCGGGCAGAAGTCCGGCGACGGTCTTTAGATTCGCCAGCGAGAACTTACCGCGCAGGTAGATGGCGCTGACGATCTCGTAACGAAACGCGGCGAGCAGGCAGGCGGCTACGCCCGCGCATACGATCACCAGACCCAGGTATTGCAAAAATACACGGCGCTTTTCGCTATCGGCCGCGGTGCAAAGGCGCGATTGCGCCAACTGCCCGAGCGGCAGGGACAGCAGACTGAAGGAGAGCATCCCGATGCGCATGGCGTAATTGTTGGCCGAGACAAATCCGGCGCCCACCTGGCTGAAGAACCAGACAGCCATGAGCTGGTTGGCGGCATATCCGAGATTTTCTAAAGACGACCCGCTTAGTTGCACGGCGAAGGTGCGCAAGCCAGGCACGGCGAAAGGCCGGCGCAGCAGGTCCCAGCGAACGGAGAACTTTTCGCGCCGCAGCAGCAGGACCAGGCAGACGATGCCAACGATGGTGAACGCGGCGGTCATGGAGATCGGAAGGCTCATGGGGTCCGCTCCGCGCCATTGGCAAAACGCCGCGATAATGATCGCCATGAGCAGATAGGGCAACCCGCCGAAGACCACCGCGAGGATGTTGTGTCCCCGCGCAATGCAGATTCCGGCCCAGACGCCCTGAAATACGATGGCGAGATACGACAGGCTGAGCACCAGCAAAACCTGCGCCGCCACTTGCTGTCCGCTGGATCCAAAAAGCCGCACCAGAAGCGGGGTGAAGGCGACGGTGAGCAGGGTGAGAAGAGCCCCGGCGCCGGTGAGATACGTCATGATCACCGAAAGCCATTCGCGTGTTCCTTCGTTCCGTTGCCTCTCGGCATAAGCTGGTGCGAAGGCCAGGCAGAACGAACCGAGCATGAACGTGGAGAGAGTGAGCGGGAGTTGCTGAAAGCCGAAGTACGCGTCGGTTTGCGGCGACAGGCCGAACTGGGACGCCACGTAGCTTTCGCGCAGAAAGGCGACCAGCTTGAAGACGACGCTGGTTCCCAGGGTGAGCACAACGGTCATCGCCGGCGCGCTGAGCAGGAGCGATCCGAAACGGCCGGCGAATCCGCGTTGTGAGGTTTTTGTCATGAGCTTATGGTTCCAGGCGTTATTGAGCGACCTTCTCTTTGATCTGGCGGGCCTTGTAATACTTGCGATAGTAGTAGCCGCCCAGATTTTCGGTGGAGTGGTTGAGCACCAGGCCGATGATGTTGGCTTCCAGCACCCGCAGTTTGGAGATCAGCTTGCCGATCCCGGCTGCATTGGTGTTGCCGGCATGCGCCACCAGCAGAACGCCGTCCGCCATGTCGGCCATGTGGACCGTTTCGGCGAAGTCCACCGGGGGAGCGTCGATGATGATGAGGTCGTAGACGTGGGAGGCTTTCTCCAGCAGTTGCGGCATGGCGAACTGAAATTCCTGCATGGTGCGGCGTGAGCTGCGGCCGGCCGACAGAACATCCAGATTGGTTTCGCCGGGGATGTTGACCACCGCGTCGCGCCAGCTTGCAGCGCCGGTGAGCACTTCGGACAAACCGGGGGTTAATGGAATCTGGAAGAAGCGATGGGTGGTGCCGCGGCGAACATCGGCGTCGATCAGCAGGGTCTTCTTGCGCATCTCAGCGGCGGCCAGCGCCAGGTGGCAGCACACCGTGCTCTTGCCGTCGCCCGGGGCCTGGCTGGTGATGCAGATGGTACGGACGCGCTCCGTATCCACAGTGAGTAAAGTGGTGCTCAGCAGGGTGCGAATGCTTTCGTGGAACCACTCCATGCTGCGTCCGATTTTCGAGTCTTCCGATTTCTGGGAGCGCAGCGTCGCCAGGGTGAGAGAGCGCTTGAAGGTGGGCAGCTTGGCGATCATTCCGACATTCATGCGCAAGGCGGCGGTTTCGGCGCCCAGCAGGCGGCTATCCACAGCGTCAGCCAGCACCATCCAGCCCACACCCATACTCAACGAGAGGATGACGGCGATGGCCAGGAATACCGGAATATTGGGGAACACCGGCTTCGATCCAGGCCGCGCCATATCGGCGACGTGCAGGGAGCTGTTCTGATAGCCCAGGTTGATGTCCTGATCGCGCAGGCGCTGCAGCAGATCGTCATACTGCTTCTTGTCGTTGTCGGCGTCCTGCTTCAGGTTTTCGAACGCCAGAGCGCGCACCGTGAGCTGGTCGAATTCGGCTTTGGTCTTGGCCAGAACCTCACCCATCATTCGTTCGTTCTCGGCGGCTTGTTGGTAATTGTGTTCGGCCCGTTGTGTGATGTTGGCGCGGATTCCTTCGATCTGGCGTTCCAACTCCGCAACCTGATTGCGGGCCTTCTGGTATTCGGGATGATTTTCTCCAAAAGTGGAGCCGATTTCAGACAGATGCGCTTTGGCGTCGTTGGAGCGTTCCACCAGGCGGTTGAGAATGTCGGCCTGGGTGGAGGTCTGGGCGGCGGCCAGCGAGCCGCTTTTCACCATGTTCATCTCGGCCTGGCGATGCATCCGTTCCACCTGCGCGGCGGTATAGCCGGTGGTGAGCTCGTTCAGGCGATTGGCCAGCAACGTGGTGCGCTGCTGCGAATCGATGACGCTGAGATCTTTCTGGTCGGCGGCGAGCTGCTTCTGCGATTCTTCCAGCTTGGTTTTTAACTCTGCAAGCTGGCGCGACATCAATTCGGAGACATGCAGGCCCTTGGACTCGCGGACCTGAGCGGAGTAGCGCAGATACGATTGAGCGATGGCGTTGGCGGCTTCCGCGGCGATCAGCGGATTGGCCGCCCGGTAGCTGATCTTCAGCAAATACGTATTGGGCGGACGCGTTATCTTCAGGCGTTTCAATTCCACCGGGGCCGCCAGCTTCTGCTTCATCTTGTCGGGCGGCAGCGGGTTGCCGAAAATGTCTTTGAGCTGGCCTTCCAAACCGAGAAGGTTGTACTTCTTGGCCACCGGACGCAGCACCTGGTCGGATTGGACCACCTGGATTTCGGTGGTCATCACTTCGTCCATGTCGTTCACCGGCGAGTTCTGGTTGGCCTCCTGGCCGATCACCGCGTCGCCATTGCGGCGTTCCAGCTCCATCACCGCGCTGGCTTCGTAGAGCGGCTCTACAACCATGCACAGCGCGACGGTAATGGCTACCGCGACGGCGACAAAAATCGCCAGCTTCAACTTCTGACGCCGGACTATGTTGAAGATGTGCCGCAGCGACGCGTCGGCGTTGGGCTGCGGGATACGAACCGTCGTGTTCCTATCCAGGGCCGTCGTATTTCTATCCATCGTGTTCCTATCCATGGACTGTTGCCTTGCGGCGATGCTGCGGTGTGCTCGAATGGGTTTATCTAACATACGTGGCAAGCTCGTTTCTTTGGGGTGTATTGGACAACTGGGGTTTAGAATCGCGCGATAGCGGCATAAGCGCCGATACCGGTGAGGCCTTCCAACATGGAGGCGGTCATATGTTTCCCGGTGTTTTCGGGGATGTACAGAATGTCGTTGGGCAACAGCGCCATGTCGGGTTGCTTGCGCTGCATGATCGCCTTGAGCGGAACCGGGATCTCCACTCGATCCTTGCTTCCGGGCTTCAGCCGGTAGATATAAGCCTGGGCTTTTGAATACGGCATCAAGCCCTGGGATTCGGCCAGCATTTTCATCGCGGTGGTTTCGGAATCCTCGTGAATAATGAAAGCGCCCGGCGTTTTTACGTTGCCGGTGACGTAAACTTTGTCAGCTTCGGGAACGCGAACCTCGTCGCCTCCGGTCAGCTTCATATTGAGAGAAGGATCGTTGCCGCTCATCAGCTCGCGGACCGGGATGGTGCGAGTGGTTTGAGTCGGGGTCCCATCGCTGCCGGTTTCGGTGGTGGTGACGTAGATGGTGGGGCCGGCTTCAGGCGCCAAGCCTTGAGCGCGCGCCAGGGCATCCATCAGGCGGATATCTCCAAAGCCTTGGAATGAAACCGACTGTTTCACCGCGCCCACCACGTCGATGGGGCGGCTGCGATATTCCATTACCGCAACCGATACCACGGGGCGCACCAGCAGGCGCTGCTGGCGAAGCGCATCGGCGATGCGCAGTTCAATTTCCGGCGGTTTCAGTCCGGCCACGGGAATGTTCTCGTTCAGCAGCGGCAGATGCAGATTGCCATCCTCGCCAACGCGAAAGCCCCTGGTTAGCTCCGGGCAATCCGATACCGAAATGGCCAGCATGTCGTTAGGACCTACCGGCTGCCAGGGCAGGTTGACGTTAGGGTCGCCCATTTGCAATTGCTCGGGCGACTTTGTGGTCATGCTCTGCAGCGCGGTGGCCAGATCCGCCTGCGCGCAGGCTGTCGCGGCCGCCAGGGGCAGGCCAACTATGAGTATCAGAAAAGTTTTCATTTGCTGCTTTCGCATAAAGATTTCCTTCTATCGAATGCTCGATCCACCCTGAGACTTGGGTGGTTGAACGCCATGTTGGTGGCTCAATTCGTTCAGTTCCACGTTCAAAATATTCAGCCGGTCTTCGAGCTCGCTGACCCGATACTCGATCGCCTTGGGCACTTGGGCGGGCTGCTGCAGGAGCGAGTTGATGGCGTTGCGAGCCAGTTCGGAAACGCTTTTGGCGCCGCACGCGAGACAGAGCTCGCAAAAACGACGGTATTCCTCCGCGGTCAGGCGGAAACTGATCATTCGGCTTTTAGGTTCAGTCAACACGATTCAAAAAATTCCTGGCGGTGGACAGGCTACCGCCCTTTCGGTCACACGACGTTTATTTGCCTGGCCTTGGGCAAGCTACCGCCCTTTGGACCAAGCGTTTAAAGCACGTCCGCGAAGACGTGAGGTTTGCCACCACACATTCTTGCCATCAAACGTTCAGCTCAATGTGTGATGTCATTGTTTACCATGTTTACGCGAGGGGGTTCAAAAGCCTTCGGTACCGAATATGCAGAAATTGGTACTGGCAGACGCGGGGTAAGGTATTGAGAACATCAATGTTTTGTATAGCGTGGAGCATGAACGGCGGAGTTTCAAGCCAGATAATAAGGTGTAAAATCCGGGAGCTTTGGCAGGTTCGGCCGACAAAGGGCGTATCATCGTAGCCAGGAAGTGTCACTAAGGAAGCCATATGGAAGCAGAAGCGATTGCCGAGATCCTGGGCGGCCGGAGAGTTCTGGGCAAATCGGTCAAAACCCTAGCGAGCTTGCGCACCTGGTTCGAAGGGGTTTTCCCGCGCGTTCGGTCGCGTTTCTAGCCGAGAAGCTTAAGTTGCGCAACGGCGCGTTGTCGCAGAAACTTGGCATCCCGGAGCGCACGTTGGCTCGCCGTCTGAGCAGCGCGTCGCTTCTGACAAGTGCCGAATCGGATCGCACTGTCCGCATGGCACGCGTATGCGCCAATGCCGTAGAGATGATTGGGGACGAGGAAAAGGCGATTGCAGGGCTCGGCACACCGAATCGGGCTTTGGGCGGCGAAAGGCCTTTGGATCAGCTTGACACCGACCTGGGTGCGCGCATGATAGAGGATGTCCTTGGCCGGATTGCATACGGCGTCTACAGTTAGTGCGGATCTGGAGAATCGGTGATTATGTACTTGACACAAACCAACCAGCGCGGTAGGGTTGGGATGGCGTGACAGCCCCCGGAACCGTTCATGCGGTTAACGGATTCGGTGAAGTTTCAAACCTGAATTTAACGAACTTCTTGGAATTCTGAGGTCAGCACTTCGATAAGTTCTACTTGGTCAGGGGGCGCGTTAGGCACGTCTTCTCTTATCACGCTCAGACAGAGATTAATAGCGTCATGGATGTTCGCAAGAGCCTCGTCACGCGTGGTTCCCTCAGAGATGCATCCTGGAATGTCTAAGCACTTGGCAATATAGAGTCCGTCCTCTTCCCAGATCAAAATATGCATGCTGTGTTGATTCAAAACATTCGCCAGAGAGTATCCCATCTTATGTTCGTTGTCCCCGGACGCTGAGCGGCTTGCTTGTATATCGGCCATAAAGCGTCCTAGAATAATATCAGACCCCTAAAGGGTGCTGCACGGAGAGGTGAAGCCCAGGCAGGCTAAGGGCCTTATAAACCCGATAGGCGGCCGCAACCGCCGGGATCGTTCCCCCACCTCTCCGCAATTTTTGGACGTACCACGCCCACGTAGGTAGTTTGACAGGCTGTCCATAGGGCGGGTCAACTCCATAAGGCACCCATCAGGGGTGATGGAGGTTTACGAACTATGGCAAACAACAATCAACAACAGATAGATCAACTCAAAGTGTTGAGGGACCGTCTGCAAAACCAAGAAAACAAGATAAGTCAACGACTTGCGCAGGTTAGAGAGCACTTAAGGGCGGTAACTCTGACGATCAGCCTGATGGGCGAAGAACCGGAGAATGAAGAAGTTCCTGCTGGCATCCCCATTCGAGACCTGCAAGGGATGAAACAGGTAGAGGCATTGGTGTATATTGCGCAGCATAACGGCGGCCGGGTGCACATCGTTGACGCCAAGAAACTGCTTATCAAGGCCGGGGTCATGAAGGCAACCAAGAACGCCTACGGCATCCTCTACACTGTCATCAACAGAAGCGGAAGGTTTAAACATACGGGACCGGGCGAGTACGAGTTGTCTCAGGATTCAACTACGGAAGAAAACGAAGTTGTATTGATGCACAAAAGGCCGCTAGCTAGCTAGAGCGATGTCATGGCGGCCTCTTTGTTACCTAAAGCCAGCGGAAGGCAGCACGTCAAAGCCTTTTGTTCTATTGGCTGGGTTAAAAGACGCCAATCAGCAAGCCATATTATCCTGTCCATGCCGGGATATCCCGCTCTGCTATCGATACCGGATCATAAAGAGGTAGCCATGGGGACATTGAGACAACTTGTGCGCGTTGCTGGATTGAGCGATGAGGATTACCGCAAAATTTTTGACGGATGCTAGGCTGGTGAACATGAAAGTTGAAAAGCAAAAATTCGACGCAGTGCTTGCGAAGCTCCTCTGCACACCGCCGATGAGCAAGTCCGAGATAGTGACCGACCCTAAAAGGGGACGTCCTCGGAAGACGAGTTCGAAGCGGAAGCCTTCGCGGTAAGCTTCGCGTAGGGCATCGCCGCCGCTATCACGAGATTCAGGATTGTGAGCGCGAATAGTTCTTCTTCATTGCGACGGTGATTAAACCGGAAGCAAAAACTCCGCAAGATAACGGTCCAGATGCTTGGTCGAAACCTTGTGGAAGCTGCCTATCACTCCACGTTTGAACAGCGACCAAAAATTCTCAATCGACTCGTGTGAACGTCGCCGCGAACATATGCCAGGGCCTTGTGACGCACTATGTCGTGCCGATAATCAGCCTTCAGAGATTTGTAGGCAGGATACTTATCGGTGTAAAGTATCTCCGCATCAGTCGAAACATTCTTGCGAACCAATCCAGTCAAAACGGTGTTGCTTGGCGTGCTGATTTTTTGCACGCCGACTTGGGAAGCTTGCGCGGGCGTGCTGTGCTGTAGCGCTCCTATTACTCCCTGTTTCTCCCACGCTTCGCGGTTGCGCCGCTTGTCGTAACGTCCGCCGACATAGGTCTCATCGACTTCAACCGTTCCGTTAAACAGGCCCTCTATTCGTTCGTCCATCGCTTTGCGGATACGGTGATTGAGATACCAAGCGGTGCGATAGTTGACGCCAAGGTCGCGCTCCATTTGCTTTGCAGATACGCTCTTTTTTGCATTGCACATGGTCCCGATTGCGAGGAACCATTTGCTCAAGGGGAGATGGCTATCGTTGAACAGCGTGCCCGTGGTGACTGTGAATTGATGGCCGCATTCAGCATTGAGACAGCGGTAAAGCGTGCGGGCCGGGATGACGTGATCTGATTCTTGGCCAGTAACCTTCGAGATGTATTTTTTCTTCCGGTTCGATTCTTCAGTGGTGAATTTAACAACCTTGTCGCCGTCGCACTTGAGGCAGCGAACACCTTCGGGCCAGCGAGCCGATTCCAAGTAGGCTTGACACTGCTCATCGGTGCCGAATTCCTTCGTGATCTCTATGAGGCTTTTGCCGATCCGGTGTGTCTTGCCTGCCATGAACTAATTATGCGGCAAGATGGGTCTTTGTGTCAAGTGCATAATCACCGCCGCTTGCTTACGCGCGCGGCTCATAACGAGCCGCGAACGTCAGGGAGTGGTTGCGGCTTAATACGCGCCCGTATTAAGAAACGGTGTATTAAGCTAGCGCTGGCTGCGGTTGAATCGGCGCGGCGCTACTTGTCCCGTCCGTGGCCATTCGCGGCGAGTGGAACGTATTGCTCAATCCCGCGCACCGCGAGTTCTCGCGGATACGGTGCTTGATACGATGCTTGGGGCCGCGGAGCCACATTTGCATTTGACACGCGAATGTTCCGGTAGGGAACACGGAGCGCCGATGCTAGGATGAAGCAGATGCGCCAGTTCCTGACGACGCTGATCCTGGTTTGGACGGCGGCATTGATCGCGGCGTACGTTTATTCCCAACAACAGCACGTTTCTTCCACGCTAGCGCTGGCGGTGGTTCCCGCGTTTCTGGTTGAGCTCGGGTTTTATCTGGCGCCGGGATTTCCCTCCGTTCGAAAGGCCTTCGATATTTTGGGAGGGAAGCCGCTGCGGGCCGCGCTTTTAACAGCGTCCGGCGTGCTTCCTTATCTGGTGGAGTCCTGGCGCACCGGGACAGTCCATCTGGTTTCTTTCGTTGAACTACTCGCACTGATCTTAGTAGCGGCGTTCTGGTACGTCTGGATTCGCCGCAACATGCCGGCCGATTTTTTGTTCCTCAGCTTCATGGCGGCCGTTTATTTGAGCAAGCCCTTCGAGGGGATATACGGGCAGCCGGCGCCGCACGTCGCGTTGGGGGTTCTCGGCCAGTTGATGTGGATCCGCGTGGGGCTGATGGCAGTGCTCTCGTTGCGGCAACTGGATGACGCGCGCTTTGGCTTTATGCCGACGCCCGAGGAATGGCGTATCGGCCTGCAACAATTTCTCTTTTTCCTGCCGATCGGCGCGGTGCTGGCTTATCTGGTGCGGTTGGGCCAATTCCGTCCGCACCCGCTGCCGTGGTGGAAGTTCGGGATCTTTTTGGTGCTCACTTTTTGGGGGATTTTGTGGGTAGTTTCGGTAGCCGAGGAGTTTTTCTTTCGCGCGTTTCTGCAGCGGGTGATCGCGCGCGGCGCGCATAGCGAGACGGTAGGGCTGCTGGCCGCCGCCACGCTGTTTGGGTTGGCGCACCTGCCATTCCGGAAGTTTCCGAATTGGCGGCTCGCCATCGTGGCTGGAGCGCTGGGTATCTTTTGCGGCTTGTCGTTATTGAGGGCTCGCAGCGTGCGCGCCAGCATGGTGACGCATGCGCTGGTGGCTACTACCTGGAGGATGTTTTTTTCGAGCTAGTTTTCTTGATACCGAGCGCCTGCCGGCTTTTGAAAAAATCCTTCCAGGGATCGGGTCCGGCCAGAACTTCTTTGTAATTGCCGAGATTGAAATCGGATGGATCGAGCGCTGGCTTCACATCGGACCAGTGCAGCGGCATGGAGAATGGCGCTTTTTCGCGGCGGCGCATGGAGTAAGGCGCAACCACCGTACCGCCGAAAGTATTGCGGAACGGGTCCAGATAGACGCGCTGGCCGCGGGCTTCGATGCGCTGTTCGACGGTCAATTCCATGGGATGCTGCGCCGCCAGACGCTCGCAGATGTCTTTGGAAAACGGCAGCACGTCGTCATAGGTTGGGCCAAGCTTCAGGGGCACGAAAACGTGCAGCCCCCGGCTGCCGGATGTTTTCGGAAACGACGCCAGGCCGAGTTCATCCAGTGCAGTCTTGATCAACAGGCCGGCTTCGGCCGCGTCGGCGAATTTGCCGGAGGTGGGATCCAGATCGAAGACCATCCAGTCCGGCTGTTGTGGATGGCCGGCGCGGCTGGCCCAGACGTGCACCGGAATGCAGCCCAGGTTCACCAGCGCGAGTTGCGTATCCTTGGATCCGCCGACCACGTAGTCGACATCGCGATTCTGATGGTGAATGCGCTGCGTGGGCGTGAGCCCCTTGGGCGCGGCTTTTTGATAAAAGCATTGTCCAAGCATCCCATCGGGACAGCGCTCGAGCGAGAGCAGACGATCGTCGACGTAAGGCCGGAGCCGGGCGAAGGCGGCATCGTAGTAGCGCGCGAGATCGAGCTTGGTGTAGCCTTGGTCCGGCCAGAAAACCTTGTCGGGATGCGTGATCAGATCGTCCAGATTCACTTGGCCTCCAGCTCCCTATTTCGCCACCGGCAACGCCACTTCTTCGGGACGCTTGTCGTCGCGCAGGCCAAGAAACACGGGCTGACGCAGCTTACGATCGTCAGTCCATTCGCCGTAGGCAATTTGCGCCACCAGGCGGGGCGCGAGCCATGTGACGTCGCGCTCGCGCGGCGGGTCCGCGAGCGGAGGTTTGTTTCGAACCAGAGGCCGGAACTTTTGAAATAGATCCGCGAGCGTTTCCTGCGAGAAGCCGGTGCCCACTTTCCCAACATACTTTAAGGCATCGCCTGCGTGCGCGGCGAGCAGAAGCGCTCCGAAATGTTCGCGAGCGCCGGCCGGCGCGGTGTACCCGACGATCAGAAACTCGTCCTCCTGCTTCACTTTGAACTTGAGCCACCGGGCGGAACGGCCTTCCGTGTAGAGCGACGATTCGTCTTTCGCGATCACGCCTTCGAATCCTCTTCGTTTGGCGATGCCGTACGCTTTCAGCCCGTCGTCAGCCAGGCGAGCCGAAGAGAAGAGGGTGGGCTGCTTGCCGACAGGTTTCCCAAAAAGTTTTTCAAGTTCGGCGCGCCGCGAGTGCAGTGGCTCGCCGCGCAGATCATCGCCCCCCACATACAGGCAATCGAAGACCGCGTAATGCAGCTCTGCGCCCAGGTTCTGAAGAAGCTGGAAACGCGAGACGCCGGCGCGATCGAAGGCCACCACTTCGCCGTCCAGAAGCAGAGTTTCGAATGGAAGAGCGTTCACGGCGTCGGCGACCAGGCGGAAATGAGCAGTGCGGTCCTTCGCGTTGCGGGAAAGCAGCGTGACATTCTCGCCTTCCTTGTACGCGAGGATGCGAAAGCCATCGTATTTCTCTTCATAGACCCAGCCGGGCTTTTGAAATGGCTCCTTGACGAGACTGGCCAGCATGGGCTGAACGCGAAATGGAATGCGGGCCTTCATGAACGCGCGCTAGATCGGGGGGTGGGCCGGGCACTGGACTTGACAGGCGGATCCACCGGGTCGCCCTTCGCGGCTTTCGCGACGTCGCCGCCGTCATCGCGCGCGATTTCGGCCAACAGGCGATTTGTAAGGACGGAACGCGGCTCTTCTGCAAGGATATCTTGGGTGGTCACGTAACGATCGCGATGTTTGATCAAGAGCCATTGCGGTTTCTTCGTCCCGCCATAACCGAGCTTGGTCCGGACCAAGACCCACGAGCCGCGCAGTTTTTTGCCGGCCAGGGTGAACTTCAGGTCGCCTTTTTCGAGCGCGGCGTCTACATCTTCCACCTCGGGCGTCCATGTCCCGCGGTCCCACAACATCACGGTGCCGCCGCCGTATTCGCTTTCCGGAATCACGCCTTCAAAACCGCCGTATTCGAGCGGATGATCTTCCACCGGACTGGCCAGCCGCTTGACGGAAGGATCGAGCGAGGGTCCTTTGGGCACGGCCCAGGAAAGCAAAACGCCGCGCCATTCCAGGCGAAAATCGTAATGCAATTGCGAGGCCCGATGCTTCTGAATCACGTACAGCAGCTCGCGGCCGCCTTTCGGCTCCTTCGACCGCTGGCCCTTGGGCTCGGCGGTCACGTCGAAATTACGCTTTTCCCGATATTCTTCGAGCGGTGCGGCTTTACGCTTTGCCATCGGGCTCTTTTTGGCTCTCAACGTAAGAGAGAATGTCGTAATGCGATGTCTTCCGGTCCGGAAAGAAGCTGTTGATGGCGTCCAACTCGGCGGAATAAATTTCAATGGAGGCTTCCAGCCGGGCCATTTCGTAGATTTCGCCGTGCGCGATCGGGACGTTGAAGAGCACCAGCTTTCCGGAAGCGTTGCTATACTCCGCGGCCAGGAATAACAACACGCCGGCGCCGGACATGTCGATTTCGGAAACCGAGGCCAGGTTGAGCGTCGCCTGGCGGTTGCCGCTCTCGAGCAGAGACTGAACGAAATCGCGCAGCTCGATCTCGCCGCTGCCCAAGACCAGCCTGCCGTGCAGATCCAGGATCACGATCCCTTCGTTTTCTCTTTGATGAATTTCGAGTTTGTGATGGTTAAGCATAAAAGTAATATCGGACGCCTTTACAACCCGTATGACTCCAGCAGACGGAGCCAGATTTCACTCATGCTTGGGAAGCAGGGGACGGCGTGCCATAGACGCTCGAGGGGAACCTCGCCCGCAACGGCGACCGTGAAAGCGTGAATCAGCTCGCCGGCGTCCTGGCCCACCAGCGTCGCGCCGGCGATTACGCGGCGATCCTCATCCACTACCATTTTCGCGCGCCCCTGATAACCGTCCGCCACCAGCTTCGTTCCCGAGATGTGGCCCATGTCGTACTCCACGGCGCGAACGCGCCGTCCGGCTTCTTTGGCGCGGGCTTCGGTGAGTCCAACGGAGGCGGCTTCAGGATCGGTGAAGACTATCTGGGGAACCGCGCAATGATCGGCAGTGGCGGCGAATTTTGTCCAGGCCTGTGCAGGGTCCTTCAGTTCGCCCCTGGCGCGGGCGGCGATGGTGTCGCCACAAACTCGCGCCTGGTACTTGCCCATGTGCGTCAGGAGCGAGCGGTGATTGACGTCGCCGGCGGCATACAGCCAGCCGGAAGGTACCGCTTTCACCCGGCAGGTGTCGTCGACATCCAGCCAATCGCCCGGCTTCAGCGAGACCGTCTCCAGCCCGATGTCTTTCGTGTTCGGCACGCGGCCGGTGGCAATCAGGATTTCGTCGGCTTCGATACAGGCCGGGTTGGCATGCGAGCTGGCATCCCCAGTATTGAACCAAATTTGAACAGGGGCCCCAGGAGAACGGCGCTGGACGCGCGCCACATTCACGGAGGAGTGTACGGAAATGCCAAGCTCGCGAAACTCGGCGGCGATCCTCTCGCTGACAAATGGTTCGAAGTGTTCGAGCAGACGCGGGGCGTGGTCCAGCAGCGTGATTTCCTTGGTTCCGAGCGAACGAAAGGCTTGAGCCAGTTCGCAGGCCACGGGTCCGCCTCCCAGCACGGCCAGGCGGAGCGGGATGCGATCCGTGCGAGTGGCTTCCCGATTGGTCCAGGGCGCAGCTTCGGCCAGACCGGGGATGGGAGGAACCATCGGGGACGTGCCGGTGCAGACGACCACCGCTTGCCGGGCGGTGAGCCGAACATTCTCCGCATCGCCTTTCTCACCATCGCTTGCGGCCTGGCCTTGCACTTCGACCACACGCTCCGCGGTGATCCGCCCGCGGCCGCGGAACAGCGGTACATTGGCGCTCGTCAGCCATTCCGCCTGGCTGGCGTCGTTCCAGGAGTCGGTAAACCAGGTTCGCCGCGCGAGAACCGCGGAGGCGTCGAGCGGGCCTGTTATAGCCTGCTTCGCGCCATTGACGCGCCGCGCCGCTTCCAGCGCCGCCGAACTGCGGAGCAATGCCTTACTTGGGATGCAGGCATAGTAGGAGCATTCGCCGCCCACCAGACGGGACTCGACAATCGCGGCAGTAAGGCCGCCCTTCACCGCGCGATCCGCCACGTTCTCGCCGGTGGGTCCCGCGCCGATCACGATCACGTCGAAGAGCGCTTCCCGCATTCAGCCTCCACTTCCACATCATCCTCCATTGTGACGCTGGTGGAGCGACAGAGTAACAGCCGCAAGATGCGGGCGCCAGGCCCGCTCTCCTGAGGAACTCGCGCAAAACGGACTGCTGCGCGGCCCAGTTCCTGGTTCGTTTTGCGGTGCGCCGCACGCTTTACGCTCGAGAGAAACGACGCCCTCGGGTTATTGCCCGGTGCCGGGTTATTGGCCGGTACTGGGTTATTGCCCGGTGCCCGATAGGGGCAGCGATTGGGGGCTGCCTGTACTGTTGTCGTACACAACGTAAGTGGCCGACTCCGCGCCCAGAATGGACGGCGTGAAGTACACCGTGAGAGTGCAGAAGGCGCCGGGTGCGAGCGTTTCGTTGCAAGGGGCATTGACGCCCCAGTCCGCCTTGTTGGGGCCGATGATAGCTGCGGCGGTGAAAGCGATGGTAGACGCGCCAACGTTGGTCAATGTGACGGATGTCGAGACCTGAGTTCCCACAGGTCCACTCAAGGTTACTTGGGAGGGTGTGAACTGGACTCCGGTGCCGGCGCCGGAGAGCGCCACGGTTTGCGGGCTGGTGGAATCGCTATCCGCCACGCTCAGAGTGCCGTTCACAAATCCGACCGCTGTGGGCTTGAGGATTAGCGAGATTACGCACTGTTGACCGGCCGCGATCACGCGTCCGTTAGTGCAACCTGTGCCCGCGGTGTTATTGGCGAACGGCGGCGTGACAGTGACAGCGGGATTGCCTAGCGTGAGCGAAGCGGCAGTGTTATTGGTTAGCGTGATTTTGGAGGCTGCGCTGGTGACACCCACTGCCGTGGCCGGGAACGTGAGCGAACTCGGGCTGAGGACCACCAGGCTGGTCGCGGTCCCCGACATACCCACAATCTGCGGGGTGCTGGGATCGCTGTCTCTGACGACCAATCCACTCTTCTTGGCGCCGGTGGTTTTTGGCGCAAAGTCGATGCTGACGGTACACTTCGTGCCCGCCGCCAAGGCGCTGCCGGAAGCCGGACAGGTATTGGCTGAGATGGCGAAGTCCGACTCAGTGAGCGAGATGGCGCCCATGGTGACGCTGGCGCTGCCGCTATTGGTAACGGTAACTACTTTGGCCGCGCTGGTGGTATTTACACCTTGATTGCCGAAGAGCAATGGTCCGCCAGTGACCGAAATGGCGCTGCCCGTACCTTGCAGACTGACGGTGGTGATGTTGCTGAAAAAGCCGTTGTCCTCAATAGTAATGGCGCCGGTGGCATTGCCTGCAACGGATGGCGTGAAAGTGAGCCATACCTTGCAGGTGGCGGCGTTGGCCAGTTCGCTGCAGTTATCCGCCTCCTTAAACGGTCCAGTGATCGAGATGTTGTAAATGGTCACCGGGCCCATCGCGCTCAGGGTCAAAACCTGAGGGGTGCTGGTGGCGCCGACAGTGACGAGGCCGAAGTCGGCGCTGGTGACCGAAGCGTTCAGGGCCGAGAACGTAGAGACCCTGCGGATGCGGTGATTGTTTTGGTCCGCGATCAGATAATCGCCCAATGCGTCTTGAGCGATCCCAACAATATAATTTAGTTCGGAAGTGGTGGCGAGGTTGCCATCACCGTTGAAGCCTGCGTTCCCGTTGCCCGCGATAGTGGTCATGATGCCTGTCGGGTTCACCCAGCGGACGCGTTGACCGAAATCATCCGCAATGAACAAGTTGCCGTTCGCGTCCAGAGTGACGCGATCCGGGTGGTTGATCTCGCGTTCGATCGCGAGGCCGTCGCCGTTGAAACTGCACGCGCCGGTACCCGCAATCGAGTTGATTACACCGTTAGCTGCCGTCACCTCGCGGATGAGACAGTTATTATAATCCGCGATATACACGTTCCCAGCGCTGTCCACTGCCACGCCACCGGGATCGGACAATTCGGCATCCGTTGCAGGGGTCCCGTCTCCAAGATAACCGGGGACGCCGTTGCCGGCGATGGTGTTGATTATCCCGGCGCTGACCTCGCGAATTCGCTCATTGGAGCTGTCGGCGATATAGAGGTTGCTCTTGGTGTCCATAAACAGACCTTCTGGAGCGTTTAATCGGGCGCTGGTTGCCGGGCCGCCGTCGCCTGAGAATCCGCAGCTCCTTGGGTTTGCGCCCGCAAAGACTGAAATATCGCCGTTGGTGGCGCTCACCTGCCAGACCACGCAATTGCTAACGTCGGCGATGTACATATTCCCCGTGCTATCGCGCGCAATACCAGCCACGTTGCCGAGTTCGGCGCTGGTGGCCGGTCCCCCAACTCCGCTAAAACCGCAGGTTCCCGCTGTGGCGCCCGATGCAGCCGAGCCGGCGAAGATATTCACTAGCCCAGACGATTTCACCTGTTCGAAAACCATGCAGTTGCCGTTATCTGAAACGAAGATGTTGCCCGACGGGTCTACCAAAACGTCGTACGGATTGTTTAGTACCATGCCCGATGGCGCCACCCCGGTCACGAGAGTGGGATAAGTGGCGTTCCCGTTCCCAGCGGTGGTATTGATGGTGGCGGTGTTCGGGATACCAGCGACAGTGAACGCGCGAATGCGGTTGTTGTTTTGATCGGCCACGTAGATCAGCCCGGAGCTGTTCACCACAACGGCCAGTGGGCCGTTAAACCTGGCCGCGTCGGCAGGTCCGCCGTCCCCGCTAAATCCCCCCACGCCTGTGCCCGCAACGGTATTAATATCTCCTCCGACTGTGAACTGCCGGATTACCGCATGGTTGAAGTCCGTGATGGTTACTAGCGTGCCTGCGGAGTTGACGGCTACGCCCTGGTAGACTTGGCCGATGGCTGCGCTGGTAGCCGCCATACCGTCGCCCGTGTCCGCGTCACCGCCAGTCCCGGCCACCGTATTGATATTCCCGTTGGAAATGGTAACCTCGCGAATTCGATAGTTGTTAAAGTCAGCGATGAACAGGTCGCCTGCGCTGTCCACGGCAACGCCGCTGGGGCTCGACAATTCAGCGCTCGCGGCGGCTCCCCCGTCGCCTAGGAAGCTGCACGTTCCGTTGCCGGCATAAGTACTGATGATATTGGTGGAGAGGACCAGCTTCCGAACGCGGCAGTTACTGGTGTCGGCAATGTACAGGTTCCCAGCAGTATCCATTGCTATTCCGCGCGGACCATTCAGTTTCGCGCTGGTGCCGGAACCTCCATCCCCGCCGTAACCGCACGAACCCGGACTGCCAGCGATGGTGGTTATAGTATTGGTTGTATCCACTTTGCGTACGACGCAACCGCCGATCTCAGCGATGTAGACGTTACCGGACGCGTCGACCGCGACACCCACGGGCCCTCTCAGTTCAGCGTTGGCCGCCCCTCCCGAAACACCGTCGCCGGACTCGCCCGCGATGCCGTTGCCCGCCACAAGGGTGAGTATGCCGCTGGTGCCGACTTTATAAACCCGATTCGCATTGTACGCCGCTATGTAGTAGTTGCCAGCGGCATCCAGAGCGAGCCCATTCGGCGAGTAGATGTCGGCATTGGTGGCCGGTATATTGTTAGGGCCTCCGCCGATGGCGGTAGTCATCACATCCTGCTGCGCCACTGCGGGCAGCAGCCAACCGGTTAGCAGAAGAGCGCATAGAGCTAAAACGGGACGCATGGATTTCCTCCTGATTTCGCTAAATCTTAATTTGCTTAGGGTGCATTAAGGCCGGAGCAGAGGTGACACGGGGCCGATCCAATGGGTAGCGACGGTATTCTCGTTGAATTACAAGTCCGTTAACTACAAATTCGTAACTGGAAGGCGTGAACATCGTGTCGAGTTTTCGACAAGTATACTCCTAATCGCCAGCTATTGCTGAATTTTTCTCCTGCGCTTTTTAAAACCATGTTTGTAGCCTGGCTTACCAATGCGACGGCGGGCGTCGAGCGGTCGATGATGCCGTCATCGCACGCTCCAAGCGCTACGCGAAGACGCGCGGCACCTCGATATCGAAGATCGTTGACGCGTATTTATCTCTGATTGCGAGGCCCGCCGGCTGCGTCGCCCGCTCGGGCACAGGTTGGCACGCCAATTCTGAGGTCCGTGAAAGGCATCCTTAAGAAAGCAGATGTGAAGGATTACCGGCGTCATCTGGAAAATAAATATAAATGAAACGCCTGCTTGTGGACACGAACGTCATTTTGGACGTTCTGGCTCGACCCGCAGTCCGATCGGGTGTTCGCAGGAGTGCGAACACGGCACGTTGAGAACGTGCGCCACAAACTTAGCACAAGCGATACAATACTCGCCATGCAACGTTGGCTGGTTCCTCTCTTCCTCGGATTCCTTGCGATCGGGAGCGCCTATGGCGCCGGGTGCGACCGGACGTGTTTGAAAACCGCGCTGGACCGGTATCTCAATGCGGTGGTGCAGCACAATCCGGCGGAAGCGCCGCTTGCGGTGGGATTCCGGCAAACCGAAAATGCAAAGGTCACGAGACCGGGCACAGGGTTATGGCTAAGCGCAAAAGCGCTGGGCAAACTGCAGCGGCGATACCTCGACGCTGAGAACGGACAGGCGGGGTATTTTGGAACGCTCGATGAGGAAAGCGGGACTTCCGTCGTCACGGTGCGGCTGAAGATCCTGGACCGCAAGATCACAGAGGCGGAGTGGTTTGTGGCGCACAAGGGCGATCCCGGGATTGGAACCGGAGCCGGCGCGCAGGCCGACACGGCGTTCCACGATCCCGAGTACCTGATGGCGCATCCGCCCGCCGAGCGCGTGGTCCCGCAGGCCGAGCGCCTTTCGCGCGGCGAGATGGTTGCCATCACCAACAGTTACTTCGACGGGCTCACGGCCCACGACGGCACATTGATCATCGCTCATCCGGGATGCATCCGCTTGGAAAACGGCTTTCTGACAACACAACGGAAGCTTCCCAGCGGGGAAATGACCGACTGCACATCCAAGGGCGCCATGACCAATATCTTCGCCGTCACCGCGCGAAGCTATCCGATTGTAGATGAGGAGGCCGGAGTGGCGCTGGGCATCGGGGTTTTTGAACGCAAACCGGGAGTAGCGATGAGGCGCAATCTGTTCAGCGAGTGGTTTGTCATCGAGCAGGGTAAGATTCGGGCTATCTACTCCGCAATGTTTTACCCCGACCAGGAAATGCCGATCCCGAATTGGCCGCCGTTCGATGGGAACTGGCCGGTGGCGACACCTCCTAAATAGCGCCCGCTGGTTGGGCCTGGAAGTCGGCCAGGTGATTGGGTACTGGGAGTTGCGGGACTGTGTACAGCCGGTTCGAGTCGGGATCGAAACACGATTTTCATTAGCGGGCCCCTAATGGGATTCGCTACAATGCTCGATCAGAGAGCGCGCGAGTTTTTATCCCCCAAACTTTGCCGCCCGCGAACCGCGGAGGGTTCGTCACACGCTCTATGTCTACCTATACACATTCTCTACCCGCCGAGGCCCTGGCCAGCGAGATTCAACCCGGCGAGATCCAAGGAAAGCTGGCGTCGCCGAACGCCATGGATCAGCTTTGCATCAACACCGTCCGCACCTTGGCCATGGATGCGGTACAAAAGGCCAACTCCGGGCATCCCGGCACGCCGATGGCGATGGCGCCGGTGGTCTACACGCTCTGGCAGGAATTCCTGAGGTTCGACCCGGACGACCCCATCTGGCCGAATCGGGACCGCTTCGTTCTCTCGGCGGGGCA
>Ga0181525_10001208_pt1 | contig 22217 bp, 13 predicted proteins | sample PEATcosm2014_Bin_48_FD_121100 | JGI IMG/M metagenome (GOLD analysis project Ga0181525, IMG submission 121100) | Peatland microbial communities from MTU Mesocosm Facility, Houghton, MI, USA - PEATcosm2014_Bin06_10_metaG | ecosystem: Environmental > Terrestrial > Soil > Wetlands > Peat | place... | reverse complement strand
GCTTTCTCGCGATGCTAGCCAGCCGCCACGGCCAAGTCTTGAATAAGACCGATCTGGCTGCTCCGCTGGGCATCTCCGTTCCCACGGTCGGAGACTGGCTGCAAGTTCTGGAAATCACGGGGCAGATCATGCTCGTTCCGCCCTATTTCGAAAACTTCGGCAAGCGCCTCATCAAGGCGCCTAAAGTCTATTTGGGGGATTCAGGGTTGGCTGGCTACCTGCTGGGAATCTCCACGCAAGCTGAGTTGGACCGGTCGCCTTTTCTCGGCACGCTGTTCGAAGGATATGTGGCTGCGGAGATCCTGAAGAGCCAGGCCAACCAGGGCCGGCGCAAAGAGTTGTACCATTTTCGCGATCAGCAGGGGCTGGAGGTTGACTTCCTCTTTCCGGCCGCCGACGGTGGTCTCTGGATGGTAGAGTGCAAAGCTTCCAAAACCGTCCTGCCAGCCATGGCTGGACCATTGGCGTCTTTGCGGCGCTCCATCGGCGACCATGGGCCGGTCCGGATGACGGTGGTGCATCGCGCGTCGACGACAGCACCGCGGAGCCACGGACTGGCGCCGGGTGTGGAGGCGCTGGATGTGCGGGCGTTCGTCGAGGCGCTGGCGGGGAAGAAGGCGCGGGCCGGCAGGGCTGGCTAGCTCAGATCTTTTCGCCCGCGCTTTGTTAGAATTCTAGTCGCCAGATACTTGGAGGATCGATGAGAAACGTACTGTTCGTGTTGTTGCTTTCAGTTATGGCCCTGCCGCTATTCGGCCAGGGCGCGCCGCCACAAGGGGCCGCCGACCAGCCTTACACAATGGAATACTACTACAAGGTTCAATGGGGGCATCAGCAGGAATTTCTGCGCCTCTTCTTGAAAAACCACTACCCGCTGCTGCGTAAGATCGTCGAGAGCGGCCGTATGACCTCGGTTAAGATTGAGACGCCCGCCAACCATATGACCGAGGATGCGCGTTGGGACTACCGCGTCACCATCCGGTTCAAGAACTCCGCCTTGGCGACCACCGCGAATCCCGACGAAGATCGCCTGATCAAGCAACTCTGGCCCGACCAGGAAACCTACAAGCGTGAAGAACAGCGCCGGTTCGAGATCCTTTTGGCCCACTGGGATCTTCCGGTGATCGACATCACCCCGCAGTAAATAGGGAACGGAATTAATCGCCGAAGGAGCCGACTTCTTCCCTTTCCTCGACGCGTTCAACCGGCGCGGGCTTCGGTGCGGCCTTGGGCGCGAGCTGGATCGATCCCAGCGGCACCAGATCCGGCGTGGGCTGCTCTTTCAGCACGTGCTGGCGATACAGCTTCGCCATGCGGGCGTTCTCTTCGTCTTGCTTGATCTTCGCGGCGCGCGCGCGCAACTTCTCTTCGCCGGAGTTCTTAGCGATTCCCAGCTTGTCGAGATCGTGCTGCACCTCGGTGGTGACGATGCCGTCGCGCAGCACCATGGAGTGGTCCGCGCTCTGCATCGCGACCTTCTTGCCGCCGGCGAAGATTTCGTGCCGGCCATGTTCGTCATACCACTTGGTCAGCGTGGCGGTCATGTGCATCTTCTCGATGATATTGCGCCAGCCGATACCGGTGTTGTACGCGCAGAACGAGATCTCGCCTTCCTGCGTGGCGTAGGGGATGATGCACTGCTCGGTGCGGCGGAAATCGTAATTGAACAGATCCTGGAACCACATGCCGGCGATCAGGAGGAAGTTCCAGCGGTCCTGGCGGCGCTTCTCGATGTCCGCCATAGTGCGGTCCGATCCCACTTTGCCGTAATTCTTGCCCGTCGCGCCAAAGGTCTTGTCCAGCTTCTTCATCAGGTCGCTCAGCTTAAAATGCGTGGGCGACTTGAAGGGATCGTAGTTGCGCGCCGTGGCCAGCGCCATGCCGATAATCGACAGCCACTTGCCGCGCGCGGCGTCGTTGACCCGCGCCACATCCTTAGCCAACTGGTCGGCGTTCCAGAAAGAGGTCACTGGCGCGGATTCGCCGGTTTGTTTGTCCACCATCACGGCCATGCCTACGCCGCAGTTGGGATGGCATCCGCAGCTCAACTGGCCCCATTGATGCTCCGGGCCATGCACCAGGTCGGACCAATCCGAGAAGGTGCTGATGAAGGACAACGGGAACCAGTCGCGCGCCGGCTCGCCCAGCCCGGTCTGGTTCTTCACGTCGTGCGCCAGGTGCGCCAGCGTATAGCGCTGAGCCATGCGGCGTTCGTCGGTAACAGCTTCGTCGCGGCCGGTAAACGAAACCGGCTGGAACGAAAGGAACGGAATGCGCTTGGGATTGTCGAGCGCGAACTGGATCACGCGCCCAACCTGTTCGTTGTTGATGCCGTTGATCAGCGTGATCACGGGCACGATGTCCACGCCGTTAGTGTACAGGTTCTCAATCGCGCGCAACTTTACGTCGAACAGGTTGCCGACTTTGCGGTGGGAGTTGGCGGCGTTGCCGATGCCATCGAACTGCAGATAGGCATAACGCAGGCCGGCATCGGCGGACTTGCGGCAAAACTCGGGGCTCTTGGCGAACTCGATGCCGTTGGTGGCGGCCTGCACGCTGGTGTAGCCCACCTTGCGCGCGTACGACACGGCGTCCAGGAAATACGGCGAAATGGTGGGCTCGCCGCCGGAGAACTGCACCGACATCTGGCGTTTCGGCTTGATCGAGATGGCGTTATCGAGCAGGGTCTGAATGTCTTCCCAGGTGAGTTCGTGCACGAAGCCGACTTGATTGGCGTCCATGAAACACGGATCGCACATCATGTTGCAGCGGTTAGTGAGGTCGATCGTGAGCACGGAGCCGCGCCCATGCGTGATGGTGCTGGTGCCGTGATGGTGCAGGTGCGAATCGTTGTGCGCGCGGATGTCGCGGCCGGGGAAGCACTCTTCCAGGTGCTTGAAGAAGACTGGGTCGATCGACATTACGTCTTCAAAGTGGCCGTGAATGGGGCAATCCTTGACCATCAGGATCTTGCCGTCGCGCTCGATCACTTTAGCCTTGATCTCGCCCACCTTTTCGTTCATCAGCATCGACAGCGGCTTTTTGCCGCTGAGGATCTCCTCGCGGGCTTCCGGGACGCAGCGCGGGCACAGCGAGTCGGTCTCGCGCGGCCAGCCCAGCGGGGGCTTGGTCTTTTGATACGACTTCAGCAGCGGCTTCTCGGACCAGCTCGGAGTGAACGACGGGTTCTGCTTGATTTGATTGGCCTTATCGAAAACAGTCCAGGCGGCTTGCGCCGCGTACGTCAGGGCTTTCTCCACATACTTAATAGGCTTGTGCATCCGTTTTGAACTCCTCTTGTGGGCGCCGATGCCTCCCTGCACCCACCGGTCAAAAGATAAACGCGCTCGTGCAGCACGGCCTCGCCGCGCACTCGATTAGATCAGTATAGTTAATCGCGGTTAACCAATACCACCTGCCGCCATCAAACTGTTGATTTCCTTGGTTGTACGGCAAATTGGGGTGTTGAACGGGGGATTCCGGCAATCGAACCGGCCGGGAGGTGGTAGATCGTTGAAAGGGCGGGACTTAACGTGGCGCAGGCACTCCTGCCTGCCGCGGCCGCACTCCTGCGGCCGCCCGGCGCCGGTTTCCGGCGTCGGGGATCACCTAGCGCCGGGGATCACGTGGCGCCGCATCGGACCGTCGCGCGAGTGACTCGACAGTCACCGCCCAACTGATTAAAGTCAATTAAAGTGCTTGCATCCGAGACACTGAGTAAGTTAGAATTTAGTTGCGTGAGACAAGTTATCCATTTCGACACTAAACCGCAAGCCATGCGGCAGGGGCGCGTCAATATCGGCGCGTGGGAGGCTACCTAACCGGAACTTTGGGATAACATTCCGATTTTTCAGAAAGGGGGTGGCCACCAGATGGTCACCCCCTTCTTAGTTTTTCGGGGACTTGGGAAATGGCTTAACCCGCTTGCATTGGAAGCAAGAGACTCCCGGTTCAAGTCCGGGGTCCCCGACCAGTTCTTTGACAACTCGACTTAGTAACAAGCGGGTGTGGCTCATTGGTTGAGCGCTGGATTGCCAGTCCAGCTAACGGAGTTCGATTCTCCGCACTCGCTCCAGCCGGAGTAGTTCAATAGGAAGAACGGGGCGCTCGTAACGCCCAGACCGCAGTTCGAATCCGCGCTTCGGCTCCAGCCGGTGTAGCTTAATGGCAGAGCAGCCGCACGGTAAGCGGCCGACTCAGGGTTCGATTCCCGGCGCCGGCTCCAAGTATGTCCGCCGGGTAAGCATATGTGGCGATGCGCCGGTTTTGTAAACCGGAGAAGTCAGTTCGATTCCGACACCCGGCTCCATTCCGGCAAAGCTCACCGGTAGAGCAATCGGCCGATTACCGATAGGAAGATGGTTCGATTCCATCTGCCGGAACCAATTTTGACGTAGGTTTACTGCGGAGTAGACTGGAGACGGTTCCAGCTTGGTCTCATAAGCCAAAGACGTGCGTTCGAGTCGCACCTCCGCAACCATTTTGTGAGATGGGCCTGTCGTTCAACGGGAGGATTCCTCGTTTGCACCGAGGAGATGAGAGTTCGATTCTCTCTGGGTCCACCAATTTTGCGGGGTAGCTGAGATGGTGTAGCGGCGCATTGAAGACGCGCAGACACGGATTCGAGTTCCGTCCCCGCAACCAGTTGTCGCTGTTTTGCATGGCGGCGTTGTCCGACCGGCTAGGAGACCGGCTGTGACCCGGTTGAAGCGTGTTCGACTCACGCACGTCGCCCCAGTTTTTGCAGGGAGTTGGCCGAATGGATGAGGCGCTGGCCTTTGCACCCAGCTACCCAGGTTCAATTCCTGGACTCCCTGCCATTGGCCGCTGGCGCAATCCGGCAGCGCGCTGCGCTCTGAACGCAGAGGTTTCAGGTTCGATCCCTGAGCGGCCAGCCAAGTTTTTGTATGCGCCTGTAGTCTAATTGGATAGGCACTGCACTACGAATGCAGCAGATGGAGGTTCGAGTCCTCTCAGGCGTACCAAGTTTACCGGCCTTCGTCCAACACTGGACAGGACACCGCGCTCCGAACGCGGAGATACCAGTTCAAATCTGGTGGGCTGGACCAAGTTGTTAAGCGGTGGAGGCCGACTGGCGAGGCGCCTGACTGTCGCTCAGGTATAGGCGGGTCCGATTCCCGTTCACCGCGCCAAGTTTTTGGGGTAGAGTGCGAACGGATGAGCACCCGCTCTTTCAAAGCGGTGATAGTGGGGTCAGCACCCACCTACCCTGCCATGTGCCGGTAGCTAAACTGGATTAAAGCACCTGACTCTTAATCAGGGGACTGAGGGTTCGACTCCCTCCCGGCGCACCAGGTTTATTCCGGTCTGGCGGAATTGGTAATGCGCGCCTGACTGTTAATCAGGAGTATCTGGGTTCGAGTCCCAGGGCCGGAGCCAATGTTAGGCCGTGAGATGTATGGTGCATGGGCGGTCTTATAAACCGCATAATCCCTGGACCAGGGTACTGGCTGGGTTCGAATCCCAGCGCGGCCACCATGCCGGGCAACTCCGCTGGTCGCGGAGACCTCTCCTACAAAGAGGCACAGTGGAGTTCGATTCTCCGGCCCGGCACCATTTTCGGGAGCGGTGAATACGTGGGTTCGAATCCCACCGCTCCCACCAAGGTCCCCGTCGTCCAGCGGAAAGGATCTCTCGATCCTAACGAGAGGACCTGGGTTCGAGTCCCAGCGGGGATGCCATGGGCGCGTCGTCCAAGGGATCAGGGCATCGGTCTTCTAAACCGGGGATGGCAGTTCGAGTCTGCCCGCGCCCTCCAATTGTTCCTGCAAGGTACAAACGTTCTTCGGCTCACCAATGGCTACCTTCTCGGCTCATAGCGCATCGCCATCGCCCCTGAGCCGAACTCCAGCCGGCCCACGAGCCTCAAGTCGACATGCCTCGATAGCCCCGCGAACAACGTCGGCCCGTGGCCCGCTAGCCTGGGCTGCACCACGAACTCGTACTCATCGATCAATCCCAGTTCCGCCAACGCCAGCGCGAGCTTCACGCCTCCCACTAACAGCCCCTTACCCGGCTCCCGCTTGAGCTGCTGAACGGCCTTCCCTAGATCCCCGCGCACGAGCCCCGCGTTCCAATCGACCCGGTCCAGGGTGCTCGACACGACGTACTTCCTTGCCGCGTCGATCGTCCGGGCGAAGGGCTCCATCCAATCGGGCCTCGCTCCCGTCGGCGCCGGCGGCCGGAACGCTGCCTCCATCATTTCGTAAGTCACCCGGCCAAATTGAGCTTCTCGGTCGCGTGACGATGCAGTTCTTCGTCCGGGGATATTGCACGATGATCGCAGCATCCGTCCAATGTGACGTTGATGGAATACCGAAGGGGTGGCATTATGCAAGAGTACCGCCGATGACGTTGGAATGGCAGTTCGAGTTTGCCCGCGCCCTCCAGTTACCGGCGCGCCCCGTGGTTCCCAGCCGCGACCCCATGTTACCCTCACCACATGAGCGGCCCGGATGCGGAAGGCTCCAGCGTGGCCGTCCTGGCCGAAAAGCCTTCGGTGGCGCGCGACATCGCGCGCGTGCTGGGCGCCACAAAGCAGGGGCAAGGATACCTGCACGGCAATGGCTACGTGGTCACTTGGGCGATCGGCCACCTGGTCGCGCTGGCGCAGCCGCACGAGATCCAGCCGGAGTGGAAGCACTGGCGGCGCGACCTGCTGCCCATGCTGCCGCACGACTGGCCGCTGGTGGTTTACGACAAGACCAAAGACCAGTTCGAGGTGGTGCGCAAGATCCTGACGTCGCCGAAAGTGGCCAGCCTGGTGTGCGCCACCGACGCCGGCCGCGAAGGCGAGCTGATCTTCCGCTACATCTACGAAGCCGCCAGATGCCGGAAGCCGTTCCGCCGCCTCTGGATTTCATCGCTCACGCCGGACGCCATCCGAAAGGGCTTCGGCGAATTGAAGGATGGCGCGGCATACGATCCACTGGCCGACGCCGCGCGCGGGCGCAGCCGCGCCGATTGGCTGGTGGGCTTGAATCTCTCGCGCGCCTACACGCTAGCGTGGGATGACGACCTTTCCGTCGGCCGCGTGCAGACCCCCACGCTGGCCATGCTGGTCGAGCGCGAATTGGCCATCCGCGCCTTCGTGCCGGAAGACTACATCGAGGTGCTGGCCACGTTCTCGCCTGTGGCGGATGCCAAGTATCAGGGCACCTGGTTCCGCGAGCCCTTTAAAGACACGGTCCAGATGGCCATGCGGCTGCCCGCGGATGGCGCGGAGGCGGAGCGTATCGTGGCGCGGGCGCGCACCGGCGCGGCGCATATCGAATCCATCCAATCGGAAACGCAGCGCATGGCGCCGCCGCTGCTCTACGATCTCACCGAGCTGCAGCGGCACGCCAATCGCCTCTATGGCTTCAGCGCGCAAAAGACCCTCGAGACCGCACAAGCGCTATACGAAAGCCGCAAGCTGATCAGCTATCCGCGCACCGATAGCCGCCATCTTTCGCAGGACGTGGCGCAAACGCTGCCCGCGGTGGTGCGGGCGATCGAGCCGCCTTACCATGCGCTGCTGGCGCCCGGGACGGGCGAGCGTCCGCTGGGCCGCCGCTTCGTGGACGATTCCAAGGTGACCGATCACCACGCCATCATCCCCACCACCGTCCACGCCGGCGATCTCTCCGCCGATGAGCGCAAGATCTACGATCTGATCTGCCGCCGCCTGCTGAGCGCCTGGCATAACGATCACATCTGGGCGGTAACTACCGTCATCACGGCTATCTCGAACCCCGGCGTGATTGATCACTATCACACCACCGGGACGGCCGTGCAGCAGGTGGGCTGGAAGGCGCTCGACGTAATTCCGGAACGCCGCCAGGAACGCGCGCCGGAAACGCCCACGCTGCCGCCGGGTCTGGCGCAAGGCCAATCGCAGGCCGTGGTGGACGTGGAAGCGCTCGAAAAGAAAACCCGCCCGCCCAAGCGATTTACCGAAGCCACGCTGCTCACCGCCATGGAGACCGCCGGCAAGACGCTCGACGAGAAGGAACTGTCGGACGCCATGAAGGAAACCGGCTTGGGCACGCCAGCAACGCGCGCGTCGATCATCGAAGTGCTGCTCAAGCGCGCGTACATCGTGCGCGAAGGAAAGATGCTGCAGGCCACCGAAAAGGGCATCCATCTGATCCAGGTGGTGCACCCTGAGGTGAAAAGCCCGGCGATGACCGGTCAGTGGGAAGCTTACTTGAAGCGCATCCAGCGAGGGACGGCGAAACTGGAGCCGTTCATCGAAGGCATCGAAAACTACGTGCGCGAGGTAGTTGGGAAGGTAGGCACAACCCCAGCCCCGAGCCCCCAGCCCCCAGCCCCTAGCCCCCAGCCCCCAGCCCCTAGCCCACCAGCCACGGCGAGCGAAGCGAGCCCCGCGAGCCTCCTCCACACCGTGTTCGGCTACGAATCTTTCCGCCCCAATCAGGAAGCCGTCTGCGAAGCCGTTATCGCGGGTCGCGACGTGCTCCTGGTCATGCCCACGGGCTCAGGAAAATCGCTCTGCTACCAGCTTCCGGGCGTGGCTCGCGGCGGCACCACGCTGGTTATCAGCCCGCTCATCGCGCTCATGGAAGATCAGGTAGCCAAGCTCAAGGCGCAGAATTGCGCGGTAGAGCGCATCCATTCAGGGCGCGACCGCGCCGCCTCGCGGCAGGCTTGCGTCGACTATCTCGCGGGCAATCTGCAATTTCTTTTCGTGGCGCCGGAGCGGCTGCGCGTGCCCGGTTTTCCGGCGATGCTCGCCAAGCGGAAGCCCAGCCTGGTGGCCATCGACGAAGCGCATTGCATCTCGCAATGGGGCCACGATTTCCGCCCCGACTACCGCATGATCGGCCAGTATCTGCCGCATTTCCGTCCGGCGCCGGTGATCGCCATGACTGCCACGGCCACGCCGCTGGTGCAGAACGACATCATCGAGCAACTGGGACTGGGCGAACCGGTCCGTTTTATTCACGGGTTCCGGCGCGCCAACATCGCCATCGAAGTGGTGGAAGTGCCGCCCAGCGAGCGCGCCGATCTCGCCCGCGAACTGCTGCAAGACGACGCGCGCCGGCCAGCCATCGTGTACGTGCCCACGCGGCGCGAGGCCGACAGCTTCGCCGCCGAATTGAAGCAGGATTTTCCCGCGGCCGCCTACCACGCCGGCCTGGACTCCGAGCGGCGCAAGAAAGTCCAGCACGGTTTCTTCAGCGGGGAATTGCAGGTCATCGTGGCCACCATCGCCTTCGGCATGGGTATCGACAAGCCCGACATCCGCACCGTGATCCACACCGCGCTGCCCGGATCGCTCGAAGCCTATTACCAGGAAGTGGGCCGCGCCGGCCGTGATGGCGCGCCGTCCCGCGCGGTCCTGATGCATGCTTACGCCGACCGCCACACGCACGATTTCTTCTTCGATCGCGATTATCCGGACGTGTCCGTGCTGGAGGGCATCTATGCGCGGCTCGTCGATGAGGCGCGGCCCAAGGAGATGGTCCAGAGCATGGTGCGGATGAACCCCGACGTCTTCGACAAGGCGCTCGAAAAGCTCTGGATTCACGGCGGCGCCATCGTGGACGCCGCGGAGAACCTGAAGCGCGGCACCGAAGGTTGGCGCGAACTCTACCTGGCGCAGGCCGAGCACAAGCTGGCGCAGATCGAGTTGATGATCCGCTACACGCAGGCGAACGATTGCCGCATGCTGGGGTTGGTGCGGCATTTCGGCGACTACGCGGACGCCCACGAGCGTTGCGGCATCTGCGATTTCTGCGCGCCGGACGAATCCATCGCGCAGAGCTTCCGGCCCGCGACCGATGCGGAGCGGAAAGCCGCGGGGCGCATCCTGGGCGCGCTGAAGAAGTCCGGGCGCAAAGCCACGGGACGGCTGCATGGCGAAGTGTTCGCGGACTATTCGCTCGATCGCGACGGCTTTGAACAGGTGCTCGGCGGCTTGGCGCGCGCCGGATGGGTGGAGATCTCCGAAGCGTCGTTTCAGCAGGACGGCCGGCGCGTGGACTACCGGCTGGCGGGCCTTAGCGCAGCCGGACGCGAGCTGGCTGCGAATCCGGATACCGCCGCCGTGCCGCCCTTCGAGATGAAGCTGGAGATCGAGGCGACCGGCAAGCGCCGCAAGAAGACCCGCGCCGCCCAATCCCGCAAGCGGACGAAGGCCGCCCCGCCGCCCGCCAATGCGCAAGTGGAGAAGGCCCTGCGCGACTGGCGGCTGACCGAAGCCAGACGCCGGGAAGTGCCCGCCTTCCGGATTCTGTCCGACAAGTCGCTCCAGGCCATCGCGGCGCAGAAGCCCCTCAGCATCCGCGAATTGCTGGAGATACCCGGCATTGGAGCGCGCGTCGCGGAGCAGTACGGCGCACAGATTTTCCGGATTCTGGAGCGCGGGTGAGGCAAAAGCTAGCCTGCGCGGTTCCTATAGAGAGCGGGATCGATCGCGGCAGCCATTCGCGCTCGATCCAGTCCACCACCCAGAAACTCGTTCACTTTCCCGGCGGTGGCAAGCGGATCGGAAATCGCATGGCTATGCTGTATGACCAGCAGTTGCGTACCCGGACGCCGCGCCAGCATGGCTTTCAAGCGGTCCAAGATGCGCGCATATTCGTCCTTCAGCATCCGCTGGTGCTCCGCCGACGCGGGCGGCTGTTTGCGGCGCACCAGCATGCGATCCTGCGAATCGAGGACCTCGTCGAGATCGCGTTCGCTGAGGATGACGCGGCAGGCCAGTCCGGCCGGCAATGCAGCCATCAGCGGCGCGACGATCTTGATGGCTTTTCCCCTTCCCTCGGATAGCCACTTCGAATCGTTCAGCAGGTCCTTCACCCGCTCAAATTCCAGATAGCCGCGGGGATTGTCTTCGTCCGCTTCGCGCAATCCGTCAGACAGGATGGCCATGCCGCCCGCCGCCAGCATTTGCATCAGCATGGAGGTACCCGAGCGCGGCAAGCCGGTCACTACGATGAGAGATTCCGCGAGTGGCGCGATTTCGCTAGTCGTAGGGGTGAACGGCGTATTCGACGGCGTGTATCTATCGGCCGGCGTGCCGCGCACCGGCCGCGCAGTTTTGCGGCTCCTCATTTGGCGCGCCAAGCGGCGATGTTCGCGCGCGGATTCGGCGTCGCCGAGGTGCTTCTCGAGCAAAGCGGCCAGCCGCACATGGGCTTCGGGAAAATTGGGATTGAACGAAATCGCGGCGCGGAAAGCCTCGGCCGCCCGCTCGTATTCCTGCATCCCCGCCAACGCCTGTCCCAGCAGGCAATGCGCGAGGGGATAGTGATGAATGCGCTGCAGCGCATCGAGCGCCGCATGCGCGGCCACGCTGAATTTCCGCCGCCGCAAAGCGATTCGGCATAGGCCGGCGTGTGCGCGCGCGTTATCGGGATCGATCGCCAGCGCCTTTTCGTAGACTTCCCGCGCGTCGCACCACCGGCCCAGGAGCATGTACAGCTCGGAGGTCTGCAGGAACAGGCCCGGCCGTACCAGGTCCACTTCCGTCAACGGTTCGAGCAAGGCCAGCGCTTCGCCGTAACGTTTCTCGGCCGTCAGCACCTGCGCTATCAGGTAATCGGTCACGGCAGTCCGGCCCCGCCCGTCGAGATCGCCGGCTATGCGCCGCATTTCATCTTGCATCCCCAGCGCCTGGCAGGAAACGAACAGCCGGACCGCGAAGCGCTGCTCATCGGCATCGGCGGCGCAGAGCTCCGTGAAAATCTCGCGCGCTTCGATGTGCCGGTCGGCGTCCTGGTAAGCTTCGCCCAGGTTATAGCGCAACTCGCGGATGGTCTTCTCCACCGCTGCCTGGGAGTCTTCGCCGGGCCGCTCAATATATCCCAGCGCGATCATCTGCTCGAGCGCAGCGTGCGCCGCAACGGGATCGAGCCGCGTATGCGGCGGATGGCGTCCATCGGCGCCCGCAATGTCTTCCCAGCTCGGAATGAACGCGACCTCCGGTGTTTTCACAAAGGCCTGTGAAAGCACCTTGCCGTCCATGTCTTCGCCTACAGGCAGTCCGTAAAGAGCCAGTACCGTGGGCGCTACGTCAAGCACCGATGCCCCAAGCAGCAATTCGTTTTGCTTCATGCCGGGTCCGCTAACGGCCAGGATGCCAAAGTCGCTGTGCTCGATCGCCGGGCCGGCTGGAATATCCGGAATGGACGCGGGGCGCAGGTGATCGGGATGGAAGCCGTGATCCGACATGAGCATGACGGTGGCGTCTTCTCCGGCTCTCTCCAATAAGTCTCCCAACATGCGATCGTGGAACTGGTACGCCGTCGAGACTACGCTGTGGTACAGATCGAAATCGCGTTCCGCGATCCAGGATTGCCGCGGCGGATGGTATCTCATGAAACCGTGGCAGAAATGATCGATGGCATCGTAATAGACCGCAAAAAAATCCCAGGGCTGGTTATCCAGCAGCCAAATCGCGGCGGAATGGATGCTCATGCATTCCGCCAGCGTCCGCATGCACATGGCCAGGCGTTTATCCTGATCCTGGTCGATCTCCCTCGCCAGCGGGATGAACGCCTCCACCATCAGCGGCGTCAGCAAGTCGGGATGCGTGCGCAGATTGGCCAGTGTCTCACCAAGTTCCGGCGGATGAACCGCGTTGGCCGGCAGAGGCCAACCCTCTTCGAGCGGACCACCGGCGCGGTGGTAGTGGTCCGAAACCATCACGCCATCGATCGGCTCGGCAGGGTGGCTGGGCCACCAGCCAATCACGATGCTGCGTAGGCCGCTCTGATTGAGAATGTTCCACAGCGCCTTCGATTTCCGCGAGAGGTTCGTGACCGGCTGCACGCCGCGTCCGTCCGGTGTGGGCTCGGCGAAGCCATGGATGCCGTGCTTGTACGGCCGCTTTCCGGTCGCGATCGAAGTCCACAGCATCGGCGAGAGCGGCGGATGCAGCGTCGCAATCTGCCCCGTGGCGCCACTTTCGACGAGGCGTCGGACATTGGGCATTTTGCCGGCATCCATGAGCGGACGGATGACCTTCCAATCGGCGGCGTCCCACCCGATCAGAAGAACTTTACGCGGGATCATTTGGAAATGGTAGTGCTATGGATCGAACCGCAGCTTGGGGTGGTATGGCGCCTTTTTTTTGTGGCGTCGGGCGTCTCCGCCTCCCGTTCCGCCGCTGGTTCCTACAGCTGTTCCTCCGACGGGTGGTACCCCGGTTCCTGGGTTGCTGGTGAAACCTGGCGGGACATAAGTACCACCGATCCCCACGCCGGCGGTGCCAGTTCCTGTGTTCGGATTAACGGGTGTGACACCCTGCAGCGAAAATACCACCCCCGGCTGAGTTTGCATACCGCCGGCAAGAGCTTGCAGGGGAACATCGCCCTGGCCGAGGCCGGGTGGCACCATCAGGTTGATCTGATAAAGACCCGCGCTGGACAGTCCCACGAAAGTCGTTTGCACCACGATGTTATTAATATAGAGCGTGATGGGATTCTTAGTTGGCGCCGCGCCGGAGAATGGCTGTCCAGCCGGAACGGCCGGCGTGGTTGGCCCGAGCCCCACGGCGAAGAGTTCCACGATGTCGCCAGCCTTGGCAGCCACCGTAGCATAGCCGAGAGACCTCCCCGTGGGCCCGAGGATATCGTAGGTTCCGCCTCCGTAAGCCCCCGAACCGTTCGTCCTGACAATGATTCCGGCCACATGCGTTGCGTCGAGCAGGGGGAACGACGGCGCAAACTCGCCCAGCGTCACGGTGGATGTAGCGCTGCCGGCGGCAGTGGTGACAACCACGGATACGGTTCCGGTGGCCGTGTCGTCGGGCGCCTGCAAATTGATCTGATCCGGGCTGACATACTCGATGTACGCGGCCTTGCCGTCGATCTCCACACTCGTGCCGCCCAGGGAAGTCGAAAAGTCGCCGTTCCAGATGGCGGTTCCGCTGGCGAGGTTAGCCCCGTAGATCGAGACCCATTCGCCGGGCTGGATGATGCCCGTCTGACTATCGAGAGGAACGATGCCACCGGGCGAAATGGCCGGCGCCTGCCCGGTCGCCTGGTTCATTTTGACGCCCGCGCCATTAGCAGGTCTTCCTCCGAAACCCTGCCGGGCCATGGCCAACCTGACGACGCTGGTCCATGGCATGTTCTTAGAACTCGCAAGTTGTTTGGCGGCTAAGACACTGGCGATGGATTCCGCCTTGATGTCCCGGGTGCCGCTGCCGATAATCGCCGCCGAAGCGCCTGTGACCATTGCCATGGCCGAGCCCGTCACAGCGGCATAAAGCTGCCAGTTCCCCGCATTGCGTCTCAGCGTCTGCCGCAGCGACGGTGTGCGGAGGGTGACGAAATGAGCGTCCAGACGGCTGGCCAGATCGGGTTTTCGCGTCTCGTCCATAGCTACCTCCCATAAGCCGGGATGTTGCTCGGATCGGGACGGAAACATCTGAAGTGGTCCCGTTCCGCTGATAACGACGCAGCCCAACGGCTCGCGGTTACCACAAAGCAGACGGACTGTCAAGCCTGCGGACGGCTCTCGGCCAGCGCGGAGGTGGCCAGCATGCCACCCAACCCCATAGTCTCCACCGCCGACGACGGCACGATCACCATGGAGCCTTTCTCCTTGATGGCTTCGTACAGCATATTCATCGCCCTCAGGTGCAGCGCCACCGGGTTGTCCTGGTAAGTCAACGCGGCCTTCGAGAAGTTGTCCGCGATCTCGGTCTCCGCCTGTCCCAGAATAATGCGCGCCTGCCGTTCGCGTTCGGCCTGCGCCTGGCGCGACATGGCATCCTCCAGTTCGTGCGGGATACTCACGTCGCGGATCTCCACCGATTGCACGGTGATGCCCCACGGATTGGTTTTTTCGTCCAGGATCCGCTGTAGCTCGTGACCCAGCGTTTCGCGCTCGGTAATCATCTGCGCCAGGTGGTGGCGTCCGATGGATTCCCGCAGCGCCGTCTGCGCGCTGAGTGTGATGGCGCCGATGAAGTCTTCCACTTCCAGGATGGACTTCTCGGCGTTCCAAACCACCCAGAACACGATGGCATCCACGTTGACCGGCACGGTGTCGCGCGTAAGGGCCGATTCGGCCTTCACGCTGGCAACACGCACCCGCTGATCCACGAAGCGGCTGAGCGAATCGACGATGGGAATGATGTGGAACAGGCCCGGGCCGCGCAGTCCCACATAGCGGCCCAGGCGCAGCACGGCCACTTTCTCCCATTGGTCGGCCACCCGGATGGCGAACATGAAGTAGACACCGATGGCGCTGGCCACCAGTGCGGGTATGGGACTGTTGGTGGCCGAAGTCGCGGCGACTCCCGCTACGATGCAAAGGACGCCGGCAGCGGCGCCGATGCTGCTGATGGGCAGTTTCTCGCCCTTTTCGAATCCTTCGGATCTTCCTTGTCTCAGCGTTTTATAGATCATTGAGTTGCTCCTTGAGTTCGTCGACTGTGAATCCGGCGCTGCCGGCGCGCGCCACAAATTCGGAAACAAGCTGCGCCAGCCGGCGGCGGCGCTCGACATCGTCCTGCTGCGCTTCGCGGTGGGCAATGAAGGTGCCCGTGCCTTGCTGCGTTTCGAGCACGCCGCGGATTTCGAGCTCGCGATAGGCCCTCACAACGGTGTTGGGGTTGATGGCGAGATCCACAGCCACTTGGCGGACCGTGGGAATCTGATCGCCCGTTGTCAGCTTACCGGATGCCATACCGCCCAGGACTTGGTCGATGATCTGGCGGTAGACGGGGACGCCGCTGTGCAGGTCCAGCCGGAAGACGAAAGCGTCTGTTTTTGTCATCTATACATATAGTGTACTAGTTTACTGATACAGTCAAGGGGGAAATGTGACGTCTTCGGTTCCGCGCACTTCAACCTTATGAATCAGCCCAACCAGGTGACCAAAACCTGACGCGCCATCATCGCATTCCCTCCTGTCATCGGAACATGAGGTGACTTTGCGGAGTCTACAATCAAGTGCCGCCACTAGCGAAATGGACCGTCGGAGTGTCTTGGCCCTCAGTTTTGATGGTCTGCCGCGTTACCTCGCTGATGGCCTGGTCTCTGCTATCGCCCGGAGCGGCTAATCAGCCGGAACCACAACTGACAGATCAATGTGATCGCTACATGGCTTCCTTCGATGCAGCCCCGATTGTGGCCGTAGGCGTAATCGCATCGGACATACCCGTCGGTGGCTCCGTTCCCAAACACTCGGATCCGAGCTATCCCCTTCAACTCCGCAAGATGGAGATCGGAATCGAAAACATCCTGAAGGGTGACCTTGCCTTGGGAACCGCAGTTGTGTACTACTTCGCGCTTGCGGGGGGTTTTCAGGGCAATCAACCCCTCGGCTTTTGGAAAGTGAGCGGGCGCCGGATTTTCTGGCTTCGCAGGGATTCGGGGGTACTGCGCACCGCGTGCGACGGGATTGACAGTTGTACCTGGGGCGTATTCAGCGGGGCTCACCCCCATTACACCGCTGATCCTCGAAAATCGCTCGCTTATGCCGTGGCGGACATCACTCTCACCAGGGGCGAGGGAAAAGTCAACGAGGGTAAATTTGCAGGGATGCTCGAACGGGGTGCGCCAGTCCCGGAGGAATATCAGATCGAAAAGTTCGCCAATCTTGCCCTGACGGAGACGTCGGTTGTCAAGACTGCGGCGTGTATTCAGCTCTGGATATGCGCCGGGGACAAACCCGCGCCGTACGAGTCTCGCAGGATCGCCCTAAAGGCATTGCAACGGGCCCGTTGCCACTGCATCACGAAACCTGATGGATCGCCGGATTGCGGATCAACCGCCCACATCGACAGGGATCCACCGTTCTAACGAATCCCTCCGTCAGTACCCGGGTGCGGAGAGCGTGCCTCACAACCCTCGGCTCCGGCCGGGGCCGCCGAATTCGGGCAGGACGTTCGTATCGAGGAGCCACGCCATCTACAGAACGGCGTCCCGCAGAGGCATGCGTTCCCGCGTGGGCTGGAGGTCGATGTCCTTATACGGTGAGGCCTGCATCGCCTCGACAAGTGCCGCGCCTGATTTCCGATGATTGCCTGCGCCGTTGGCTTCTTCCTCGAAATGGCGTGCCAGAACGTCCTTCACCAACTCGTCCGGGCTACGGCCATGCTTGGTGGCGGAGTGCGTCAGTTTCGTTTCCAGTTCCCCGGTGACGTGCATTTCCATCGTGGCGGCTCCCCTCTCTCATCGTAACGCCAAAGAAACAGAAAAAAATGCCGGCGCGGGCAATCTCAAAGGCTGCCAGGCCCCGGGCGAGGGGGCCGGTCACGGCTGTCTGCGTTCATCCGCGTTCATCTGCGGCCAGTATCGGGTTTCGATTTTTCCCGCTGTCGCCACCTTTATGTCGCGTATGTCGCGCACCGCTGCGGCTCACCGGACAGAGGCGAAACAGGAATGGCATCGATCAGGCGGCGCGTGTAGGGATGGGCCGGCTCATGAAAAATCTGCTCAACTGGAGCAAATTCCACGATTTCACCTTCATGCAGAATGGCCATGCGCCGGCACAGTGAGGCGATCGACAGCAAGTCGTGCGAAATATACAGAATCGCCATCGACAGCTCGCGGTTCAGGCGGGCGAACAGCCGCAGGATTTCGGATTGAGTAATAGCGTCCAGCGCGCTGGTAGCCTCGTCCGCAATCAGCAGCGCGGGCCGGTGGAGTATGGCCATGGCAATCAGGACGCGCTGGGCTTGGCCCACGCTCAGCTCGTTGGGATATCGGCGCAGGAAGGGCGGATCCACAGCCAGACTGACCGCCTCGAGCGCGTCGGCTATGGCCTGTTCGCGGCGGGCGGCGGGAGAGTTGTTATGCGCTTTCCAGGCCTCCGACAATTGCGTGCCGATGGGCAAAGCGGGGTTCAGGGAAGACACCGGATTCTGCAGTACCAGCGAAATCTCCCGGCCGCGAATGGCGCGCATTTCCCGTTCGGTCGAGCGCAGCAGGTCGCAGCCGCGGAAAAGGATGCGGCCGCGTACGGCGCCTCCCTTGTGGTGCAGCAAACCCATGATGGCGAGGGCGACAGTGCTTTTCCCCGATCCGCTCTGTCCGGCGAGACCGACCATCTCGCCCGGTTCGATTTCGAAGGCGGCGCCCCGCAGCACTTCGGCGCGCGCGCGGTAGCCGGCGGAAATCCGGACGGATAATAATGGCTCGGCGTGGCTAAAAGGGTCGCTCAATGGATCTGCCATTTCCACGATGGCTGGCCGGGGACACTAACGGCAAGTTGCCTTTCGTTAAGCCCGCCGGCACCTCAAATTATCTGAAGTTATCACCTGCCTGTTTACTGTCCCTGTTAACCATGGCCAGTCGATCCCAAAGGATACTATCCTGGCTATACCCTTGTCACTATCTTGGTACAAGAAGTACCTTCATGACCGATAATTGGTTGAGTATAGAGCTAGTAGAGCGTATGTTACTTTTATGGCGATGCCCGCGAAGATACACACACTAGGCAGCGGTGTCGCGGACCGCTACAATTTGCATCGCGCATTGCCCCGCTTTAACCAGGAGGACTTGGCGCAGGACCAGGACGCCCAAGACCGTGTCAAGGCGGCGCGTGCCCAGGACGAGAGCCATGTCGTGGACGGCGCGGTGGTCAGAAGCGAGCCGATGAAGGCCGTCTTTCGCCTGGTGGAGAAGATCGCGCGCACCAAGGCCACCGTCCTGATTGGCGGGGAAAGCGGCGTCGGCAAAGAGGTTGTGGCGCGCGCGGTGCACAATTGCTCGCTGCGCTGCGAGCGGCCGTGGGTGGACGTGAATTGCGGTGCGCTGCCCGACCACCTGGTGGAGAGCGAACTGTTTGGGTATGAGAAAGGCGCGTTCAGCGGCGCGGACGGGCAGAAGGCAGGTATGTTCGAGCTCGCCCACGGCGGAACTTTGTTCCTCGACGAGATCGGGGATCTTGACGCCAAAATGCAAGTGAAGCTGCTGCGTGTGCTGGACGGCGTTCCCTACTACCGTTTGGGGGGGACGCGCAAGGTTGCCGTAGATACACGCATCGTGGCGGCCACGAACAAGGATCTGGAGCAGGCCGTCGCGGCGGGGACCTTCCGCGGCGATCTCTTTCACCGGTTGAACCAGGTGAATATCCAGGTGCCGCCCTTGCGCGAACGGGTGGAAGATATCGCGCCGCTGGCCTGCCGCTTTTTGCATGAAGTGGACCCCCGGCTGGATCTGGGCGACGACGCTCTGGACGCGCTCGAAGATTACGCGTGGCCGGGTAACGTGCGCGAGCTGCGCAATGTGGTCACCCGCGCCGCGGTGCTGGCGGAGGGTTGGGAGATTTGCGCAGCGGACCTGAATCTGAAGCTCTCCGCGCCGCGACCCGTGGAGAGACCCGAGTTGAAGCGCCAGTTGGGCGGACTGGAAGAGCAGGTGATCCGGGAGGCGCTGGAAAAATCAGGCGGCAGGCAGGACGTGGCCGCGGGGCTATTGGGAATCTCGCGCCGCACGCTGCTCAGGAGACTGAAGGAATATAAGTTGCGGGCCAATCCTGGGGCGTGCACATCCCCGTCTTTATCGATATGAATATCAAGGCGAAGCTGTACGTTGCGATATTCAGTCTCGCCGGCGTGGGCGTCATCGTAGCGTCCCTTGGCCAGTTCTATTCCGACAATTTTCACCGCTTTTGCTTCTATCTCGTCCTGTCGGGCATGGCGGCCGGACTGAAGGTAAGCCTGCCGGGGATGCGGGGCACCATGTCCGTCTGTTTTCTGTTTGTATTTATCGGCATCGCGGACTTGAGTGCGCCCGAGACCATGATTATCGGCTGCTTGGGAACGGTGGTGCAGTGCCTCTGGAAACCAAAACAGCGGCTCAAGGCGGTCCAGGCGATCTTCAGCGTGGCGAACACCGGAATTGCGGTTGCGCTGGCATACTCGTTCTACCATTGCGCCCCGTTGCGGCAGTTCGACAACATCGGCCCCTTGTTACTGATCGCTACCGGCGTAGCCTACTATCTTCTGAACACCCTTCCCATCGCGGGGATCGTCTCTCTTGCCGAGAAGAAGCGGTTCGGAGAGACCTGGCATAACTGTTTCTTTTGGTCGTTTCCATTCTATCTGGTGGGCGCTTCGCTGGCATGGATCGTTAGTCTCTTCACCCAGCAGATGCACTGGCAAGCTTCGATTGTGCTTATGCCGGTCATCTACCTGATTTACCGCTCGTACGAGCTTTACCTGGCCCGCCTGGAAGACCAGAGACGCCACGCGGAGTCCATCGGCGGGCTGCATATGCGAACCATCGAGGCTCTGGCCCTGGCGATCGAAGCCAAAGACCATACCACTCACGAACATCTGCGGCGGGTGCGCGTCTATGCCGTCGAAATGGGCAAGCAACTGGGGCTCGCCGGTCTGGAACTGGAGGCCCTCAAGGCGGCCGCGCTGCTGCACGACATCGGAAAGCTGGCCGTGCCCGAGCACATCATCTCCAAGCCAGGCCGTCTGACTCCGGAAGAGTTCGAGAAAATGAAGATCCACCCCGTGGTGGGCGCGGAAATTCTGGAGCGCGTATCATTCCCGTATCCCGTGGCCCCGATTGTGCGCGCGCATCACGAGAAGTGGGATGGCACCGGTTACCCTTACGGCCTGCGGGGCGAGGAGATTCCCCTCGGGGCGCGCATCCTGTCGGCAGTCGACTGCCTGGACGCGCTCGCTTCCGATCGCCAATACCGGCGCGCGGTGGGTCTTGAGGAGGCCATGAGCGAGGTGGCCGGTCTGGCCGGCAAGAGCTTCGATCCGGCTGTGGTCGAGGTCCTGAAGCGCCACTTTGTCGATTTGGAGCGGATGGCGCAGGGTAGCCCTGAGATCGCGGCCAAACTACCAATAGACGCGAAAGTTGAACAAGGATCGGAAGCGGATGCCGGGTCTCCAGGGTCGGCGCCGCTCGCTGCCCCAGTCAGTGAAAACGACTTTCTGGGCTCGATCGCCGCCGCTCGCCAGGAAGTGCAGCTGTTGTTTGAGTTGGTGCAGGATCTGGGCAGTTCCCTAAGCCTGGACGAAACGCTTTCCGTGGTCGCGGCGCGCTTGAAGAAAATCGTCCCCTACGACGCCATCGCCATCTATGTGCGGCTGGACGGAAAACTGGTGCCGCGCTATGTCAATGGAGAAGATTTCCGGCTGTTCGCCTCGCTCGAGATACCTATCGGAGAAGGTCTGTCCGGCTGGGTGGCCGAAAACGGAAAACCCATCTTGAACGGCAATCCATCCGTGGAGCCAGGCTATCTGGCGGATCCGGCTAAGTTCAGCACGCTGAAATCGGCGCTGGCGGTCCCGTTGGAAGGTTTGAACGGAGCGATCGGCGTGATGACGCTTTACCGCGCGCGCAGCGACGCATTTTCACGCGACCACCTGCGCATCCTGCTGGCCATCAGCGGCAAGGTGTCGCTGGCTGTAGAGAACGCGTTGATTTTCCGCCAGGTTGAAGACTCGGCGACTACCGACTATCTTTCCGGATTGCCTAACGCTCGTTCCTTATTTGTGCGCCTGGACGGTGAGGTGGCGCGCTGCAAGCGAAGCCATGAGCCGCTGTGCGTGGTGGTCTGCGATCTGGACGGCTTCAAGCAGGTCAACGACCGGTTTGGCCACCTGGAAGGAAACAAAGTGTTGCGTCTGGTGGCGGAAGCGTTGCGCAGCCGGTGCCGCGAGTACGATTATGTGGCGCGCATGGGCGGTGACGAGTTCGTGCTTTTGCTGCCTGGGAGCGACCGCGCGTCCATTCAGGGCCGTATCGCCGAGATCCGGCAGATTGCGATCGAAACAGGCATCCCGGCCGCGGGCGGCATTGCGATGAGCTTAGGCGAAGCGTACTTCCCGGAAGATGGTTCCGGCGCGGAGGAGTTGCTGGCCGAAGCGGACAGGCGCATGTACAAGGCGAAACATCTTCGGAAGAAATATAAGGCGACGGTCTACCCGCAGCCGGCTGTCGAGATTGCGGCTATTGCTTAGGCCGTGGCGCAGACTGTTTAGTCTGCCGCGCCGGCACCTTTTCCGGCGCTTGGCGGGCACGCCAAGGCAGCAGTACCAAACGTAAGGAGTTGGCCAATGAGACTACGATCCATTTTATTCGCGCTGCCGCTCGCATGGGCGCAGCTATACGGTCAGTATGGCGGCGAGCTGCGCTTCTGTCTTCAGGGCGAGCCTAAGACATTTAACCCGCTATTAGTGGAAGACGATCCGTCGGAGGTTGTCCGTTATCTTACCGGCGGCGTGCTGATCCGGGTAAACAGATCCACGCAAGAGGCGG